>JAEEGL010697170.1_pt1 | contig 22167 bp, 19 predicted proteins | sample 9134231 | NCBI WGS metagenome assembly JAEEGL01 (sample SAMN16246548, study PRJNA631951) | gut metagenome | biome: gut microbiome; feature: rumen; material: fiber-attached | host: Bos | place: Iran: Karaj | collected 2018-10 | reverse complement strand
GGAGAAAAGAACTTCTTTACATTCTGTATTCCATCTTTCACCTTCTGCCCTGGCAAGTTCGAACATCATCTTTCGATGAGTACGGTAAAAGTTCAGCGGACAGCAATGACGACATCATAATTATCTTCTCCAGCAATAGTAACAGTGTATATAAAAGCGAACAGATTAACAACGTATCAGACTTCTTACGATGGTACCGCTACTACGAAGTTGATTCTACGATTATCAATGATAATGTTCATTTGGTATGGAAAGTTGTTAAGTACTCAAAAAAACATTTTATCTCAAAAATCGTGTAATATTTCCATGGAATTTGGAAAAAAGAATAATGCGTTATATTCACTATAATATCATAATGTATAACAAGTCAAATCCTTTATAAATCAGAAGATATGGAAGTGCTTGATGAAAAAGGCGACTTGATTGCTTGGTTTTCTGACGATCCAGATGACTGGAATTCATTTTCAGATTATGAGAATAGAGTACGGAGGATGGTCCTAGAACTCAATGAAGAACTATTCTCTGCTAGATGTCATTTACTCGGATACAATGGTACTAATGCTCTTGACTTTATAAAGTTGCTAGGAAGTATTAATGCAAATTATACATCTGCCCCTAACCTACAAGAGAAACTTCGTGAAATTCGGAGATGGGCAAACTATCGTCTTACCAGTTGTCACCCAGATAATGAAGACAGACTATTTCAAGAAGTTCAAGTAACCGTTAAAAAATAACTTGGTACGATTTCCGCTCTATACGAGCAGTTGCCAAGCTTTTATTTATCTCTTCAAAATTATTGTTCATGTTTATTGTTGCTTTGTTTATAACTTATTGATTATTAACATTTTATATTCTTAAATCTGCTGAAAAATTCGTACCTTTATAGCTGAATTTCAAGCAGTTATGCAGGTCGCGAATAATCCAGCAGATATAGTAACAGACAAGGAAATGGAGTACTTCAAGGACTTGAACGAGAGGCAGGCGAGGCAGTTCGCTGCCATTATAGCAGAAAGGAATGGCTGGCAGGGCGTAAGACTTGTCTGCGGCATCCTTCCTGTCTCTCGAAATACCGTCTATCGGGGACTCCATGAACTTGACAGTGGCGAACACCTCGAAGAGGGAAGAGTCCGCAAGGAGGGAGGCGGCAGGAAGAGTACGCTCTCCGTCCATCCCGAGTATATAACCATCTTTCGCGAGATAGTGGTATTTGACATAGCAGGGCTTCCGCAGGATGCAAAAACGATGTGGCTGCGCCTGACTCCCTCGCAGATACAACAGATATTCTCTGAGCAGTATCATATAGAGATAAGCCTTTACACTGTCAGGCAGATCGTCAAGGCCGAAGGCTTCACCCGCCGCAAGCCTGTGAAGGCACTGCCTATGGCTGACTGCGAGCTGCGAGACGAGCAGTTCAAGGTTATTGAGCAACAGCGGAAATACTGCGACGAGCACGGCATCCCCGTTTTCAGTGTGGACACCAAGAAGAAGGAACTCCTTGGCCCGTACCGACGCGATGAGAGAACGGCCTATACGACTGAGGCGGTAAAGGTATACGACCATGACTATTCCACCTTTTCCAATGGGAAAATGGTGCCTTACGGTATCTACGATGTCAAGAGGAACACAGGCTATATGACCTTTGGAGTTAGCCACGACACCGCAGAGTTTGCCTGCGACTGCTTTGCCCAACAGTGGGAACAACACCTTAGGCACATATATCCAAGTGCAAAAAGCATCCTCATCCTTTGTGACGGAGGCGGCTCGAACAACGCCAGGAGCTGGCAATTCAAATGGTGTCTTATACAACTGGCAAAGAGGCTTGCCATCAATATACGCATTGCACATTACCCGCCTTACTGCTCCAAGTGGAACCCCATTGAGCATAGGCTCTTTTCGCAAATTTCCAGAGTATGGAGCGGAGCCGTGTTCAATACCATTGAGGAGGCAAGCGAGCTGGCATCCAGAGCGAGAACCAAGACAGGGCTCGCGGTATCCACATCCATCAACAGAAGAATCTATGAGACAAAGACAGAACGCAACCCGCTCTTTGAAAGTGAGTGTGCTAGGCATATCGTCAAGGACGAAATACTGCCCAAATGGAACTATCTTGTCAGATGCAACTGATGACATATTGTACCAAGTTATTTTTTAACGATTACCTATTTCCAGGATTATTTCTTTGGCCAGATGTTGCAGGACTCATGGGAGAATGCGGCCCGCGAGTATGTGCCACGCAGGAAGAACTCAAAGAATTCGGACGCGTATAGGGCATTGCCTGACACCTTTGCAATCAAGGATGTGACAGCCATACTGAATATAGAAATTGATGCTGCAAGAAAGCAATGCCAGCGTTGGGTGATTCATGGCTTCGTGGAAAGATTAAAGCAAGGAAGGTACAGGAAGATTATTAAAGACATCAGTGTGTAATAGAAAGCTAAGAAACAAGAGATTTATGGAATCAGGTATTAATAAGGATGTCATACTCACGGAGCATTTTACGCTCCGTGAGATGACAAAGACAAGTCATAAGACAGCAGACGGGAATATCCCAAGTCATGTAGCGATAGAGAACCTGAAGCGGCTCTGCCGGTGGCTGGAGATGCTTCGCGAGGAGTGGAACAAGAGGTATGGTGACGGCGATGATCCCATCATTATCAACTCAAGTTATCGCTCGTGGGAGGTGAACAAGAAAGCGGGTGGCAGTTCGACCTCGAATCACCTCGTGGGCTGTGTAGCGGACATCAGGTGTCTGGGTAAGGAGCAGGCCCTGCGCTATGCAGTGATATTACTCGACATCGCCGATGCAGCGCGTGAGGATTTCGATGAGCTGATTATTGAGGTGCGAGAGTTGAAGGTCTGGGTGCACTTCGCAGTGCGGCCAAAGGGGAATCGCAGGAAGATAAAAATGGATGTTTTGTGTTAATTCTCCCCCAATCCGTTATCAGTTATATTTTTTTTTCGTATCTTTGCACCCAAAGAACCATTAATTATTTAAGTTATGACAGCATTAGTTATTATTATCGCACTGGTAGTCATCGTAGGAGGCTACTTCGTTTCTACCCAGCGTTCGCTGGTAAATCTCGACGAGTTGTGTAAGAACGCCCTGAGCCAGATAGAGGTTCAGCTCAATTCACGTTTTGATGCCGTGATAGCATTGGCAAAGACAGCTGCCCAGTATGCGAAACACGAGTCTGAGACTATCATACAGGCCGTACAGGCACGTGGCGGTAATCTTGGTAATGCCAACACGCCTGCGGCCATCAACGAGCAGAGCGACTTGCTTACACAGATGATGGGCAGGCTGAACGTGGTGTTCGAGCGTTACCCGGAGCTGAAGGCCAGCGACCTGTATAGGGAGGCTCAGGAGGGAATGAAGCAGTATGAGGAGAATGTGCGTATGTCGCGTATGATCTACAACGATACTGCTACAAAGATGAACCGTATGGTTCGCCAGTGGCCTTCAAGCATCGTGGCTTCTATGCTCCATTTCGACCAGAAAGACTATCTGAAAGTTGACAGCGAGGAAAAGAAACAATATCCGAATCTCGATGAGGCATTCAAGAAATAAGGTTATCTTGTTGCTGATGGTTTTTGCATCAGCAACAAGTCTTTATGCCCGTCCGTATCTTCATCGCCTTGACATCCGGGTGGTGTTGAGCCATAATGGTGATGCCCGTATCACGGAGACCCGTCAGATGAGCATTGACACCGAAGGCACGGAGTGCTATATCGGAATGGGCGTAGCTGACGGCAGTGAGATACGTGACCTCTCTGTGACCGATGAGACAGGTCTGGTCTATGAAAACGTCGGCAGTTGGGATATCGACCGCAGCCGTAGTTGGAAGGCAGGCAAGTGTGGCATCGTCAACAAGCACGGCGGCTACGAACTCTGTTGGGGACTGGGTGACAGCGGTGAACGCACCTATATCACTACTTACACCTATACGAACCTTGTTCATGCCCATTCTGATGCCGACGCGATTCGTCATGTGTTTCTCGATGAGGGTGTGTCGCCAAAGCCTGATAATGCCCGACTGACCATCGAGGCAGAGGACTCGATTCTGTTCTCTGAGGAGAATTGCGGCATCTGGGGCTTCCGTTTCGGGGGTGAACTCGCTTTCAACGACGGAAAGATAGAGGTCTATAACACCGAGCCTTTCGGTCGTAGCGGTGCATTGTATGTCATGGTAAGGTTCAACAAGGGAATGTTTGAACCCACTGTCCAGGAAGAGGAGTCCTTTGAACAGAAGAAAGATCAGGCCTTCGAGGGGAGTGACTATAATTACAATGATGATGAACTGTCTAGTGAAGACATCTTCTATTTGGTTCTCTTTGTCTTGGGCGTCTTTGTATTGCCGATTATTGGAGGAATATGGTATATAATATATGTTTGGCGCGCGCGAAAGAAGGTCAATAAGGATCTGCTCTGGTATCGCGACATTCCTCTGAAAGGCAATCTGCAGCAGGCCAACGACATGCTCAATGCTTATAAGTACTTCAATACAGACTACAACAACCTGCTCTCTGCCTGTATTCTGAAACTCATCAACATGGGTGCCATCAGCATAGAGCAGCGACTGAATAGTAAAGGAAAGACTGAGAGTAATTTCGTTATCCACGACCTGCCAAACCTTAGTGATCAGCCTCTGCTGCTGCGTAAGGTACACAACATCTTCAAGAAAGCGGCAGGCGAGGATACCATCCTTGAGCCCCGCGAGCTGAAGTCGTTTATGAAGAGCAGCAAGAATGAGAGCATCACCGACTCGTTTATCGACACGCTGCACACCAAGACGGGTATTACTGCCTATAAGGACCGTTTGGATGAAGTGCGTCAGGTATTTGGACTGAAGAAGTTCCTGAAGGAGTTCTCCCTTCTTGACGAACGGCATGTTAACGAGGTTTCTCTGTGGAAGGACTATATGATCTATGCCACCCTTTTCGGCATCGCTGATCAGGTGATCAAGGACATGAAGAAGATCAATCCTGAATACTTCAACATGGATAAGGTGGCCGGTCAGATGGCTGATGACATGACCCTGCCGATGATTTACTCAACGATGCACTCCAGCACGTCACGTGCTGTTGCTAACAAGGCTGCCCGTGAGGCGCGGGCTTCAGGCCGGGGTGGCCACAGCTCCTGGGGCGGTGGCGGAGGCGGCTTCTCTGGAGGCGGTTTCGGAGGAGGCGTGAGATAAGCAAAATAAACTATTAAATAGTGAAGAAGTGCAAAAAGGCCACAGATTTTTTGTAATCTGTGGCTTTTTTCGTAATTTTGCAGGCAGATTATGATGGATGACGATTTCGATATACGCGAAGAACGCTTTTCTCAGGGAGAAAAAGACTTTGAGAACGCACTGAGACCGCTGACATTCAGTGATTTCAGTGGTCAGAAGAAGGTCGTAGAGAACCTTGAGGTGTTCGTGGAGGCTGCCAAGTATCGTGGTGAGCCTCTGGATCATACCTTGCTGCACGGTCCTCCTGGCCTGGGAAAGACCACGCTCTCGAATATCATCGCCAATGAGCTGGGTGTTGGATTCAAAATCACTTCAGGACCTGTGCTCGACAAGCCGGGCGACCTTGCTGGTATTCTCACCTCGCTTGAAAAGAACGATGTGCTGTTCATCGATGAGATTCATCGCCTGTCGCCTGTCGTAGAGGAATATCTTTACTCGGCGATGGAGGATTATCGCATCGACATCATGATTGACAAAGGTCCTTCTGCCCGTTCGATACAGATAGACCTTAATCCGTTTACCCTTGTCGGAGCCACAACCCGTAGTGGCCTGCTGACAGCACCTCTCAGGGCGCGATTCGGAATCAACATGCATCTGGAGTATTATGATCCAGAGACATTGCAGAAGATAATCGAGCGTTCGGCAAGTATCCTCGCTGTGCCTATCACAGAGGATGCAGCCCTTGAGATAGCAGGCCGTTCGAGAGGTACGCCACGTATCGCAAATGCCTTGCTGAGACGAGTAAGAGACTTTGCTCAGGTGAAGGGCGACGGGAGAATCGACACGAAGATCACGAAGATAGCACTTACGGCCCTCAATATAGATATGTACGGACTTGACGAGATAGACAACAAGATCCTGCTCACCATCATCGATAAGTTCAAGGGCGGTCCCGTAGGTATCACTACCATCGCTACAGCCATCGGTGAGGATGCAGGAACGGTGGAAGAGGTCTATGAGCCGTTCCTGATTATGGAGGGCTTCATCAAGCGTACGCCACGAGGGAGAATGGTGACGGAGCTGGCATACAAGCACTTCGGGCGGAATCCGTACGGTGGGAATATTATGGAGCCGAATCTGTTTGGTTAATTGATAATTGAGAATGATGAGGACTGGGATATTTGTAGGAAGCTTTAATCCGTTTACGATTGGGCACGACTCGATAGTACGCAGGGCGTTACCGCTCTTCGACCGTCTGGTGATCGGTGTAGTGGGGGATAATGTCCATAAGCCCGATATGCCGTCGGCAGAAGCACGTATGCAGACTATCCGTGAGCTTTATTCCGAAGAGCCCCGTATTTCGGTGAAGCCGTATCACGGACTTGCCATGGATTTTGCAAAGGCCGAAGGTGCACAATATATAATAAAAGGTGTACGCACGGTCAGTGACTTTGAGTATGAGCAGTGGCAGGCCGACTTTAATCGCAGACTCGGAGGCATCGAGACGATCCTGCTGTATACTGAACCGGAACTTGCGAGCGTGTCGTCGAGTGCCATCCGTGAGTTGTCACACTTCGGGGTTGACGTGAGTGATTATTTGCCAAAGAAGAGTTTATAGTTTAAAGATATGATAACATACGAAGCGGAGGGAGTGAAATTCCCTAATATCAAAAAACGCGAAACGAGCAATTGGATAAAACAGGTTGCTGCCAGCTATGGAAAAAGGGTGGGGGATATTGCCTATCTGTTTGTTAACGATGACAAGATCCTCGCGACAAACAATGAGTTCCTCGGGCATGACTATTACACCGACATCATCACCTTCGACTATTGTGATGGCAAGATCCTCAACGGCGATCTTATGATATCTCTCGACACAGTCTTTACAAATGCTGACAAGTTCGGGCGTCCTTACGATGAGGAGTTGCACCGTGTGATCATCCACGGTGTGCTGCATCTCTGCGGGCTCAACGACAAAGGGCCTGGAGAAAGGGAGATGATGGAGGCTGCCGAGGATAAGGCGCTTGCAATGAGATAAACTTTAACCCTTAAAATATTTGGATAATGAGAAAGATTAATTTGAAGGTGGCAGTGTGCCTGCTTGCAGGCTCCTGCATGTTGAGTTCATGTATGGTTGGCTCATGGGCTCTCTTTAACAAGTATGCCGACTGGCAGACACACATGACGGATAATAAGTTCTTGAATGCTGTGGTAGGATTTGTCCTGGGAGCTATCTGCTATCCCGTTTGTGGAGTCGTTGATGCGCTTGTGCTTAATACAATCGAGTTCTGGAGTGGTGACAATCCAGTGGCATCAAACGTAGGCAAGACACAGAATGTGATGGGTCAGGACGGTCGTCTCTATGCCGTAAAGACGCTGAAGAACGGTTATGAAGTGACGGCACCCAACGGTGAAATTACACTCTTCACCTATAACAAGAAAGACAACAGCTGGTCGATGAGCCTGAATGGTTTCACCAAGGAAATCTTCCGTTTCAACGAGGACGGACAGAGCATCAAGGTGGAGATGAATGGCGAGAGCCACGATTTCACACTGAACGAGCAGGGCGTAAGAGATGCAGAGTTTGCAGCCTGCAACGGTCTCTATTTCGCCGCAAGATAAGACAATCATATAAAAAGAGAAAGGCTTCCACATCGCGGAAGCCTTTCTCTTTTTATATGGTTATTCCCACCAAATCAGATTTCCTTCGCCTGCAACCCAGTCCTTGAATCCTGGGTATCTTGTAATGATATCCTCGCGCTCATCACAATAGGTGTACGATGTGGCTACACCAATCTTTGAGGCAGGTTCACCCCTCTTGGCCTCAAGTGGAATCCATGTGTTATTCTTGAACACCTCGATGGCAATGTTGTCCCTTGCATCTGTTGGGCTGTTGACTGCATTCGTGAGAATGATGACGGGCTCCTCAAGACCATCAATGCTACGACCTTTCACACCGGGATACCTAGAATTTGTTCCATTGACGTTGATCATCATGCCTGCGCAGTCATAACGCTTATTCTTCTTGTTAAACAGCTCATGGACTTCCTGACCGTCAACTCTCAGGTTGAGTGTACCACCTGCAGCTACAATCTTTGCCATTGCAGAGCCTGCATCACCATAGTACACGTCAATGACAACATCGTTGAAGTCGAAGTCGGACTTGTCAGAGCCGTTAGCATTCAAATCTTCGGCGATGATGCGGATGTTTGGACTGCCGGTAGGTGTAGGCTCAGTTGGCTCAGTTGGTTCTGTCGGCTCAGTAGGATCGGTAGGTTCTGTTGGCTCTGTGGGCTCTGCTGGAGGAGTCGTGGGGTCGCCTTTGAAATCTGGCGTACAACCGCTTTCGCCAAGAGAGAAGTTTTCGCTACCGTATATAAGCACATTATTGCTGTCTAAGACTTTTGTTACGCCACCGTTACCTCTGCAATTAGCAACAATGTTCCAGAATTTATAGTCGGCAATAGAGAGTGAGTGGTTATATGCGTCTGAAGCATTTGTCTGATGATAGCCGTTTCCGTCAGGTACATTATCCCAAGTGGCAGACTTGACATAGATGTTATTCTCGAAGTAGCCGCCATTTTCTGGATGATCCTGCTCCCAGTTGAGATATACGATACGATCTGTTATCTCAAGGGCTCCATAGCCTCCGCTCGTAGGACCTGTCCAAGAGGTACCGTTATTGTAGAGTGTGCCGCACTTTACGAGTGCACCTGCAGCAAGGCCTACATAGGTAGGATCATTCGTACCATCCTCACTGCTGCTGAACATCAGCTGGCCATTAACAATAAGGGCAGAACCTCCTACTCCTTCGTAGTTACGGATGCGGGCATTACCTGTAACATAGAACTGACATTCATTGTAGATGCGTGCATTTGCAGTGCTACCTGTACCTGCGAAGTGGTCGATTACTACAAGATGGTGGTTGTAGAAATTACTCTCTTGTGCACCGCCTTGATATTCTGTGACGAGGAAGTCACCATTGTTATAGAACTTTCCGAAGTTATTGTTGAAGGTTGCTACACTGACAGTACCACCATTGTAGTTTTCTTTGCCTACAGCATTGCCGTTATTCACTTCTACTTTACCTTCTCCAGTGAGAGTTCCGCCAGGGAGAATAACCAGGCGCGCCTGATTTACCATATTAAGTGTTATGCCTGAGGCTACATTTACTGTTCCACCATTGGCAATGATGATGCGGCCTAATGAGCCGATGCGCTGGTTCTCAGTGATGTTCCATGTACCTGTTACGACAATTGTTCTCTGGCTTCCCGTCTCATCACCATTATCTGTCAGTCCCTCAGAACCTGCAACATTGATGTAGCCGTTGTATGTGCCTGTAATCTTGAAGTTGAGGACATAGGTCTCATCATATTCCCAATAGCCTTCTGTAGCAGGTGTTGCTGGTGTACCAGCTTGAACATAGAAGAATTTCAGGTATCCATCTGCCTTAGCTTTGGCAATTAGCGCGGCCCATTCTTCATCGGAGAAACCACCACCGCCGACTTTGCCTGTTGACCATCCAATGTTAGTCTCAAGCCAGATATATCCTGGATCTTCAGAATTACCACGAACAGAATTGATTTCAGTCTGATCCCACCAATTAGTGGGATAGGTATCAGGCGTTCCCTCTGAGGCTGGAGTCCCTTCATGCCAAACAGAGTTGTCATAATTGTCCCAAGTGTTTGTTTCGTTTGGCTCCTTTGCTGTTTGGCAATAGGTTGTAACCCATGCTTCGTCGTAGGGCTTGTTGATGTTAGGACAAGCAGGAGTAGCCTGGCTACGGGTTCTGGCAGTAGTGATTGAGCCGAAACCCCAGTCTTGATTCTCAGCGATATTACCGCCGACATAGTTCTTGAAAGCATTCTCATAGGTCTTGGTAACTTTAAGAGCCTGCATGGCATCAATATCCTCCTGACTCATAGGCGTCAAGTCCTGGGAGCAACTTGTGAATCCTACACATACGGCAAGCGCAGCGATTCCTTTCATCAGATACTTATTCATCTTGAAAATTGTTATATTTATATTCTATTCAGTAAATTTCTTTTTAGCAGTACCGCATAATCGTTTGCAAAAATACTCTTTTTGTCTGTAAATAACAAGCATTTACCCGTTAATAAAGCTTAATTCGACTAAAAAACACTTGTAATGTATACTAAAAAAGGGCGACTGCGTGAGCAGTTGCCCTCATTACATAACTAAAAATCTTATTAATTTACGTATTTGAATGACACTTATTTTATAAGAACTTTTTTGCCGTTTATGATGTACAGGCCCTTTGTAGGCTTGTCAATTCTCTGGCCTTTCAGATCATAGATCTGCATATCGTCAGACTTGTCAACATTGAAGTTCTCTATGCCTGTGGTGCCTTCACCATTGCCAAAGCTGATGCTCAGACGTCCGCGAGCGTTACTTCCGTTGAGATCAAGATAGGCATGTGCGCTGTCTACATAGGCAGCCTGATAATTTGTTTCAGCAAACACAAGTGAGCCTGAATGGACTGTCAGAACATATTTGTAAGTTCCTCCAATATTACTGCCTGTACCAGCCACAAGTTTATTTGGACTCGGTGCAGTTCCTTCGGTGTCAGACTTGTAGAGTTTGTACTCAGAAGCACCGTCTACTTTCTGGAGCAGGAGTGGTGTGCCAGAAGGCACTACGCCTGTTGTCTCAATGAACTCAACTGCTGTGCCGTCACTGTTGAGGCCTGTTGCATAATAACCCTTAATACCTATTGACTGCGAGAAGTCGACATTTGCTGTGGTAACGTATGTGCGGTACGCATAGTTACCCATGTTCACTGTTATGTACTCATCAACAGGCTGAGGCGTTACATTCTGGGTGAATTGAGCATATACCGTAACGTTATTTGACGGCATCGTTTCTGGAATGTTGTTACCGGCAGCGTCTTTCCATCCATTGAAGGTGTAGCCCTCCTTTGTTGGGTTGTCTTCCAGTGCATTGATGGTTGCTCCGGCAGCATACCAGCAAGCAGTATAGATGGATTCATCTTTAATATAGGTGAGCTTGTATGTCTGGTTCACCTGAACATTGCTGGCCTCTGTAGAGTAGTAGATACCATAGAGCCGGACGGTTGTGCCTTTTGCCCAAAGGGTATAGGTGTGACCTGCCTCTAATGTGTATGTCTTGCAAGCATATGCATAATCTGCATTTGCGTTGTTGACAGACAATGTACCATTCTTGACAGTTGTCGGGTCTGCCTGATCTACCAGTTTCAAATCTTTACCGTCATTATTGGTATATGACCAATCTGTATCACCACCATCTTTCTGGCGTCTGTAATAGAACACAACCGTAACATCGCGCTTAGCCTCGATGGTGATAGGAGTGTTCGTGTCTTTTTGAGTGCCAGTAACATTCTCTGCTGATGGCTCTTGGTCAACGCGAACGGTAATATATTGATTGAATTGTTTACCGTGGATACTTCTTGAGTCATTATCACCCGTTGTATTGTATACGGTATTGATAGTCACAGCGTCATCATCTTTTAATGTCGCACCTGCATCAGGCACGTCTGAGGTTGCTGTCCAGTTACCGTTGATGGTCTGCTCTGGCTGTGGCGATGTTCCATTCTTCCTTAAAGTGATTGCCGTAAGGGTGAGGTTATATCCCTGTACATAAGCACAAGAGCCCCACGTGCCGTTACTCTTTAATTTTGTGAGGAACTCATCCGTATTTACAACTACGTCGTAGTATCCTGATGCAAATCCGTCGTTGCCAGCTCGCATATCGAAGATATTGCCATTCCAGTCTCCGTTAGCCATCTGTATAGCCCAGTTGTTGGCATCCAGAGGACCAAATTTAGCATGGAAGCGCAGCGTATCGCCGAGTTCAACAGACTCAAAAGTTCCGTCAGGAATACCAACATTGATACCCACATTACCTCTTTCTGGAGCAGCCCAGTCACCCAGATATCCGGCACCAGACCAAAGGGCACCTTCAGTTACAGGCGCATTTACTGTGATGTTGTAGGTAGCGCTCGTACCGTTGTAGTCATCGTCGCCAGCAAAAGTAGCTGTGATTACTGCATCACCTGCACCGACAGGTACTACAGTGTTATTGATAATTGATGCCACATTGATGTTCGATGAGCTATAGGTGAGAGCAGCATTCTCTGGTGTCGTTGTCACCGTCGGAGCGGTAAATTCCTGACCGAAGGTTATCACAACGTCGTCACCAAATGTAATAGATGAAGCCTGTTTCTCTTCCTGGCTTGGGGCACTTACGGTAAGAGTATATGAAACAGATGTTGCAGCATTGTAATCCTGATCACCTTCGAAAGCTGCTGTAATTGTTGTTGTTCCTGCTGTGAGAGGAGTGACTTCTCCTGTAGCCTCATCAACTGTTGCGACAGCAGCATCTGATGAAGTATACTTAATAGCCAAGCCCTCTACCACTTGTTCGCCTGATGTTGCAGTAAGTATTGGCTCGGTGAAATCTTCACCAATAGTTGCCTCAGCCTCAGTAACAGAGAATGCCAATGTTACGTCAGCCTTTTCAGACTGTTCTTCGAAACTGTCAGCGATTACTGTTACTTGTGAAGCGGTAAATGCAGCTCCACCGACTCTTGCTCCATAAGTATTGAAAATGCCAAGCACCTCACTATCAAGCTTATATTCTACATAGCCGTATGCCATAGTGGATTTCTTGGAATCAGCAGAATAGATACTAATTGTTCCTTCGTTATTCCCGTCAATGGTTATTTTTTTCCCTTGATTACTTTCGTCAACATAACCGACCTGTATCTGCCAGTCTCCGGTAGGTACACCATAGACTCTAAGGTACACGTTTCCTGTTGTACCTCTAAAGTGAGAGGCATCAACAACAACAGCCTTCTCTTGATCTCCCCAATTCCAATCAAGCGCTTTTTCTCCATGCCAGGCCTCATGTTCTATACCATTACGGAACGATGCCGTAACAACAACATCTTCATCAGGCATTGTTGCAGGCAGTCCTGTCCATCCGGTAAATACCTTGCCCTCTTGTGTCGGACGCGTTGAAGGGAGTGCTATTGTAGAGCCATACTCAACGTTTTCTAACTTGCTGAATACGGTTTCACCAACCATGAATGAAACATCGTGGTGATTAATGCTAAACACAGCGTTAACATCAAGATTTTCATCTGGCATCTTCATGTCTTCGGGTAGCCCATCCCAATCCACAAACGTATAGCCGGTTTTGGTTGGAGGATCAGGAAGGGTGATATCCTCGTTTGCCTCATAACTTTGTGTTGTGTAGAGGACTTCATCTACATAATACTTTAGTTTGTGTTTAACAGGACCACCTGTTACTATTGCAACTTCTGTTACAGTAATATTTTGATTTATACTTATTTGTAAACCATGTTGTGTTAGAAGACCAACAGTTGTTGAACTACATTTTAAAGATAAACTACCTGACGCAACTAAGCTCTTATGATCATTAGAAGAAATAACCGCTCCATAATCATAACCTTGCCATTCATCAAAAGATGGATTATTCCAATTAGAGGTGAATGTAATTGCCCAATATCCATTACCTTCTGTACAATAGACCTTAATTATAGAACCTTCACTTATTTTGTTAACAAATCGGCTTGCAGGGATATCAATAGGATTAGCACTTGAATTATCGTCTGCTAATGGCCATATGGTCTCATCAGCATTAACATTATTAGCTCCCAAGAGCAGTGAGACTGCTACGAGAAGCATTCTGAAAATATTCTTTGTCTTCATAATCTTTGTTCTCATTTTAGGAGTTAAACATTAACGTCTTCTACGTACAAGTACTGGATCATTGCTGTTATAGCCACCATTTGTGCCAGCATCTTTCTTATAATAATAGTCTGGTAAATCATCAATTTTCTCGAAGTATGCTTCGCTAATGTCACTGTCATCAGTAGCGGCAGCACGAAGTTCCTGACTATACTTCTTATGGGTTATCTGTCCGTCACCTACGTAGTAAGTGTCTTCTGTAGGATTGTCCCAGCATTCATCAGGATTATATACAATCTTGTTAGCCTGGTTAGGATCCACGCTGTATGCGCCTCTTGAACCGACATATTTTGTGAAGCCAGGATAGGTCTCCTTAATCTCTATGCGCTCGAAAGGCCATGGGGTCTCGATAGGAACGCAGATCTTATGGGGTGCGACGCCTGGATTTGCCTGAAGCAATAGCGGGTGGTTGTTGTATGACACTACGATGGGGATATCTACAAGTCCCTGGCTCATTGTCATCTCATATTTCAGGATCTTGCCATAGGCGTTGTTGTTTGCCCACGGGTTGCCGTATGATCCCGTTTCTTCATTGATGGTGTTGATAATCCTTTCGTTCTCAGTTTCTTTTCCCCAAAGTCCCTTAAAGTTCTGTCCGGCAACAGATGTCTCGAGAGTACCACCGCCTGCCAGCACGAAGATGTCTGCAAAGCGATAGGCATACGAAGAATGTTCATCGTCTATTATCCATCCCGAATCAGAGAAATCCTGATCGTTCTTCTTTATGACAGTTCTTTTATAAGGAATCATATCATAGATGTAGGCATCGAATACGATATCATTGAAGTCGATATCTGAAGCCCTGATAACGCCGAGGTCTTCGCAGAGGATACGTCCGGAGCTGTTAAGCTGTCTCTTATATCGATAATAGATCCATGTCTCTTCCTTATCGCTGCCAGGCGTTCCCGGTTCGATAGGTATGGTGATTGTGTCGGGGTTATTTAATTGTTTCTTAGCTGGGGTTAAAGTGACAATCCAGTCGGAGAAGACGTAGTCACGACCTCCGATATTCTTCACCCAGTTACCATTGTTATCTGTAGGCAAGGCACCATCGCGTGCATACCCGACAACCATGTTAAGGTTGTAAACCCTTGCAACTTCATTACTAATAGTTATGCCGTAATTCGCGAATTCTGATTTCGAGATATTATAGTTATATGTATCCTTTGTAACGTTGCTATAAACAGGGTCTCCGCTCTCATCGGTGCCGCTTTGGTATTTCACATATTCGGCAATACTCATGTTTGATACATCATCCTTTATGTATTCTACATTATTAAAGTATTGGTCTTTCAGCTCGAAGTCGGCGAACTCACTGGCCAGATAAATCTGACCGTTATAAAGAATATAGTCTGAAACACAGAAATCTTTTGCCTTCGCGTTTCCCTTACCACTTACAATCTCGCTGCGTTTCTTTGCCTCGTAGTCTAATCCCACGAAAGAGCGGTTCCACTTCTGGTTCTCCAGACCTTTGGCTTCGTCGTCGTACCATACATTGTCTCCGATAACAGGGTCTTGTGCCAATGCCCAGTCGTCAATGGCCTTTGCCCCTGCAAGCGCACAGCAGTCAGTGTGATATACAGAACCGTCTGTTGAACCGTAGGCAATATATTCTGTCGACGAATTCTCCATCAGCGTAATCTGGTCAAGATGATAACAGCCCTCCTTCTCATAGTCGTTGGTATTAGCGCCTGTGTTCAGCACCTTGAGAGGCGTTCCGCCATTCCACTCACCGTCATTGAAATCGTTGATGTGGTCATTGCTCGTACCGGCATAGAGCCAGTCCATGTGGTCACTACCAGTGACGGTTTCACCGTTAGTACGGGTATATTCCTCTGGCGAAAGGGCACCCTTTGTTACAGGATTTCCTTTATAGACCTGTTGGACGAAGAAATTCTTGAGCTTGGGGTCTATATATGTAAGACGTGGATGTGCCTGGAAGTAAGCCTTTACTCTTAACTTCTGGCCTTCTGTCAGTGTTGGTGGTACATCCCAGTTGCCATAAGCAGGATCTCCCCATTGGTTAAGATTCTTATTGGCAGTACGTGTGCGGGCGGCATGGAGCCTTGCCATCTGACTGGCTGCGCCAAAGCCCCAATCCTGTGAAGGATTAATCTCTCCAAACTCCTCCTTGAAAACTTCCTCGTAAGTTTGAAGTTTGTTGGCAATTACATCGGTGAATTCTTCGTCTGCATGACAACCCGTGAGGATTGTGCAAGCGACGAGAGCCAATGCTCCTGTTATCAAATACTTCTTCATCTCAATAAGATTTTAAAAAGAATGTTACGTAACTATTATCAATTGACGCTGCAAAATTACGATAAAAACTGCAAAACAATGCTATTTATGTGGTTAATAAAGGTTAAATTCTCAGAATTCCTCTTCATAATAACACTAAAGGGCGATATTATTGAACTGTTTTTCATCTTTTTTTGTAATTTTGCAGCAGAATCATACTTTGTGAGAATATGAGTAGGAAAGAATATCTTTTAATTGTAGCTTCTGTATCCATCCTTTTTGGGACGGTATCATGTGGTGAAAAGGAAGTGTATGATCCTGAGCGGCATCAGCAGATAATACGCTATGTGTCGCCTGTGGATAGTGTAGACCAACAGCATACTTGGCAACTGACGGAGAATCATGCATATAGTGTCTCTATCGATGCTGGTGTAGGGGCTACTCGCCTTGAGATCTACAGCGACAACCCGGTTGAATCTGCTGAGGCAGAATTGATGTCGCGAGTGTTTGTCAAGGACGGTCAGCAGGTAACGCTTATTGTATCTATGCCAACCTTATTGACGACACTCTATGCAGCCTTGGTCGATGAAGACGGAAAATACACGGTAACATCTTTCCCTAAGACCGCACACAGTGTCAGTTTCAGCAATCTTATCGCGAAAAAGCAGAATCCACGGCGGTCATCGCCAGACATCTTGACTTATTCTTTCTGTTATGAGGAAGATTTCCCTGAGCCCGGCGATTACGACTATAACGATGTTGTGATGCGGATAGCCCTGGAGCGTACAGGCGAGAAGACGATGGATATTCATACCACGCTCTCCGCTGTAGGAGCAGGAAAGTCGCTGGCAGGCGCAATCCGTCTGGTCGGCTATCGCTATCAGGATATCGACAGCATCGTGGCAAAGGACGGTAAGACGCTGAATGTCAATGTACCTTCTACTTGTTACGAGCTGATAAAAAGTGACGACCTGCTTCAAAAAGGCCGTAATGGCGAAGCGGTGGTCAATCTCTTTCTGGATGCCCACTGGGCGATGGGTGACGATATTCCGATAGTAAATGGCGATTTCCCGCGTTATTATTATAACGTCTCAAGGACTTATTCTGAACAGTTTGACATCACGAATGCCAAGAATGTGACATATACCGTCTATTTCAAAGATGGTAGCAACCTGAACAACTTTAATATCGACATGCTTGATCCGTTCGTGTTAACCTACTATCTGGGTGCGAGGGTGGAGATTCACGTCGATGAGTTTGCTGCTGCTCAGACGATGTATGAATACAGTGTCCTTACGTTCAAGGACTTGCCATGGGGCTTGAAGGTTCCCGTACGCAGTTTCAAGTATCCGTTAGAGGGTATACGAATCGGTTTCAAGAAGGAGGGCTATTTGTTCGGCGCCTATATGACTGCCGGACACAGCTTCGGAGATTGGTGTGAGGATCACACAAGATATCATGACTGGTATCTCTACCCGACCGAGAATCAGGTGTACTAAAAAAAGCCTCAGATTACTCTGAGACTTTGGGTGGACCAGGTTGGGCTTGAACCAACGACCTCCAGATTATGAGTCTGTTGCTCTAACCAACTGAGCTACAAGTCCAGGTTGCCTACCTGTTTGGCTGAATTCGGCTGCAAAGGTACAATCTTTTTGGGGATTTTCCAAATGTTTTGCCGGAAAAAGCATAAAAATTTGGCATTTTGTGCCGTTTTTTGTACCTTTGCAGCCGATGAAAGCGACATACGTGGCAACAATCGGCTGTTTTGATGGCGTTCACCGTGGGCATCAGTTGCTCATCGGCAAGGTGCTTCGTGAAGCCGAAGAACGTGGGCTGGCATCAATGGTGATCACCTTCGACCGACAGCCGCGTGAACTCTTCGACTCCTCATTCCGTCCCCTGCTGCTCTCTACCGATGCAGAGAAGCAACAGATTATGGAGTCTGTGGGTATAGACAAGCTGGCGGTTCTACCTTTCACACGGGAGCTTGCTGGCATGTCGGCACAGGCGTTCATGCAGGATGTGCTAAAGGAACAGCTTTTTGTGGAAGTGCTAGTCACCGGCTATGATAATCGCTTCGGACGTAATCGTGAGGAGGGGTTTGAGGACTATGTGCGCTACGGCAAGGCGATGGGGATGGAGTTGCTGAGAGGCGATGAAGAGAAGTTTGCCGGCTCTGACATCGCAGTCAGCTCTTCGGCAATAAGACAACTGTTGCTTGATGGCGACGTCAGGAGGGCTACAGAAGGGCTTTCAAGGAACTATTCCCTTACAGGGCAGATCGTCAAGGGTGAACATATCGGCCACGAACTGGGTTTCCCGACGGCAAACCTCGCTGTGGATGATGCCAGGAAACTCATTCCTGCCTCCGGCGCCTACGCTGTATGGGCTATTATCGACGATGAGAGGATGCCTGCGATGATGAACATCGGCAACAGACCGACTTTCGACGGTGACCACCAGACGCTTGAGGTGCATATACTCCGTAATAATGTGGGCGATATTTATGGACGGACGCTGACAGTGGAGTTTGTGGAGCGACTCCGTGCAGAGCACCGCTTTGACAGTCGCGAGGCGCTGATGGCACAGCTCGAAGAAGACAGAAGAAAGTCATTCAGACTATTAGACAAATAGACAATTCGACGAAGATGAAAAAGGCTTTATTATACTTTGTGATTTTCGCTGCCATCCAGATGATTGCCGGCGGCATTGTGATGTTGGTATATCTTCTGATGAAGGGGAAGGGGGCGGAGTTGGATGCCACGGGACTGATCCTTACCACTGCCCTTACGGATGTGGTGACGCTCATCTGTTTCCTCTGTCCGAAGTGGGCGGAGCTGTCGCCAAACTGGATCAGGACCCGCCCTTGGGGTGTGTTGTTTTGGTGTGTACTCGCTGCGACGGGAGCCATCCTGCCTTCGATGTATCTCCAGGAGCTGATGCCGGAGCTGCCAAACCTGGCGGAGCGTGAGTTTGAGTTGATTATGACTAACCGTTTCGGATACTTTATCATCGGCCTGATGGCGCCGCTGGTCGAGGAGATCGTGTTTCGTGGAGCGATCCTCAGGGCACTGCTTCGTTGGAAGAGCAATCCATGGGTGGGTATCTTGATTTCGGCGGTGCTGTTCTCTGCCATCCACATGAATCCTGTCCAGATGCCGCATGCCTTCCTGATAGGCATACTGCTGGGATGGTTGTACTATCGCACGGACAGCATCATTCCCGGCGTGATTTATCACTGGGTGAATAATTCCGTGGCTTATCTGTTGTTTGCCTTCTATCCTGACCCGAACATAAAGATGATTGATGTGTTTGGAGGCAGCGAGCGTACAATCCTGATGGCGGTGGCTTTCTCGTTGTGCATCTTGTTGCCGTCTCTCTTCCAGTTGAACCTCAGAATGAAGAAATAGCCGTTAGGCAAGCCCCCAAAATGAGACCTCCCTGATCCCTCTTGATAGAGGAGTCAGGGGGTCTTCGTTAGCATGTTATGAAAAATTTGAGAGAATCGAAACTTCACAGTTTCTTCGTCTTTTGTTTTAATTAATTGTATAGAGAAAGCATTGAAAAATTATCTACTCCATGAAATGCGCTGCCTCGGGCTTGATGGCTGTAGCTGTGTCGCCAATATTCTCTGCCTGAACAGGGTTGAGCATGTTGACAGAGTCGGCGCTTTGCTGCTGACGGAACTTTGCATATTCGTCCTGGGGATTGTCCCAGCCGTAGTTCCAGGGAGCCTGGGCTGCATTGACTAAGGTGATGACGATGGCTACGATTGCAGCAGCTTTGAAAAGCGGCATCAGGCGCGAGGTCATCGTGACAATCCTTGCCTTCGGCTCTTTCTCACCGATCATCTCGAGAATATGGCTGTCGAATTCTTCGTCAAGCACATCCTCTTTTTCCTGCTCGTAAACGAACAGCGGCTTGTACTGAAGGAATGCTGCAGGCACATCTTCCTGGCTGAAGAAATTGCGCAGGATGCTCTCCTCTTGCAGGGTGGTCTCACCTTGCCAGTAGTTCTCCAGGAGTTGCTCGATGTACTTATAATCCATAATTCTCTGTATCTATAAATTTCTGTTTTATCGTCTGGCGGGCTCGGAAGATGTTTATCTTCACCTGTTCCTCGCTGATGACCAGAATCTTTGCGATCTCTTTGTAACTCTTACCCTCGAAGTCCCTGAGCTGCATGCAGCTACGCTGTTTCTCGGGCAGTGTGTCAACGAGGCGGCGTATCAGTGCGACTCTGTCTTGCTGCATCGCCAGTTCCTCTGGATTGGATGTGTAGCTGTGGTCAGGAGCGTCATACTCCTCCACGAGGTCCTCGTTCTGGTTTTCTGCCCTTTTCATCTTGTCTAACGAGATGTTGCGGCATATCGTGAGGCAGAAGGCTTCGATGGATTCAATTTCATCCCAACGGTCTCGCCTGTTCCAGACCTTAATCATTGTTTCCTGTACGACATCTTCTGCCTCCGCACGGTTGAGAGTGATGCGGAGAGCAAGTCTGTACAACTCGTTTTTAAGCGGCAGGACATCGTTCCGGAAACTGATCTTTTTCATCCTCTCTATTAATAATGACGATTGAAACGGGGAAAAGTTACAATAAAAGGCGATTTTTTCGCCTTTTATCGTATTATTGTTCCTGAATTGCCGTCAATGGCGGTGGCAAGTGTGATGATGACACGTGCCACACCGGCATCGATAGCGGCCAGTGCGTTCTCTATTTTAGGCAGCATGCCACCGCTGATGGTGCCGTCTTCCTTGTATCTGATAAAGTCAGCGCGTGTGATGGTTGGGATGACAGATTCGTCATCGTCAGGGTTGCGCAGCACACCTTTCTTCTCAAAGGAGAAGATGAGTGTGACATCGTAGAATGGTGCGAGAGCCTTGGCTGTCTCTGAGGCGATGGTGTCGGCATTGGTATTGAGAATATTGCCCATTCCATCGTGCGTTAGCGGTGCCATCACCGGGGTGATGCCTTCCTCGATGAGTTTGCTGAGCATCCCTCCGTCGGCTCGGTCTACATCGCCCACGAAGCCGAAGTCAACCACCCCTTGCTCCTCCTTACCATGGAGGAGAGTTTTTAGTGCTACAGGCGGGCGCTTATGACTGCGGATGACATCCATGTCGGCACCGGTGAGGCCAAGGGCGTTGACACCATTAGCCTGCAGACGGGCCACGAGGTTCTTGTTGACCAGTCCGCCATAGACCATCGTCACCACACTGAGCATCTCTGCATCGGTGATTCTGCGGCCATTCACCATCTTTGTCTCTATACCGAGGGCTTCCGCCATCTTCGTGGCCTTACGGCCTCCGCCATGAACCAGGACTTTCTTGCCTTCGATGGCACTGAAATCCTTCAGCAATTGTGTGAGCTGGGCCTCGTCCTCAACGACCGCCCCGCCCACCTTTACTATCGTCAGTTTCTCTTTCATTTCTTGGCATTATTCCAGATAGGTGTATCCGTAGAGTCCAGAGCGGTAGTTCGACAGGAATTCCTTGCCCTCTTCGAGAGTAATCTTTCCCTGCTTCACGCTCTTTGCCACCCACACCTCCAACTGGCGGACGAGCTTCTTCGGATCATACTGCACATAGTCGAGCACCTCGGCAACAGTCTCGCCGTCGATGATTTGGTCAATATGATAGCCGCCGTCCTTCTCTGAGATATGTACGGCATTCGTGTCGCCGAAGAGGTTGTGCATGTCGCCCAGAATCTCCTGATAGGCTCCCACGAGGAACACGCCGAGATAGTAGGGCTCGTTCTTACGGAGGGCATGGACGGGCAGCGAGTGCGAGTTGATGCGGTTCGTCACAAACGATGCGATCTTACCGTCAGAGTCGCAGGTGATGTCCTGAATGGTGGCATTGCGGGTTGGACGTTCGTCGAGGCGCTGGATCGGCATGATGGGGAAGAGCTGGTCGATTGCCCAGGAGTCGGGCAGGCTCTGGAAGAGCGAGAAGTTACAGAAGTACTTGTCGGCTAAGAG
>JAEEGL015075775.1_pt1 | contig 22169 bp, 20 predicted proteins | sample 9134231 | NCBI WGS metagenome assembly JAEEGL01 (sample SAMN16246548, study PRJNA631951) | gut metagenome | biome: gut microbiome; feature: rumen; material: fiber-attached | host: Bos | place: Iran: Karaj | collected 2018-10 | reverse complement strand
TGCACGTATCATCATAATGCACGGCGGTCCGAGTACGATGATCGAGTCGATACGTGACGGCAAGATTCCCATCGTAGTCCCCAGACAGAAGAAATACGGTGAGCATATAAACGATCACCAGCTTGAATTCTGCCGTGCGGTGAGCAAACGGTACAACAATATAATCCTTATAGAAAACATAGATGATCTTGAGTATGCGATAGCTAACTATGATGAGATGGCCGCGACCAGGAAGGCAGCGGGCTTTGACAACAATGCAATGTTCTGCGAGGGCCTGCAGAGGATAGTTGATGAATTATGATGGATAATGTGAAATCCCCGGGTACCGGTTTTGCTCCAAAAGAACCGTCCGCATGGCTGTACAATCTGTTCAGATTCTTATGGATCATTGTGCTGCTCCCGAAAGAGGGACAGTTTGTTGTATTTGCGGTGTTTATCATATGGTGGTCGGTCAGGAACAGGCAGTTTATCAGGGTAAATAAAGTTACGGCATGGTTCCTGGCTTATGCAGGTTTTCATCTTATATCCATAATTATAGCCATCTTAACTCGGGATTATGCGTTATCAAGGATAGCAGCCGCGCTGAATACCTGCGGGATATGGGTGATAGCGATATGGATCGCCGGCATAGTATCACAGGCAGAGGATATAGATGCAGACAGGATAGGCAGATACTGTGTGATAAATATATGTATCATGTTCCTGCTCATGGTATCGACCTGGTTTTTCAGGGATTTTGGGATAAGTCTGATACTTGAGAAAAGAAGTGCATGGATCTGGGATCTGCTCTCATCCGGAGAAACCACCAGATTCTGCGGATTGCTGGAATACCCCACGTTAGTGGGAGCATTTACACTCCTTCAGTTCCCATGGGCATTCAGGTATCTAAGTCACAGGAAATACAAATGGAGCAGTTTCATTCTGATTCCTGTTGCTATCATACCGGTATTCATGACTTATGCCCGTATGGGCACTTTTCTCATGCTCATCCTGGTATTCGCGGCAGTGAATTATTTTATACTGGAACAGGGTGTGACTCTTAAGCGGTTGCTGATCATTTACAGCCTATGTGTCCTTCTGTTATTGACATTAGTGATCATAAAATTTGATGCGGTCGCAGCAGTGGCTGAAGCCATATTAAATGCACGGCCGGGTTCGAATTCTGACAGGTTGAGAATATACACGGATACTGTCAACAAAATATCGGAGACCTCATGGATCATAGGAGCCGGTATTAAGGAGATGAACTCTGAGGGAGTATATCCGCTGGGTTCGCATTGCACATATCTCGGTATCCTCTTCAAATCAGGTATACTCGGCAGCATATGTGCTGTCACCGGTTTTGCCATGTCCGCAGTCATTATGATAAAAAGGTCACTCAGATCAAAAGACCGGTTTGCCTTGCTGTTCTGCTGCATGTGTGCCCTTTTTCTTCTGTTTTTCGCGGTAGAAGACATTGACGGTGCCGACTGGCTTATCGTTATGGTGTTTGCTGAGGTTTCGTTGTATTTATCAGCGTGTTTATCGACTTCATCACTATCTTTCGGAAAATGCTGATCAAAATCACTCATTTTCAGGGTCGGATACCAATGCCGGGTCAGGAATTAGGGTTTAAGCTACGTCAAGGTTAAAACTCTCGTTTGACAAAAGTATATAAAAGTATATAAAAGTATATAATCAAATCAAAAGTATATAAGAATATATAGAAACAAATAAGTATATATGTATATAAAGAAAAAAGCTGACGGAGTTAATATATGAATAAAAACCCATTTGGTATTAATTTTGGAAAACTGCCAATCCAATATATCGACAGAGCTAATAATACCGGTAGTTGAAAAGTTTATTATTCCTATAGAAACATCTATTAAGCCTGCATGGATCACAGAGATTTTATTCATGTATCCAATGGCGGGTTATTATTTAGATAAACGAATGGATATTGGAAGAGTCACTTATAAGTACCTTGGGATAATATGGTTGATTTTTATTCTATCTGCTTCGATAAATATATTATGTGAGTATAAATACTTAGTGAACAATCCATTGTCCACAGTGACAGAGGATGTCATTACCGGTAGTCTGACTGTATCAAGATTATGAAGGAAGCAGAGCTTCCAAGATCAATGTCGAAGAAGGGACGCTCTCCGGCCAATTCCGCTTGTGAGGGCTTCTTCGGTTATCTGAAAATTACGATGTTCTATGGTCGTAACTGGAGTAAAAGCACCTTGGATGATATTATCTAGGTTATAAAAAGGTATTTGAACTGGTATCGTACAAGTCGTATTAAATCTACACTCGGAGGACTCAGCCCTCTAGAATAAAGAAGGAGGATAGGGGTGGGTGTCTAAAAAAATGTTCGCACCCCCGATCATGTATATTACTTTGAGTACGTGATTTGAATAAAAATGGTTATTACTATAATAAGTTGGATAATAATTGCACTTTATTTTTTCGTTATAGGCATTGCTGTTAGTTGCTTGATCGATAGGTTTTTTAATTATCAGATTAAAGAAATAAGTTCTATAATAGTTATAGGTATTGTTTTCAGCACAATTTATGCTGAGACATTCAGTTTGTTCTATAAAGTCTCAGCAATAGCGTTTATATTATTATCTGTTTTTGTGATTTGCACTTTTATCTTCGGGAAAAAAAAGATAATCGATGCAATGCAGGATATTAAAAGTTATTTCTTAATCGAAGAAAAAAAGAAGAGCTACATACTATCTATTATATATATTTTTACAATTATATTCATTTCATACCTATCATCAAGGGCACCTTCTGGTTATGATGCGGAGAACTATCATATTCCAAGCATAAGATGGCTTGAGGAATATGGTGCTGTAAAAGGATTAGGTAATTTACATTCAAGACTTGCATATAATAGTTCGTTTCATTCACTTCAAGCACTTTTTTCATTTTCATGGATATTAAAACAGTCTTTACATTCGATGAATGGTTTTCTTTGGATGTTTATGGCATTTTATGCGTTAAAAGGTTTATTTTTCTCAAATGTACAAAGAAAGAATCTATCTGATTTTTTAAGAATATTAACGCTGATTGCCCTACATTGCTATTTGATACTTGATCTAATTGAACCAATTTCTGCTCCAATAACAGACTTTTTTTCAGCTTTTGTGATTTTTTATATTTTTATAGAATGGTGTTCATTGAATGAAAAGAAAGAGAAACGATTGCAGCCATATCTCTTGCTTGGTGTTTTGGGATTGTTCTCTGTTAGTTTAAAACTTTCGGCATTTGTTGTTGCCTTGTTTTATTTTTTTGCGATTGCATTGCTAATTAAAAAGCATAAATTTAATGAATTAATTAAATGGATTGTTCTGGGAATGATTGTTATTGTGCCTTTTTTAGCAAGGAATATCATAATTTCCGGATATTTGGTGTATCCTGTTTCGGAATTAGATATTTTTAATTTTGATTGGGAAATGCCCAAATCAGTTATAATAAGCGATAATATTATGATTAAAGTTTATGCAAGGGCGTGTGGAATAGATTACAAATATGAAGATATAAAAAAGAATACGTTTGAATGGATGCAAATATGGCTAAAAAGGATTGATGTTAGATATTTCATATTAGTTATATTTGATCTGTTGATGTTACCTGTTGCTGTTGTAATAGAATTAATGGAGATAAGAAAAAACAAAACTCAATATGATACAATTATTCTTAACAATGTTTTGCTAGGATTTGTTTTCTGGCTTTTTTCAGCGCCATCTGTTAGGTTTGGATTCGTATGGGTTATTCTTTTTCCGATGATTACAGTTTATATGCTTTGTAAAAGAAGAAAGAAACAAATCAGGAATCTGGAAAGAAGAGTTATAGAAAAGCGCGGATATTTGTTAATAGCATTATGTTGGATGATTTGCTTGTTAATATCAATTAAGAAGTTAGGAGTAGGTGACATATATAAAGTTATAATCTCCCCAATAGCATATAGTGAAGCAGGATCTTATGGAAAATCATATATTATAAGTGGTAAACCCTTTTACTACTGCTATCCGGATAATAAACTTAATGGCTACTATGGGTTTCCAGGAACAGAGCACATTGAAATGTTGGAAAAAATAGAACTAAGAGGTGATAGTTTGAAGGACGGTTTTAGCGTTAATAGTATTTGTCGTAATCAAGCATTTGATTTTAGAGGATATTCTATAGATAAGAGTTTATATAAAAGTATGAATCTTGAGAAGTATTATTAACATATTGTTGGAGTGAACTAGATAAATGAAAATAATGTATTACATGAATGTTGATTGGAATTGGATAAAACAGAGACCTCATTTTGTAGCCGAGGGATTATCAAAGTATTATGAAACAACGGTGGTTTATCAGTATCGATATAGTCGAAGAGGATATCAGAACAGGGAAAAGAACAACAGGATTATCCCTTTATATGTGATTCCAAGAATTGATAGATATAGAATTCTTAAATGGATAAATATATTATTAAAACGGATAGAACTGAAGCGCTTGATTAAGAAGGTAAAACCGGATGTTATAATTGTTACTAGTCCGGAACAAGTAGATGTAATCCCTCTGAATAGTGAAATTACAATTATTTATGATTGTATGGATCGTCATGATGCTTTTACAGAAAACAAAATGGCAAAAGCAGAAATAAAAAAGAAGGAACATATATTGTGCGATATATCAACAGCGGTCGTTACATCTAGCGAGTTTTTGAAAAGATATATTATTAAAGAGTATTCGACAGATGAAAATAAAGTATCAGTTATTAGGAATGCATATGATGGGAAAATCGTGGACGTTGAAGATTTGCGATGTAAACATGATGGATTCAAGATAGGATACTTTGGGACTATAGCCAGTTGGTTTGATTTTGAAACAATGGAGAAGATACTAGATCAAGACAAAGAACTGAAGTTGTTTTTATTTGGTCCGTGCGAAGAGGGAATTGAAATTCCTGACAACTCACAAATTTTATATAAAGGTGTTGTAGAGCATTCAGAATTGTATAGTAAAACTAAAGATATAGATGTTTTTATTATGCCATTTGTTGTGAATGATGTTGTAGAGGCGGTAGATCCGGTAAAAATATATGAGTATATAAATTTTAATCGAAATATTATATGCGTATATTATAAGGAAGTGGAACGATTTGATGATATGATCTTTATGTATAAAGATTTTTATGAATTGAAAAAAATAATTGAGAATTTAAAGATAAATAATAAGAATAAGTATTCATATGATGAAAGAATTAGTTTTTTAAAGGAGAATGACTGGGATAATCGAATACAAAGTTTTAAGGAGATAGTTGATAAAACTATATTAAATAAAGGTGATGAATTATGAAAATCGGACTATTGGGATTGGCATTTGATTCGGGTAATAAGGGATGCGAAGCATTAGGTTATGGGTTTCTTACAATTCTTCAAAAAATAGCAAAAAAGCATGATGTCTTTTTGGATATCGATATATATGAAGAATGTGATATTGAAAAAATTTATAAAAATATATATATTGAAAATTTAAAGCTAAAATCGGTAATCACGCCTGGAATTGGAACAATAGATCATATCAACAGTCATAAGAAAACATATTCTGAATGTGATGTGATCTTTGACTTTACAGCCGGTGATAGTTTTTCAGATACATATGGGATGGAACGTTTTTTAAGACGAACCATAGTGAAAATTCTGGCTTTAAAATCAACAAAGAGATTTGTGTTAGGTAGCCAAACGTTTGGTCCGTACAAACATATTATATCAAGGATAATGGCAAGATATGTTTTAAAAAATAGTTATTGTGTATTTTCAAGAGATTTTATCTCTTCTGATATAGTCAAGAGGATTTCAAATGTGAATGCAAAACAAACAATTGATGTTGCATTTGCAATGAGTTACAACGAGACTGATATAAAATCTGACAAAAAGGTTGTTGGATTCAACCCATCAGGTTTGTTGTGGGGATATGGTTATACGGGAAAAAATGAATTCGCTTTAACCATAGATTACAGACAGTATTGCAGAGAGACTATTAGGATACTAGTAGATAAGGGATACGAGGTAATCCTTGTTCCGCATGTATTGTCTGATGATATGTCATATGTTGATAACGATTTGGTTGCCTGTGAAGATTTGTTAAGTGAGTTTTCGAATATTAATATGTCTCCACGTTTTCAGAATCCTATTGAAGCAAAGTCGTTCATTTCCGGATTAGATGGGTTTATCGGAGCTAGGATGCATGCAACTATTGCCGCCATTTCTACAGGTGTTCCCGTGCTTCCCGTATCATATAGCAGGAAATTTGAGGGAGTCTTTGGAGGCCTGAACTATGAATATTTAATTAGGGGAACAGAAATTGATTATGATGTAGCAATTCAGAAAACCGTAGAATTTATCGATAATATAAATAATATAAAGAAAGAAATGGATATTTATAAGAAGATCATAGACGAAGGTGTCCAGTTTATTGAACTAAGTACTGACGAACTTTTGGGTGATTTTTTGTAGGATGGAAAGTCATATATGAAAAAGACACTTGAACAAAAATATTGCACGGGATGTGGATTATGTGAATCAATGGGGAAAGGAAGACTTGAAAGAGATGATAATGGCTTTTCTTTTCCTGTAAACTATGATAAAGAATGGATTGAGAAAATTTGTCCTTGTGAAGGCCATCAATTGAAGTGGATGGATTGCAATAGTGTTTGGGGCAGAAAACAGCAAGTTTACTTAGGCTGGTCAAACAATCAGCATGTAAGAAATATGGCTTCTTCCGGCGGAATACTTACAGAGATTGCTAAGTATTTGCTTGAAAATAAGCTGGTGGATGTGGTTATTCAAACAAAAGAAGACAAAGATAAACCATATGCTACGGTTACGGAATTTAATGAAGAAGCAATCAATGTGGAAAAATATATGGGATCTAGATATGCCATAAGTCAACCACTTTCTATTATTAGTAAATTAGAGAAGAACAAAAAATATGCTTTGATAGGAAAACCATGTGATATTATTTCGATAAGAAATCTAATTGAAAATGAGCCTGAATATAAGAATCAGATAGTTTGTTTATTATCTTTTTTCTGCGCAGGTATTCCGTCGGATAATGCGCAGGTTGAGCTAATCCATAAGCTTGGCACGGAAGTGGACGAGATCGAGAGTTTAAGATATCGTGGTGATGGATGGCCGGGGTTTACAAAAGCAGTTGATAAACAGGGTAGAGAGTATACACTGACATATAATGAGGCATGGGGACACATTTTGGGAAGAGATATAATGCCTGCTTGCCGGTTTTGTATAGATGGTATTGGTGAATCTGCGGATATTTCATGTGGTGATGCGTGGTATTTAGATTCTGAGGGTAATCCGGATTTTGATGAACATGAAGGGAGAAATGTTATATTTGCAAGATCTGAAAAAGGTAATGCAATAATAGAAGATTTAATTAAGAAAAAGATCATTTCAGCTCAAATTTATAATAATTACGAAAATGAGCTGAAAAGATCACAGTATGCCCAAAGGGAGAGACGTGAAACAATAATGGTAAAAAAACTGGCAATGAGTTTTTTGCTAAAAAGAACACCTAAGTATAGATACAGATACATAATTAAGTATTTTTATGGATCAAGCATACGACTAAACTATCATGTGTTTAAGGGAACCATAAAACGTGCTTTAAAGGGCATTATGTAGGGAGAGATTCAAACTGATGCTAAAGTATTATTTGGAGAAAACTAAAAATGCTTCTCCGGCAACCAAAGCATCCATTGCAATTTTGCTGTCAAATTTGGTGCTAAAAGGATTGTCTTTGATAAGTGGTCCCATATTTACCAGAATAATGACAACAGAGCAGTATGGAACTGTTTCGGTTTTTTTATCATGGGAGAGTATGCTTTCAGTTATTATCACCTTGAATCTTTCTAGCGGTGTATTTAATAATGGTATGCTTGATTTTGAAGATAATAGATCACAATTTCAATTCTCATTACTTTTTATTTCAAGCATTTCGGCTATAATTTGGTTTGGGTTGTTTTCCATTTTTAGACACCATATAGTATCTTATATGGGTTTAGATATGAGATATATTTATTTGATGTTTTTAACATTTATAGTAAATCCGGCCTATTGGTATTGGAATGGCAGACAAAGATATGAATTTAAATATAAACTATCGTCGCTTATTACGGTGCTTTCAGCTGTCTCTTCTTTGATATTAGGAATAATACTGGTTATCAATTCTCCGCAGCAGAAAGCATTTTACAGAGTATTGTCATTTGAAATAATAAACATACTGTTGGGATTAATCTTCTGTGTTTATATTGCACATAGCGCATCTTTTAAAGTTAGATTTGATTATTGTGCATATGCGCTTAAATTTAATCTTCCGCTTATTCCACACTATCTATCTATGTATGTTCTATCCAGCTCGGATAGAATTATGATTTCAAGAATAGTTAATAAAAGTGCTACTGCTATATATTCGGTTGCTTCAACTATTGGATCTATAATTACTATCTTGTGGCAATCTATTGAAGCCTCTCTTTCTCCTTGGATATATCAAGAGCTTGCAGAAGGAAAAAAAGAAGATGTCAAAAAGAATACGTTAATAATTATGATGTTTTTTTCAGCAATTTCAATTTTTTGTACACTCTTCGCTCCAGAAATAATATTTATTCTGGCACCTAATTCGTACGCCTCTGGTATATATGTAATTCCATCCATCTCTGCAGGCGTTTTTTTTACAGCCATGTATTCTTTATATATGAGAATTGAATTGTATTACAAGCAAACCAATTTCGCGGCCATTGCATCTGGAATAGCAGCAATATTAAATGTTATCTTGAATGCAATATTTATTAGTAAGATAGGAGCGGTAGCGGCAGGATATACAACTATGGCTTGTTATGCAGTGCTTGCTTATTTACATTATCTTAATGTTAAGAGGAATGAGATAGATGATTGTTTAAACAACAAAGCATTCTTTGCAATTTCTGCTGTAACAATAATAGTAGCTATGTTGGTTACACTTTTATATAATCATACAATAGTGAGATATACTACAATAATTGTAATTATAGCAATTCTTGTGATAAAACGTGATTTATTAAAGAAGCTGCTGGAGAAATTTAAAATGATGAAGAATAATCCATAGGAGAAACTCTTTGCTTATGAAGGTAAGTGATAAATTATGTTGCGTTGTATTAAATTATAATGATAGTGAGACTGTAGAAGAATTTATTAGCAATGTCAGTGATTATAAATGTATTGGAGATATAGTAATTGTTGATAATTGTTCAACAGATGATTCGTACATAAATCTTAAGAAGTATGAAGGTGAAAGAATACATGTAATTAGAACAGTAAAAAATGGTGGATATGGATATGGAAATAACAGAGGAATTGAATTTTCTAGAGGACTAAAGTATGAATATGCAATTATCTCTAATCCAGATGTGGTTTTTTCGGAAGAAACTATAGAAGAATGTTTGAAATGCATGTTGAAAAACTCTAACTGTGCGGTATCGGCGCCTGTACAGTATAATTTGAATGATCGTATGATTTTAGATTTTGCATGGAAACTACCAAATGCTTTGCAGTATGCCTGTAGTGGGACCAGATTTGAAAAAATATTTGATATTAGGATATACAATCTTAGTGAAATGAAAATGGAAGAATCATATAAGGTTGATTGCGTTCCGGGAGCTTGCCTGGTTATTAATATTGAAAAGTTTATGAAAAGTGGTGGATATGATGAGAGGATATTTCTGTTTTGTGAAGAAACAATAATAGGAAAGAGAATAGCAGATTCTGGATTTGAAACCAGATTGATTCCAGTACAGAAATATATTCATAAGGAATCGTCATCCGTTGATAAAAGTGAAGTCAGAAGTAAAAAAGAAAAGATGATATTGGAGAATAGATTGTTTTATATAAATAATTATTTGAACGAAAATTGGATAACAAAAACGCTTGCAAGAATAATACTGTGGTATAGGATTGGAAAACTATAGTTTAAGACTAATGTTTATGGAGAAGCAGAAGTTATGAGGATTCCGAATTTAGTTGAGATACAAAAAATAGAACTTGATATCCTTAAGTTCTTTAAAGCTGTTTGCGAAGATAACAAACTGAATTATTATCTTGCATATGGCACTTTAATAGGAGCTGTACGACATAAAGGTTTTATTCCATGGGATGATGATGTCGATGTATTTATGCCATGGGAGGACTATCTTAGATTTGTGGAAGTAATGAAAAATTATAAAGGGATATATAAGTTGGTTTCAATAGAGACTAATACCAGATTTACTGCGCCATTACCCAAGATAATTGATACAAGGACCAAGGTTGTTCAACATTTTGGATTTGTTGAAAGAGTGGAACTAGGTATATATATTGACATTTTTATTTTAACTGGTTTGGGTGATACGAGAGAGAATGCAATACTTAGATATAATCAAATTGATTCAGAAGTAAATAAATGGTGTCGGGCTGATGCAGTAGTTTTTATCCCGGAACTAAACAAGATAAGATCATTTTTAAGATGGTGCAAGAATGCTCCATACAGGGTTCGAGGAATTAAACACTATATAGATAGAATTAATAACTTGATAGTTGATAAATCCTTTTATAGTAGTAAATATGTTTCTAGAGGAAACATATTAAGTTTAGATTATGAAGATAATATCTGGCTATATGAAGAATTTGGCGAGGGATGCGACGTGGAGTTTTGCGGGGAGTTATTCAGAGCGCCAATTAACTATGACAGTATATTGCGTAAATGTTATGGTGATTATATGAAACTTCCACCAGCAGAAAAGCGAGTTAGTGAACACAAAAGTGAGATATTTGTAAAGGATGATAAATGATCTTGTAGAAAAGAAATACGACTTTAAGTCCAGCGGGGCAAGAACAAGGATGATGACAAGCTTCTGCAGATTTATCTGATCCTTGTTTTTGGAGAGAAATCCGGATTACCCTTTTACTACTGCAAGCTCGCCGGGAACATCCCCGATCCCAAGACGGTAAAACACCTTCTTGAGGATCTTGATATCCTTGGCTTCGGAAAGACCAAGTTCGTTATGGACAGAGGATTCTACTCTGAAGATAACATCAACGGTCTTTACAGAGAGCATGTGAAGTTCCTTGTAGGTGTCAAACTCTTCCTTAAATTCATCAGGAATCACTTTGATGAAGTATATGATGATATCCTTATGTTTACCAAGGCAAAGACTTGAACAAATAGATATATCAGTATTTATCACTGAATGATCATTTTGAAATGGATAAAGATGGAACAGATGCGTATTATGATAATAAGTACTGTGGGTTTGATCTATGATGGTATCACCAATGTGATCCTGTCCAATATAGAAGCCATGGACAGGTCAGATTTAGATATATACATAGTTGAGACGATCAGAGCAGAGAAATCCATTAAAAACCGTTTTGCTGAATTGGGATGCAAAATTGTTTCTCTGCCTGACCGACGTTCGGAACCGGTAAAGTACTTTAATGAGTTAAAAAAGGCGATACAAAAGAATAAAATAGATGTTATTCATGCTAACGGGAACAGTGCTACCCTGACTTTGGAAATGATGGCTGCACTGCTTGGAGGATGTAAGAAAAGGATAGCCCACTCACATAATACCAAATGTGATCAGGTCAGGGCAGACAAAATACTAAGACCTATTTTTTATCATACTTATACTGATGCGCTTGCATGTGGGACAGATGCCGGAAGATGGTTATTTAAAGACCGGCCTTTTACCGTTATTAAAAATGGAAGGAATATAGAAAAGTACAGATTTGATCCGGGTAAACGCGAATTGATGAGACGGCAACTGGGGATTGAAGATAAACTGGCAGTTGCTCATGTGGGTGGGTTTGTTGCCCAGAAGAATCATGAGTTACTTATCAGGATTTTCGCTTCTATTGCTGATATGGAATCCGATGCGGTATTTTACATTGTCGGAGATGGCATACTGAAGGATAGAGTAATTGAGCAGGTCAGGGATCTGGGTCTTGAGGACAGGGTCATCTTTACCGGCAATCTTGATAATGTGAATGATTATCTTCAGGCATTTGATGTAATGATCCTCCCTTCCTTGTTTGAGGGACTGCCTCTTGTGACTGTTGAATGGCAACTGTGTGGATTGCCCTGCTTATTCAGTGACAGGATAACAAGGGAATGTGTACTGTCTGAAAATGTAAGGTTTTGTTCTATAGATGATCCCGCCGTGATGTGGGCGAATGAGGCACTTAAGCTTGACAGAAACGATCGTGAAAAATACTCGAGGATGGCGATTGTCGAAGCCGGAAATAAAGGATATGATATAAATGACAGTGCAAGGATATTGAAGTCGATATATATAAGATGAGCATGTTGTAATAGGTGATCGATGTGAAAATTGCGGTGCTTATGTCTACATACAATGGAAAAGATTATTTGAAAGAGCAGCTGGACAGTTTAGCTGCTCAAAGTCTGTCTGATTCGATTCATTTATATGTGAGGGATGATGGTAGCCGGGATACGACCGTTAATATTCTTGAGAGTTATAACAACCAAATAGCTATGACGATAATAACGGGAAAGAATATCGGTCCGGCAAAGAGTTTTTGGGAATTGCTAATATCAAAAGAAATACAGGCTGACTATTACGCCTTTTGTGATCAGGATGATGTTTGGGATCCGAATAAACTGGAAGCAGGTATAAAGCAATTGGAAGAATCACAGGAGATGCATTTGTGGTGTTCTAATTGCAGAGTTATAGATAGTAATGGTAATATAATTGATTTTTTGTATCATAAAGAGGAACCTTATTTGACGGTTCCATCCCAGTTCGTGTGCGGATCAATACAGGGATGTGCCATGATCTTTGATGATGAGTATCGTAAGTATATTATTAACAAAGGCATAAATATGTTTCCTATGCATGATTTTGTACTGATCACATATGCTATGGCAAATAAATGCTTTATATATGATTCAGAGCCATATTTTAGTTATAGAATTCATGAAAGAAATGCTGTTGCTCACAAGAAGAAGAGAGGTTTGTCAGATAAGTTGGTATCTGTTAAACGATGGTTTGCAAAGGAACATAGGCATGAATTGACAGAATATGCAAGATTTTTTGCTTCAGATAATACAGAATGCTTATCGGAAAACGATAGAGTATTTTTGGAGCATTTATGTGGGAGCAAAACCAATGTTTTTGACAGAATTGCTATATTGATGAGTCCGCTATGCATTGCAAGAAATAAGAGAGCATTGAGATCGTTTAAAATTCGTGTGCTGTTGGGGATAATATAAGATATATTAAAATCAGATATGACGGGACTTTAGGTAAATAAAGCAAAGGAACACATAAATGAACAAGTCTGTATGCATTTTATATATTGATCCGGGAACGGGAGCAATGCTCTTGACTACACTTCTTGGCTTGATAACAACAATAGGTTTTGTTGTCAAAAAGCTCTATTTCAAAATTAGATTCTGGCTGAGCGGAGGTAAGGACAAGACCTATAAGCAGATGGATAAGAAACTCCCGATAATTATTTTTTCCGATCACAAAAGGTACTGGAGTGAATTTAAAACTGTATGTGATGAATTTGAGAGAAGAAAGTTCTCTTGTTGTTATTGGACCGCCTCGGAGGATGATCCGGCATTGTCCGCGAAATATGAATATGTTAGTGTTTCATATATAGGAAATGATAACAGAGCTTATGCCAAACTAAATGCAATGAATGCATACGTATGCCTCTCAACCACACCGGGGCTTGATGTCTATCAGTGGAAACGATCGAAAAATACAAATTGGTATGTTCATGTTATTCATGGTCTCGGAGATGCGGCGAGTTACAGAATGTTTGGACTTGATGGATTTGATGCGGTATTGACAGGAGGAGAGCATCAGGTACAACAATTGCGGGATTTGGAAAAAGCGAGAGGAAGCATTCCCAAGGAAGTGGTTGTGGTTGGCGAAAGTTACATGGATGCTCTAAGGGACAGATATCTGAGGGAAGGCCCTAAGAAGGATAGCCGTACTGTTTTGTTAGCCCCTTCATGGGGAGACAGCAGCATTTTAGCCCGGTATGGAGGAAAGATAATTGATGCACTTTTGGAAACGGATTATAAGATAATCATACGTCCGCATCCACAGTCTTTTATGTCAGAGAAGGAATTGCTTGAGGATCTGACAAAAAGGTATCCGAATGGAGATAGTTTAAGATGGGATTATGATAACGATAATTTTGACTCTTTGTGCCGCGCCGATATTATGATTTCAGATTTCTCGGCTGTTATCTGGGAATACACGTTTATATTTGACAGACCGATTATTTATGCAGATATATCATTTGACCCGGCCCCATATGATCTGGCATGGCTAGATGATGAAAGATGGGAACTTCAGGTACTCCCGCTGATCGGAATACAGCTTTTGGAAAAAGATTTTTCCGGACTTCAAGATGTGATGGATAGAGCTATTAGTTCGGATTCACTAAGGGAAAGCCGTCATGAACTTCGTGATATTGCGTGGAAGCATCAGGGAGAAGCTGCCAAAAGGATAGCAGATTACGTTATAGATAAATACGAAGAGATGATTCGAAAATAAGTTATCAGTAGTGTAGAGAGGAACAACTGTAAGTCAGATGTTGGAATTAATATATAATCTATTTATTATGCCGATCGAATTGATCGTGCAGATAACGTTTTATGTAATGTATAAGGTTTTTCGTGAGAATTGCGGAATAGCAATTGTTGCTGTAGGTCTTGTCATACAGACACTCGTATTGCCGTTATATAATCGTGCCGACAAGGTTCAGGAAGAAGAACGCAAACGACAGAAAGAAATGTCGCAATGGATCACGCACATCAAAAGAACATTCAAGGGTGAAGAGCGCTTTATGATGTTGTCTTACTATTATAAGACAAAGAATTATAAGCCTGTGTATGCCTTGAAGAGTTCCATATCACTGTTGCTTCAGATACCGTTCTTCATAGCGGCATATCATTATTTGTCAAATCTCACAATGCTGAATGGTGAGAAATTCCTGTTTATAAATGATCTTGGGAAACCTGACGCTGTTGCATCGGTTGCCGGTTTTAGTGTAAACATTATGCCGATAGTAATGACGGTAATAAACATTCTGGCAGGAGCGATATATACAAAAGGATGGCCGATAAAAGAGAAGATGCAGACCTATATATTAGCTGTGTTTTTTCTTGTTTTCTTATATAACAGCCCATCCGGATTAGTGTTATATTGGACAGTTAACCAGATTTATTCGCTTATAAAGAATGTGGCGGTTAAATATAGAGCAGGGTTTTTGCAAAAAAAGAAAAAACATTGCGGTTCTGTGTTGGATAAGTATCTTGACAGAATAAAAATTGAACAAAGCAGATTGTTCGGGACTTATCTTGTAGTGGCTGCTTTTGCCTCTTTATTTATTGGCGGTCTCATTCCCATAAATATCATAAATTCGTCTGCTGCCGAATTTATAACCGCAACAGAAGGACCGTTAATTATCATAGTTCAGAATCTTGCAGTGTTTGTCGGACTGTTTATGATATACGGGGGGATGTTTTGCTGGTTGGCCAAAGAGAAATACAGGCCGGTTTTTATACTGATCATGATAATTATTTCCGTCACGGGAATTGCAGATTATCTGTTTTGGGGAAATAATTTTGGAACAATGTCTGAGCTGCTTGTATATGAAAAAGGACGTGAATTCAGTCAGAATTCAAAAATAATAAACACTGTGGTTGTGCTGGTTATCATCATGATAATTTTTATTTTTACTTATTATTTCATGGATTGGACATATTCGATATTCCGTGTTCTTCTGATGGTAATAGCTGTCTATAGTTTAATATGTGCGATTTCAATTAACAAACAGATATCAGGAGCCAATACAGCGCAGCAGATAAACGACAAAAAAATACTGAACATTAGCAGGGGAGGGCATAATGTTATCGTTTTTATGCTTGACAGAGCTATAGATGCTTATATTCCGTTTATTTTTGAGGAACGGCCTGATCTCAAAGATGCATATGCCGGTTTTACGTGGTATCCCAATACGATTTCTCACGGAGCGTTCACGAATTACGGAGTTCCGGGATTATATGGGGGATATGAGTATACTCCTTATGCAATGAATGAAAGAAAAGAAGAAAGACTGGCAGATAAGCATGATGAAGCTCTTAAGGTTTTGCCCGGAGTTTTTGGTGATGCAGGATATAATGTGACCGTGTGCGATCCGCCATATGCCGGTTATGATTGGATACCTGATCTGTCAATATATGATGACTGTGAAAACGTTAAAGCATATAATATTACAGGCAGTAAGGGTGGTGATGTATTGGAAAAGAAGAAGCAGCAGAGTGCATTTATATATCACTGCATAATGAGGGCTGCTCCGGTTGTCTGTCAGAAAATACTCTATAAAGACGGAAAATATATGTCTGAATATATGCCATTATCAATAGATCTTAAGTTCTCAAACTGTTATTCCGCTCTTGTAGCATTGAAGAATATGACGCAGATATCTGAAGATGACAGTAACAATTTCCTTCAGCTTCAGAATGAGATCACACATAATCCCGTATTGCTTAAGACGCCGGAATACAAGCCTGCAGAGGATGTCAGTTCTTCTATTGCCGATTGGAATGCTCCATATAACGGCGAAAATAAGGTTTTGGGTGAGAGGGTATTGAAGATGGAAAATGTAAACCAGGCAGCACATTATCATGTAAATGTAGCAGCCCTGTCATTATTGGCAGAGTGGTTTGCTTATCTTAAGGAGAATGATTGCTGGGATAATACAAGGATTATTATAACTTCAGATCATGGACGTGATCTGTGCCAGTTAGAAGATATGATCCTGGATAACGGCCTGGATGTTGAAGTATATAATCCGCTATTGCTTGTAAAGGATTTTTGGGATACAGAATTCAAAGAGTCGGCTGAATTTATGACTAATGCGGATGTTCCTGCTTTGGCTGTTGCCGGACTGATAGATGAGCCTTTAAACCCATTTACGGGGAACAGACTGGATAAGGACTATAAATCAGGTAAACAAATGGTCACAACTTCGTATAATTGGAGAATTGTAGGTAATAACGCTTGTGAATTTGATACAAGCGATGGTCATTGGTATGAGGTTACTCCGGGTAATATCCTCGACGTAAATAATTGGAAATTGATCGATTAACACATAGACAATTAATATAGGAGGAATTGAGTATGGCTGAAAACAGATGGGCTGAAATATGGTCAGGAAAGCCCGTGATAGGGAAAAATGAAGATGGGATCAATGAATTCAATGAGTTTGTCAGATTGAAGAAAGCCAATGGCTTTGATGTGGCAGTGGATAATGAAAAAAAGTATTTTGAAGCATTCTATAATGAATGGCTAAATTTTTTCAATACCATTCTTGATCTGAGTAATGGTAGAATTGAAAATGTCTATGAGATAGGATGTGGAAGTGGAGTGAATCTTTATATGTTCAGGAATCGGAACATAAAGGGGGGTGGATGCGATTATTCACAATCCATGATTGAAACAGCCAGGGGAAATGTACCCGATTTCGATTTTGTATGCTGTGAGGCTACTGCCGCCGATACATTTCCCAAGTACGATGTTGTTATGTCAGAAAGCGTATTTCAGTATTTTGATTCATTAGACTATGCTGAAAAAGTGCTCAGGAAAATGATAGAGAAGAGTAAAAAGCTGGTTTATATTGGAGAGGTGCATGATAAAATATATGAAGAACAATTAATGGAGCACAGAAGAAAAACGATCGATGATTATGATATCAGATATAAAGGACTTTCTAAGCTTTTCTTTGAGAAATCATGGTTTGAGGCTATCGCAGGTGAATATGGACGATCTATCCGCTTTGAAGAGGTGAATAATCCGGAATATATAAATGGGAAATATCTGTTTAATTGTTATATCTATGAATAATTGTTTTGTACAGTGAAGGAGATAATATGCAGGCGATAATATTGGCAGCAGGAATGGGGAAAAGGCTTAAGGAGTATACCCGCAATAATACAAAATGTATGGTTGAAGTTAACGGAATAACCATTATTGAACGGCTTTTAACGCAGCTTGACAGATTAGATCTTTCTCAAATAATTATTGTGACAGGTTATGAAGGGAATAAATTAAAAGATTTTATTAATACTCTTAATATTCAGACGCGTATTGGTTACGTTGATAATCCGATTTTTGATAGAACTAACAATATTTACTCTTTATCCCTTGCGAAGGACTATCTAATAAAAGAGGATACGTTGTTATTTGAATCGGATATCGTTTGTGAAGATTCGGTGATCAACTGTCTTATCGACGACCCTCGAGATACTCTGGCACTTGTAGATAAATATGAGCCGTGGATGGACGGGACATGCATAAGAATAGATGAAGATGACAATATTATAGATTATATTTCTGGTCGGGATTTTGATTTTAACAATACAACCGGATGTTATAAAACGGTAAATATTTATAAATTCAGTAAGAACTTCTCTAAATCGTATTATGTTCCTTTTTTGGAAGCATATCTGTCGGCATTAGGCAAAAATGAGTATTATGAGCAGGTCCTCAGGGTCATAGCTTTATTGGATAATGCTGAAATCAAGGCAAAGAAGCTGGAGAATCAGAAATGGTATGAAATAGATGATGCTCAGGATCTGGATATAGCTGAAGCTTTATTCTGCAACGATGATGATGAGAAGGTTTTGCGTATAGAAGAACGGTATGGAGGGTATTGGAGGTTTCCCAACATGCTGGATTTTTGTTATCTTGTAAACCCTTTCTACCCGCCACAAAAGATGAAAGATGAGATAAAAGCATCATTTGATAAACTGATCTGTGAATATCCATCTGGAATGAGTGTTAATTCATTATTAGCAGCCAAGAATTTCGGTGTAAGGAAAGAAAATATCGTAGTAGGAAATGGTGCTGCTGAACTTATAAAAAGCCTGTTGGATAATTCGGAAGGAATGATCGGATTTATCAAACCGACTTTCGAGGAATATCCCAATAGATACAGAAAAGAAGAAGTTATTGTTTATTATGCGCAATATCCTGATTACAGTTATTCGGTCAATGATATTATATCTTTTTTTGATAACAGTAAGATCAGATCGTTAGTTATGATCAATCCTGATAATCCATCCGGAAATTATATTGAAAAAAAAGATCTTATGAAACTGATATCGTGGAGTGATAAGAAAAGTATACGACTGATAATAGATGAATCTTTTGCTGATTTTGCGGATGAAGAAGATAATACGCTAATTGATAATGAAATTCTTTTGAAATACAGGAATTTAATTGTTATTAAAAGCATTTCGAAAAGCTATGGTGTTCCCGGATTAAGATTGGGAATAATGGCATCGGGAGATGAAGAAGCTATCAATAAGATAAAAAAGGATGTGTCAATATGGAATATAAATTCGTTTGCCGAGTTTTACATGCAGATAGCCGAAAAGTATAAAAAAGATTATCTTCAGGGAATTGAATCATTTAAAGCTGAAAGAAAAAGATTTTTCCAGAGACTAAATGAGATCGGCAGTATCCGGGTAATTCCTTCGCAGGCAAATTATTTTATGATCGAGTTGCTTGAGGGACATAAGGCACATGAAGTTACCAGGAACCTTTTGGTGAAATACAATATACTTGTTAAGGATCTGTCGACAAAGCTGCATGGAAAAGAGTATATAAGGATTGCGATCAGAAATTCGATGGATAATGACAGATTGGCCGAAATATTTAAAGATATTTAATAGACTATATAAAATATGAAATACATCCATGCCGATTTAAACAAAAATATTGTTTTAAAACGGATATGGGTGTATAATTTTGCCAGAAAGGGGCATTTGTGATGAAATTATTGAAAGTTGTTTCGACGGGATTTAAAAATTGCGCTGATGAATTTGAGTTGAGTTTTGTCCCATCTGCAAGAAAGACGGCAGAGGATAAGGAGTATGAACTGGAAGAGGTTGCAGATGGACTTTTTGTTTTTTCGACGATAGGTATCGTTGGTAGGAATGCATCGGGAAAAACATCTGTCTTAGATCTTCTGAATATATGCTATGATATTTTTGGAAAGTACAGGATTGATAAAAAGTATTTTGATTTGGATAAGGTTTCATTAATAATATTTTTTTATCACGAAGGATATATTTACAAATACTCGACAAAACTCAAAGATACAGCATTGGGAGTTGTATTTGAAGATCAGGAATTATTACGTAAAAAATTTTATAAGAGCAATGTGAATAGTCTTTTCGAATTCGCAAATGCAGAGGTATTTCGCATAGATGGCGATCTGCCGGAAGATACATCGATTGTTTTCTTTGCTCTTAAGAAGACGAAAGGTGTTTCAATATACTATAACAGCTTTGATATTGGTGCAAGTGCGTACAGTGCAGCATTTGGGATACAAAAGGCATTTCCTTTGTCCACTGATATAATGACCAGAATAATCAGGGTCTTTGATGAAAACATATCCAGGCTAGAAATGGTGGATGAGCATAATTATCGCTTGGTTAATTGCGGTAGAGAAGATATTCTTTCAGATAATGAATTATATTACAGGTTATCCAGTGGAACTACAAAGGGCCTGATATTATATACATTGGTGGTTTTGTCTCTAAAGGAGGGTTTTGATCTTCTCATAGATGAGATAGAGAATCATTTTCATAAGACATTGGTAGAAAATATAATAAGTTTATATAAGGATAAGACAATAAACAGGAAAAATGCAACGTTGGTATTTGCCACGCATTATTGTGAAATATTGGATCTTTTTAATCGTCAGGATAATATTTACATAACCAAGTCTGATGATAAAATTAGGATTTACAATATGTATAAAGATTACGATGTAAGACCGGAACTGCTTAAAAGTAAGCAGTTTTATAATAACGTATTCAAAACTGCGGTAAACTACGAGGCTCTCATGGATCTTAAAAAGGAATTAAAAAAATGAAATTGCTGGTAATGTGTGAAGGACCAAATGAGAAAAAGGTCATGGATATGCTCTTGAAGGCTGATTGCTTGTCTTTTACTGAAGATGACTTACTGGGACTTACTACATTCCATGCGAGACAGATAACAACAAATGCTCAAGTTCGAACAGAACTGAATATTTATACGGGAGAAGTAAAGATATTACGGATTGGAGATAAACAAGGCGATAAACTGACAATTCCTAAAGAATATAGAGATAGAATTATCGGTATTGAAAAATAATGTACTAAACCGGAATTGGAGATTCTTTTTATATTAGCAAGTGGATTGATCCATGATTATGAAAAAGTAAAATCTTCAGTATCTCCTAAAGAGTATGCGAAAGCTAATATAAGGTGTGGTAACAAGAAATATGATAATAGTTCCAAATTTTATGAGGATTTCTTTGGCAACAATATAGGGTTGCTTGTTGAGTCTATTAAAGAATACAGACGTATTCATGGCAAGACACATAAGAAAGATGAACTTTGTTTGAGTGAATTGTTGGTTGAAAGGGTGAAACCTGTGAGGAAGATCATCAACTGAAGCTTAACGATGGAACGGTAAAGATCTTTTACAATTGTACATATGCCGGTGAAGACATTCCGGATAACTATGTGATCAAAGGCTTTCTCATAGGATATATTAAGGAGGGCGCAAGACGTCTGGGAGACGTCTGTTTTGCGCGGACCGTAATGAAATGGAGACGAGGGAATGCTGGATACTGAATACAATGAAGAGGAAGTTAAGGAGTTATTTAGGGAAGAAGGCCGGGAAGAAGGCCGGGAAGAAACTATCATATCCCAGATCTGCAAAAAACTCATAAAGGGTAAAGATGCCGTCGTAATAGCTGACGAGATTGAGGAACCTGTGGAGAAGGTGTCTAAGATTTGCAGCATAGCCTCCCAATATCTCCCCAACTACGATGTACGCAAGATCATGGAAGAACTCAGGTAGGACACGGGGACGGTTCTTCGACATGAAGCCGGTCCTTTGGGATTGTCTTATTTAGGGATCACCTCATACGCGGATTTAGTATAAATTGACACAAACTATCAGAAATATTATTGTTTATGTGTGAATTTTAGTGTAAAATGTAGATAACTATCAGGAACAGTACAAATTTATGCTGTTCTTGATAGTC
>JAEEGL014997784.1_pt1 | contig 22169 bp, 15 predicted proteins | sample 9134231 | NCBI WGS metagenome assembly JAEEGL01 (sample SAMN16246548, study PRJNA631951) | gut metagenome | biome: gut microbiome; feature: rumen; material: fiber-attached | host: Bos | place: Iran: Karaj | collected 2018-10 | reverse complement strand
TGGGTCAACGACCACCCCCAAACATGCCTCGAAGCCTCCCGCGAAACAGGCTTCTGCCGACTCAATGTCATCGATCATCAAGTGACAATTCCAGCCAAGACAAACTGGTCGTTCTTCTTCATCGCCACGCCCACAAGACCGCCCATGTCCAACCACCGAACATGGCGCGCCATGAACGGCGGCAACAACGGCTGCTCCATCATCTATGGTGGATTCCAGAACAACGGCTACCTGCTCATCGACGAAACGGCTGTCAAAGCCATGCGCAAAACTCCCGTTGAGAGGGGAATCGCACTCTACGCCAGCGCACAGTTCCTCTACTCCACCAACCGCGAAGCCTCATGGTTCTTCCGCAACTGGCTCGGAGCAGGCTATTTCTACGGTATGGGAGGACCAACAAGCATCTCACTCCCAAGCTGCATCGCCACATGCAAGGCCGACTATCTTGTCGACTGCGCCGCTCGCTCCATCAAGATGCCAACGTTCAATCTTGTGGATGGTTTCTACTTCGACTGCACAGGTGTCGGCGTCTGCCGCAGCACCAGCCACGGTTGTGCAAAACCAGACAATTTCGGACAACTCTGTCCATCATCCACTCTCCTTCCTTTGCGTGACTTCATGAAACGTCTGTGTCGTCTCATGCATCCAGACGGTTACCACATAGGTGCTCATGGACAGTACTCCTTCTGCCCAGGCGTTCATGGCCTGTGCGACTACTGGCTCACAGGAGAGGAACTGCGCGGAAAGGTCCTCAGCAAAGGCGCAGGACTCTATTGCGACATGGAAACAGTTCCGCTTGAACATCTGCGCTCTGTCTCCGACAGCCGTGTCTTCTGCAACGTCAACGTGCTGGAATTGCTCTATACAAAGACGCGCAAGGCAAATGAAACTGATGCAAATGATCCAGGCGGCATGCCTGGCCTGACAAGAATGGTCGCAGAAGACATAAAGGTCTGCTGGGCGCCCGACAGTTCCACAGGTCCACGCCTCCGTTTCCTGCAGGACGTATTCAACAAATATCAAATGGACGACGCAGTGTGCCACCGTTGGTTCGAGCAGTCCGACTACAAATGCGACCAAGATGGCGTGAAATTCACATGGTATCAGAAGCCAGACGGCATGCGCCTTCTCGCTGTCTGCAACTTCACAGCGGCGGAGACCACCGCTGCCATACAAACGCCCGCTGGAGTCACCAAACTCTACTGCGAAGATACCAAACAGGACATCCTTCCACAGGCAGACGGCTCCTTCTCGTTAACTCTACCGCCATACGGATTTGTGCTGCTGAGACATTAGTCTCCGTCACACAACATTCACGCATTCCTCTCCCAGATGAGTTCCTCCAACGTCTGATAAAGACGTTCGGAGACCACTGGTTTGGAGAGGTGTGCGTTCATGCCCACCTGCAATGAACGCTGCACATCTTCGTCAAAGGCATTGGCGGTCAAAGCAATGATAGGAATGTTTTTCGCATCAGCCTTGTCCAGCGCGCGTATTGCCGCCGTCGCCTCCAGACCGTCCATTTCAGGCATGCGAACATCCATCAGAATTGCGTCATAATAACCGACTGGACTCTTCTCAAACATCTCCAGAACGATTTTGCCGTTTTTCGCGTGATCGATTTCCGCCTCCCGCGTTTGAATGATCTCTTTCATGATCTCCGCGTTAATTTCGTTATCCTCCGCCATGAGGATATGCCTGCCTTTTAAATCGGCACGCTTTTTCTCTTTGTAGAGACTCATGTTGTTCTTTCTCGCGATCCTTTCGAATTCGTCAACCACATTGGAGGCAAACAGGGGCTTCGCCAAAAAACTGTCAACGCCGATATGCAGAGCCTCATCCATGATATCGTCCCAATTAAAGGAGGTCAAGATGATCACCGTCGTTTCCTTGTCATACCGCCGACGAATCTCCTTTGCCACTGCAATGCCATCCATTTCAGGCATTTTCCAATCGAGTAGTACAAGGCTGTAAGGCTCCTGCTTGGCATGCTTTACCTCCAGCATCTGCAGGGCAGTCTGACCATCGTAGCATGTATCAGCCTTGATACCAACCTCATCCAGCACAATCCGCGCGTGCTCCGCCGCAATCTCCTCGTCATCCACTACCAGAATGCGCATATCCTTCGGGTTGACATAACTCGTGGCTGGCCCCTGATGCTGGCTGTTGGTCAGCGTAATGACAACGGTGAATTCAGTCCCCACGCCCTTTTCGGACTCTACGGAGATTGTGCCATTCATTAGTTCAACAATGTTTTTCGTTATTGCCATGCCGAGACCCGCGCTGCCGTATCTGTTGCTCCTGCCGCTATCCTCTTGGGCGAAAGCTTCAAAGACCTTCGGAATGAAAGCGGCATCCATACCTATGCCTGTGTCCTTTACGCTAAACTTTACAGTAGAATGATCACCGTAAACAGCGGTGCGTTCCACCGTCAGGATGACATTGCCAGGCGCATCCGTAAATTTGATTGCATTAGAGAGGATGTTGATTAGAATTTGCTTGAGTTTCATGTCATCGCCGATATAGTAGTCGCTTAGGCCACCTCTGACTCTACACTCATAATGCAGTCCTTTTTCGTTGCACTGCGACATCACCATGGTATTCAACTGCGCCAGCATGTCGCGGAAGGAAAGCTCTTCCTTTCGTAGCACAAAGCGGCCTGACTCTATTCGACTCATGTCCAGAATGTCGTTGATGAGGCCCAACAGATGCTGTGCGCTTCCCCCAATCTTCTCCAAATATGCCCGAGTCTCTGGTGGAAGCGATGTATTCCGAAGCGCCAGACTGTCCAGTCCGATGATGGCATTCATGGGGGTACGGATCTCGTGGCTCATGTTGGACAGGAAGGCCGTCTTTGCCTTGTTGGCCTCTTCAGCCGCCGCAAGAGCCTCGCCTAGTGCCTGATTTTTGGCCATTGCCTCACGCATTTCTGTGTCAATGATTGTAAGGCCTAGACCCACAGCATGCACGATATGATCCTCACGGTTTTCGGCATGCCGTACGCCTGCCATCCTAATCATTTCGTAATACTCCCTTCCGTCACGCTGCGCTAGGTAGCGGTAGCAGATAATCGAATCATTTGCAAGCATCTCGCGAACATGATTCGGTTCAATGAACTCCAAGAAACCCTCTCTGTAACTCTCTGCGACAACGTGTTTTGCATATAAGGAAAAACGTTCAAGGTATGGGAAGTGGATGCCCTCTGGCGTCTGATGATGGTCAGTTGGGTCAGCCCGATAGCAAACGGCGTCATTGTTGTCCAAATCCACATGATAGACGCAACGATAGTCCGACGCCAGTGCGGTAATCATCTTGTCCTGTTGTGCTCTGCGCTTTTGCTGTTCCAGCAGTTCTTCCTGCAAGGCAAGACGGTCTTCAAGTTCCTTCTGCTTTGCTCGCTGGCTTTCAGCAAGTTCCGCGTTCGCCTTCTCTAGTTCTTTTCGGGCGGTTTCCTTGTCCAGAATCTCTCGTTTTGACCGCTTTGCGTCGCGGACAAGGAAGACGATGATAAGCGCGGCAACTGCGAGAATAAGGCTTCCGAAGATCGCCATATTGTCTCGAAGCATATCGGCAAACGAATATGAATACAACTGGTCCGTGTAACGAAACGCAAGGTTTTGCGAGTAGTCCGCTCCAAGCACATTGATTCCGCGATTTAGCAGTTTCAACAGGCCTTCGTTGCCTATCTGCACGCCAAAGCATCGGTCGTCGTTATGCGAAGTCTGAAGAAGTGAAAGACCACTGTACCGACTGTTGCGAAGAATGTCGTTTGCTCTAAGACCATTTAGTGTGGTACAATCGACTAGACCGTCGCTGACGGCTTTCAGGCAGGCGTCAATCGATGGATAAAACGTGATTTTGGCTTCGGGGTAATAAGTTTTGACAAAGAAGGATTGCATGCGGTTATTTTCATTCACCGCAAAATGTCGAATAGTGTTTTCGCTGTATTCGCCTTTATAGACCAGTTCCGTAGCCGCAGAAACGACTGCGCTGGACTGGAAAATACCGCTCTCCTCAGCATAGTACAGATTGCCGCCGACAGGAAAAGCCACGTCGATTATTCCAGTCCCAAGGCCTTTAATCATGTCGTCATATTTGTCAAAGCTAATGAAGGAAACTTCAACATCGTTGATGCCGAGTTTTTCCAACATATTGGGAACAAGGTCCTTGACAAGACCATTTATGTTTCCTAATGCATCGGTATCACTGTACGGAAGATAATTATTCAAATAACCAATGCGTAGTCTCCTGTGTTCTGAAAGCCATCTCTTCTCCACAACAGAAAAGGCTCGGCTGGATATGCTCACTGGGTAGTATTTACTGCGCAGGGAATTGATGTAATTCGGTTCATTCACCGCAAGTTCCGTCTGCGCAATGTTGAGTTTGACCAACAAGTCGGGCCTTGATTTGCTGACGCAAAGATAATAGTTGGACGCTCCGAAAGAGCAAAGCAGCTCCGTATTTGACCTTCTATGAGCGCCATCGCCTTCCGCCGCGAGTATATCGACATCATGATTGTCAAAGGCCTCGAAGAGCGGTTCGTAATCACGAAAGACCACTATCTCCGCCTTAATGCCATGTTTCTTCAGAAACTCCTGTAAAGAATCCGCCATTGCGCTTGCAAGAACGCCGATTCGTTTTGCGTTCAGTGTCGTCGGATCCACCGTGATTGCTTCGTCAACATCATGCTTTATCAAGCTATAGGTTTCATTGCCCATGGGCGAATCTGGATAGCCTATGAGCGATTTGCGATCCTCTTTCCATGCCAAGCCAGCGAGAAAATCAATCTTGCCGTCAAGAAGCATCTGGTACAGATCGCTGAAATTGCCATAGACATACTCGTAACGCCAACCTGTGTATTCCGAGAGTTTCTGATAATACTCATAGGCATATCCTGTTTTGACAGCTCCAGGCTGCGCCCCCTCCTGAAACACTTCGTTTTCATAGTATCCGACACGAACCGCCTCGCTCCCACTCTCAACGGCGGCAACGGAGGTCGGACACGAAAAAACAACTAGCAAGATAAAGCAGAGCAGCATCGCGCAGTGAACTATGGGCACCTTATTATTTAATTGTAAAGCCATATTATTACTTCTCATGCCAATTCCAATTCTATTAATAACAACACATCCAACTCATAGGTTTATTCATAATCTAACCGCCAAATCAAATTTTTCTAATTTCACAGCCAGAAGTCGTTGAAAAAACTGAAATGGCATAAACAATTCGTTGTAAATTTTTGTAAAATTACATAATAGAAAAGGGGCTGCTGATTGCCATAAAAGGTTTTGCAACAGCCCCTTTGATTATACAATTAGAAGTATAATGGATTAGTCAAGTTTGCAGGCGTTCATGGTCATGAACTTGTCGCGGTTCTTGCACATGAGTTCGCAGCCGCCCTTCTTGACGATGACGCCCTCTTCCCAGCGGAGGCCGTAGCCGTTGCCAGTGAAGAATGTGTCTATCTGGTAGGTCATGTTAGCCTGGAGTTTGTACTTGCTGGTGGTTTCAATCCAGGGGCTTTCCGTCTCCATGATGCCGAGGCCGTGGACTGGACCGTAGAGCATGTAGTCGCCCCAACCTTCCTTGATGCCCCAGTCGGTGTATTTCTTCGCGATGCTGGCGGCATCAGCGCCCGCCTTCATCAGTTCGATGGTGTAGTTGTGTGCGCGGAGCGCGAACTCAACGAGTGCGAGCTGGTCCTTCGGAAGTTTGCCGAACCAGACTGGCAGACCGATTGAGGAGCTGTAGCCATGGACGCGCGCGCCGATGTTCAGCTGGATGATCTCGTTCTTCTTGAGTTTTGCGTATGTAGGACGGCTGATGCCATTGCTGGTGCGTTCGCCGCCGAAGCAGTAAAGGCTGTGGCCTTCGTAGTCGCCGCCGTTGGCGTAGATTTCGCGCTGTGCGATGCTGAGGACCTGAAGTTCGGTCATGCCAGGCTTCATCTCGTTCAAGATGGCCTCGATAGCCTTCTCTGCAACCGCGAATGCCGCGCGATGGCAGGCGAGTTCGTTCTCGCTCTTGATCCAACGGAGCGGACGGAACACATCGTCAGCAACGACGATTTCGACGCCTGGCAGCTGCGCCGCGAGAGCATCGAGTGTGGGCTTGGTTATGATGGCTGTGCCAACGAGACCGAGTTTCTTGAGCTTCTTGCGTCCGAGCGCGAGTTTGGCGACATCGGCGTATGTGGCGAGATTGATGCCTGGATAATCGGGCTCAGCTGACTCACGGTAGTTGAGAAGCATTCTGACGTTTTTGAGGACACCACGTCCAAGACCGTACTTCTCGCTTTCGGGGCCAACAAGCAGAACTGCCTCGCCCTGCGCGGGCACGAACACGCCGCCCTGCTCGAAGGTCGGCCAATATTCGGTGAGATAGCGGACGTTCGCAAAATCGGACTCTGTGCCATGAACCAAGCAGGCATCAAGACCTGCTGCCTTGATTCTGGCCTGGAATTTTGCGATTCTGTCGTAATACTCATCGGTCGGGATGCTCGGAAGCTTGGAAAGGTTCGGCATTTTGTAAGAAGAAACTGCCATTTCAATTACTCCTTGTGTTTTGGTTTCTGTGTGTTTTTTGTTGGTTGATAACTAAAACTACGTTAATACAATTTAAATATACGATACTCTTGCGCATTATCAAGAGTTTATGCGCAAAAAAACACGATTGAGGAGTTTTTTCTGCATTTTCTTATCGATTTATGAGACTAATGCTTGTTTGATGCAAAAGGACAGAATTGGCAGTTGTTGTCGAGGGCGATGCAAAAATTCTTGTAGATGTCAAGCATCCCTTGCTGATGGCAGGCTGTCTTGATAAGGTCAGCGGTCCTGCTTGGAGGCATAAGAAAACGTTGGACAGCCTCTTTGAACAGTCTATTGTCTTGTGAAAGCGGCAAATGGATGAATAGCTCTCTAGCGATGCTTGCGGACACGCCCTCATCCATGCCATAAAGGAATGGCAAGAAAACGTTGGCAAGCATGTCAAGAAGCCTCGGTCGCCCGATGAGATTTGCGGCTGGCCTGATTGTATGACAGAAGTCCTTGTATGAGCGCCACAGAGAGTCGGATTTCACGAGAGCATCGAATCGTTTCAGCAAATCCTTTGTGCTGCCTGATGATTTGCCTTGTGTGCTCAGCCATTCGGCGGGACGGAACGACGTCGCCTGAAGCATCTCAATGCCAGCGGCGATTCTCCTGAACGGACTGTTGTACGGACGTGTGCCAGCAGTGTTCCATTCAATACGGGTCTCTGGATGGACTCCAAGCCCCCACCAGCAGTCCCATAGGTTCGAAACCAACGGCTGCAATTCAGGGAGAACAACATCGCGTGTCGCGTCGGGGAGAAGGTCGGCATAGCCGAAAAGTAACGCAAGACGTTCGGAATCCGAATTCAGTGATTGTAGAGTGCTTAACGGAACTTCCCTTGCAATCTGAAGAAATTGACTGCGGTTGTTTTTATAGCCAAGCGACTCAAAGATGGCCTCATAGAGCGCTTGGTCCTGTCCGCAGTCGGCGGCACGACGCATCAAGACAGAAGACTTGGCGGCAAATCTCGAAAGGCCAGCCGATTCGAGCAGTTCCATGACACGCTCGTCGGAGGAGATTGCCCATCGCAGCGCGCAGTCTCCAAGCGGCACCTGGCGAGCGTATGGATAACAGGCGTCCTCCAAATCCCACAGCAGTTTTCTCCATTCAGAATGTAGATGGCGTGACAGCACAAGCGTGGCAATGCAGTCACGAATGGGCGGAGCGTCATCCTCCCAGACGGCATGCAGGACAACGTTGTCGTACATGCTGTCTGAACTATGCCCGTGCTTCATCCAGTCAGAGGAGAAACGGTGGATTTCGACGTCGCCCGTGGCAAGATGTCCGTCAATGAGCAACGCAGCTGACTTGAAGTCAGGCCCAGCCGAGACATTCCATGTGCCTGGCGAGAGTATCTTCAATTCACGTCCATCCTCCAAATGCAACTCCAACGAAAGACGACGTTCATTCCATATCACCTGAAGAAACCTTTCACTGAATGGACATTCTGGACGTTCCCAAACATAACTTTCCTTATCATCTTGCAAATCTGAATATAAAGACCTATTGATATTCATATCTTGACTCCATATATTTTCATTTTTCTATAAGGTAATATGAAAATATAGTTATGTCAAGTTTGAATGCAAGAAAAAAGCGCACACTCAATGAAAGGTGTGCGCTTTATAGATATAGGTATAAATTTATGCAATCAAAATTAGAGCAACTTGTACTCGTTTGTGACGGTAACAGTCGTTTTGACGCCTTTTGAAAGTCTGGCAGGCGTGCCGCCGCAGGCTTCGATTTCCATGAATCCAGACGGGTCGCAGTATGCGCTGAAGCGCACTGGACGGTTGTTGCACGGAAGGGCGTAGTCTATGTCATCGATGGCAATGAAATCCAAGCCGTCGGCGATTGGCTGTGCTGTGCGGCGCACCGAGAAACCACGGCCTCTGTCAATGAACTCTACGAAATCCGCTACGGGTGAGAGCGCGAGCTGGAAGCGGAAGTCCGTGACCATCTCAACTTCAATGGCATCTGCTGTCTCCTTGCGATGGCATGAGCTGTCCCATGGATAGAGGTCCCAATATTCGTCCTTTGAGAGTTTCGGGAGCCTGAGGGTGCAGTCCTTGCCGCAATCGAACTGACAGAGTGACCATGGGGCGATGACCGCCTCATCACGCGGCACTTCACGGTTTCCGATGTATTCAATGCCTTCGATTATCTTGACGGTCAGTTTCTTTGCGTCAGAATTCACGGTGACGTCACGCGAGAAAATGAAAGGCATTCCAGTGCCTGCGGCGTTGACAAGATCCACCTCGGCGGTGAACAGGCCGTGTGTCGCGGAGCTCTCGGCGACAAGCCAACGTGCGTTGGTGAGGCTTGGAGGAACACGCCATTCGCCTGACGAATACTCAAAACCCATGCGCGATCCTTCGGGGGCAGGCCAGAAGCCGTCGCCGCCTGGATTGATGTATCCAGCGCGGGTGCTGATTCCCGCGATGGCGTCAGCATTCACGCGGTTGAGGACTTTTCCGTCCTTGAATGCAAAGATTCTGCCTTCGACATCGAGGGCGATGATGATGCCGTCCGTCTCGGTTCCGACGATGTGGAAACGCCTGCCAGCAGCCTTGTAACCGTCAATGAGTTCTTTGATTAGCATGATAATTCTCCTGTTATCTGCCAGCCTTAATGTCTTCCCAGACCTTGTTAAGAATGGCCTCGTTTTCGCCCTGATCGATGGTGAATCTGGATCTTGCGAAAATCTCCTTGTCGATGAAGATGGCAGGATTGTTTTTGATTTCATCAGAGAGCAGCGGATATGCGTCTTTGTTTGGGCAAAGATAGCAGGCATACTCGGTGTTTTCCGCAGCGTTCTTGGGGTCGTGTATAAAGTTGATAAACTTGTAGGCGAGGTCTTGATTCTTGGCGGTCGCAGGGATGGCCATGACGTCGCAGCTCATGAGTGCGCCCTCTTTTGGAATGGCGAATGCAACATGTTCGTTCTCCTCGATGACTTGGATGAGGTCGCCAGAATACCCCATGACAACATAGAACTCCTTTGAGGCGATTCCGTTCTTGTACTGCTCATTCTCGAATTTGGAGACGTTCTTCATCCATGTCTTGATGAGAGTTCTGGCCTTCATGAGGTCCTGAGTGTCTGTGCTGTTGGGGTCAAGATTGAGGGTGAGGAGCGCGGCGCCGATGACCTCGCGCTTGTCGTCAAGCAGAGTGGCGCGCTTCTGGAGGTCAGTGCGTTCGAAAATGTGCCATGTCGGCTCAAAGTCCTTGATGACGTCTTTGTTGTATCCAATGCCTGTGTAGCTCATCATGTACGGGATGGAATATTCACAGTCCCTGTCAGGCATCTGTGCGAGGACATCATCGTCAAGGTGCTTCATGATTGTGATTTTGGAGTGGTCTATTTTTGAGAGGAGTCCAGAATGGGCGAGAGTTGTGACAACGTAGTGGCTTGGGAAAATGACGTCGTAACCAGTCGCGCCCGCCTGGAGTTTTGCGAGCAGTCCCTCGTTGGAGTCAAATGTATCATAAATGACTCGGCAGCCATTCTCCTTCTCGAATGCAGCTATGAGTTCGGGGGAAATGTAATCTGCCCAGCAGAATAGATGCAAAGTCGGTTTAGACTGCCTGCAGCCAAGGAAGCCAGCGACACCAGCCAACAAAACCACCGTCAGAACCAAAACGAGTTTTTTCATCTTACCTTCATAATCCTTTCGTTGTTGCTGTCGGGAAAAAACCGACAAAGTTAATATAAATCTCCCAACACGGGAAAACCTCTATAAATTTATTGTCATTATTGACTTTTGCCAGTTGATAACCCATATTTCTTGCAAAAAAAAACTCTAATCTTATATTATTGTCATTATTGCACTCGTACTGTCAAAAAATAAACAAAAACAAAAAAAGGAAAAACAAAAAAATGGCACAGGCAGACATCGGTTTGATCGGACTTGCGGTAATGGGCGAGAATCTGATTCTGAACATGGAGAGCAAAGGCTTCACAGTTGCTTGCTACAACAGAACTGTGAGCAAAGTCGATGACTTCATCAACGGCAGGGCAAAGGGAAAAAACATTGTCGGGGCGCACTCAATCGAAGAGCTTGTCGCCTCACTTAAGCGTCCGCACAAGATCATGCTCATGGTCAAGGCGGGACAGCCAGTCGATGACTTTATCGAGAAGCTCATTCCTGCGCTGGAGCCAGGCGACATCATCATCGATGGCGGCAACAGCCACTTCCCAGACACCACACGCCGCACACAGTACCTTGAAAGCAAAGGGCTGCTCTACATCGGCACTGGCGTGTCAGGCGGCGAAGAGGGTGCGCTAACTGGCCCAAGCATGATGCCTGGCGGCTCGCCAGCGGCATGGCCACATGTCAAAGACATCTTCCAGAAGATCTGCGCACACACCGAAGCGGGCGACCCATGCTGTGACTGGGTTGGAGAAAACGGCGCAGGACATTTCGTTAAGATGGTCCACAACGGCATTGAATACGGCGACATGCAGCTCATCTGCGAGAGCTACGACATGATGAAGGCCATCGGTCTGAACAACGAAGAGATGCACAAGGTGTTCAGCGATTGGTACGATGGCGAACTCAACTCATACCTAATTGAAATCACACGCGACATTCTCGCCTACAAGAATGAAGAAGGCCAGCCTGTTGTGGATCTCATCCTCGACACGGCAGGACAGAAGGGCACTGGCAAGTGGACCGCCATCGCCGCTCTTGACGCTGGCATGCCTCTGACCCTCATCGGCGAAGCCGTCTTCGCTCGCTGTCTCTCCGCAATCAAGGAGGAGCGCGTTCGCGCCTCTAAGATTCTCAAGGGCGTTGTCTCTAAATTCGACGGTGACCGTGACAAGCTCATCAATGACCTCCGCCAGGCTCTCTACGCTGCAAAAATTGTCTCCTACGCGCAGGGCTATCAGCTGATGATGGCGGCGGCAAAGGAGTTCGGCTGGAAACTTAACTACGGCGGAATCGCGCTGATGTGGCGCGGCGGATGCATCATCCGCTCACGCTTCCTCGGCAAAATCAAGGAGGCCTTCGACAAGGATCCCGCCCTCACGAACCTCCTGCTCGATCCATTCTTCAAGGATGTGATGGACCGCTCTCAGGCCGCTTGGCGCAACGTCGCCATGACCGCCATAAAGATCGGCGTCCCGATGCCATGCATCACATCGGCCCTGAGCTACTTTGACGGCTACCGCTCAGAACGTCTCCCCGCGAACCTCCTTCAGGCGCAGCGAGACTATTTCGGCGCACACACATACGAGCGCGTCGATAAACCGCGTGGCGAGTTCTTCCATACTAACTGGACAGGACACGGCGGCAGCACCACTGCAAACACATACATGGCATAGCCATATTCTATCCAGAGCGCACGGCTTCGCCCGTGCGCAATCTTTATTCAAAATGAAACCACTCACATACGGATTTTCCTTTGACCAAACCACGGATGCCATGCGGAAGTTCATCATGGAGGAGTTCGCGGCTAACGGCGCGAAGTACCTTGTGCTCACGAACTATATGCTTGGCGAGATAATGAACAAGCCTCACATGGCGGACGTGTATTCAAAGGAACTTGCGTCCGCTGGACTCTCGTTCATGGACTCACATTCCATTTATGGTCCATACGCGGATTTGTTCCAGCCAGACGGTGCCATCCGCGACCGCATGCTCGCCATGCATGAATACTCTCTGGCCATCGCAGGCAATCTTGGAATAAAGACGATGGCGTTCCATGTCGGCGATCGCTATGAACATACTGAACACTACTCGCTTGAAGAGTTGCACAGCAACCTTCTACGCTCCCTAGAGCATCTTCTCCCGATTGCCGAGAAATACAAAGTCGCCATTGCGATAGAGAATACATACTATCCGTCCAACAGCGCTGACAGACTGCTGGATGCGGTGCGCCACTTCGAGTCGCCATGGCTGGGAGTCTGCTTCGACGTCGGCCACGCCAATGTTCTCCGTTCAGAGAACAAAAGCAAGGTGAATCCTGTGCTGAAATATGCCTTCGGAGACATCTCCGAGGAGCCTTGGGAGGATAACTTCCTTGAAAAGGTTCACAAATATGTCATCTGCACGCATGTCCATGACAATGACGGCACACGGGACGGTCATCTGATGCCTGGCGATGGCACCGTTGACTGGAAAAGGACGATACCATTGCTCAAGTCAGCTCCGCGTCTAGAGTCATATCAATGCGAGTCCATCAACTTGCGCGAGCACATATCCATCGCGAGAATGTGCAGAGAGTTTCCATTGCTTTTTTCTTAAGGATTGCCAATCATGAAAATCAGACAAACCATTTTGGCCGCTACACTTTGCGCCTGCGCCGCTTTTGCCGCTGACTTCAATTTCTCCTTTGTCGGAAAGTACTCTGAAAAACATACCAAAGACGCTGAGAAAGCTCTTTTCGACGGTCAACTAAAGTATAACACAGGCCACATAATTTGGGATGCTGGAGTTACGTCGAAAGGCTGCGGACTCATGCTCACATTCCAGAAGCCAACGGCAATCTCCAAAGTGGTTGTCGTCACCTCAAAGCCTAATCCCATCGCTTACACGCCAGAACGCACTGAGTTTCAGGCATGGGACTCTGAAAAACAAGACTGGAAAGAGGCAACCATTGTAAACGACGTGACTGGCAGATTCAAAGACGATAAGTTCGTCACAGCAGAACCTATCAAGACCGAATGGCAGACGAACGTCACCACCGAAGGCATCCGTATTATAATGTATGGATATGCCATTTGGCTTACGGAAATAGAGGTCTATGACGCTAATGGCGCAAAACTCTCCCCGGAGCCAATTCCAGAGCCTGACGCGACTGCAAAGGTACTCGCGCCTTGCGCACATGGCGGCGGCGCATCTGTAAACATTACTTTCTATAATGAAAAACAACAATACGTCGGCAATCCGAATCCGCTTGGACGCAAGGACCGCAGCATGCTCCTCTTTGATGTCCGCGAACTACTGGACAAAGGAAGCGCCTCTAAAGCGTTTCTAGAAGTTGGCGTGGCCCCCATGGGCATCCTCACCACAAACATGTTTGCAGTTGAGCTTTTCGAGAAATCGCGCTCGAGTCTCCGCAACCAAGACCTCATCGCTTCGGATACCAAACTTATGTGCCAGTTTCTGTTCTCTGCGAAAAGCATTCAGACCATGCGGCTTGATGTCACGGAGTCTGTGAACAATGCTCTGAAACAGGGCGACGGATACGTCGGATTCCGCTTCAAAGACATAACAATCGAAAAAGTCGGCAATCGCCAAAACAAAGCAGAGGGTCTTATCCTGCAATATCAGAAATGCAAGATGGAGATTGTCCAATGAATAAAGGAGTGTTCATTGCCGCAACAGTAGCTGCCTTCGCTACGCAGGCAGCTTTGCTTGATCCGCAGGGGCGTCCATACAAGGAGATAGTCGTCGCCGAAGATGCGCCAGCCACCGTGAAAATCGCCGCAAATGACCTGCGCGACTTTTTGGCTCGCCGTTGCGGAGCGGAGCTTAAGCAAGTCTCCACGCCAAGTACAGTGCCGTTCATTCTTGTGGGAAACTCCCCGGAACTCGCTAAGCAGGGACTATCTGCAGACTCCTTCCCCTCCGAAGGCTACGCCATTCGCACAGAAAAAGACTACCTTGCCTTCTATGGAAGAGACTACGACGGCAAGCCGTTGCATGGTTGGATGAATCCATGGCGGTTGATCGAGACCTACAATCCCGAACTCAAGCTTAGCGTGTTCGGCGAAGCAGGCACGCTGAATGCCGTCAACGAGTTCCTGCAGAGCACATGCGGCATACGCTTCTATATGCCAGGCGAGATTGGCACTGTCATTCCGCCAAAGGGTGACATACGTCTCACGGAGATGAACATACAGTCCGCGCCGAAAGTCAACTACCGCTGGCCTTGGTTCTGCATGCTGCAATTCAATCCAGACAGCGCACTTTGGCTGCGTCGCATCGGTTTCGGCGGCAAGGCCCCTGTGATGATCATTCATTCGTATGATTTCCTAAACAGATTCAAGGAGTCACATCCAGAGTACTTTGCCTTGGTGGACGGCAAACGCGCGTTCGGCTCGGAATGCGTCGCCAGCGGCAAAGGGCACCTCTGCCTGACGAATCCAGACGTCATCAAACAGTGGTCTGAAGACATAATCAAATTCTTCCGTGAGAACCCTGATTTCGACGTCTATCCGCTCGCCCCGAATGACGGTCTCACACGCCTCTGCGAATGCCCGAACTGCGCTGCGGAACTGCGCCCTGACGCGCCCGAAGAGGGCAAGTTCTCTTACCATATATGGAATTTCACGCGCAAGGTAGCCGAGAATGTCGGAAAGGTTTTTCCGAACAAATATGTCGGTTGCCTTGCATACGAAAAGTACAGAATGCCGCCAGAGGAGTTCAAGAGCATGCCGAATGTCGCCGTCATGTTCTGCCACGCCAGAAGCAGCATGGCAAACCCCGAGAATGCAAAGCGTCTCCGCGATGAGATAACCGCTTGGACCGCCAAAGTCGATAGGATATATCTTTGGGATTGGTACCTTGACCACTGGATGCCCTGGAAAGGTCTGCCAGTCGTCTTTGACGACACAATCTCGCGCGAACTAAAATGGATGCTTGACAATCCAAAATTCGGTGGCGAATTTTTCGAGAGTGAGCCGCAGGGCTGGGACCTTCCGTGGGACAAGCGCCCAGCGTTTGACTCTCCAGCCTTGCAGCATTGGTCCCTCTATGTCACCGCCCGCCTCTATCAGCATCCAGATGCCGACGTCAACCAAATGTATAAGGAATACTGTAACCTCTTCTACGGCAAGGCAGGAGATACAATCCGCGAATTTTGGGACAGTTGCCGCGACGCTCGCAATACTGCGTTGGGCAAGAATCGCTCCACCTCCCCCGACGCCGTATATCCAACATCACTACTTCTGAAACTCCGCGAATTGCTCGCAAAGGCCACGAAGGAAGCTGCGGGAGATGAAACAGTCGCAGCCAGAATCAAGATGCTCTCGGAAGAGTTTGAGCTTGGTGCCACACGTCTAATCCGCCTAGAGTCCTCTGGAAAACGCAACCAGACTCTAGTTCAACTCGAAAACGGTCTCGATTCGTTTTCCAACGTCAAGCCAGACCAGTTCCTTGGCAAGAGCGGCGAGGCAGGAAGCCCTGCGACATGGCTCTACACTGGATTCGATCGCCAATACCTCTATTTCAGATTCTTATGCTATGAGCCTCAAATGGACAAACTTGTTTTGAAGGCCACAAAAGAGAATCCAGGGGCAATTTGGGAGGACGATAGCGTAGAAATCTTCCTCTGTCCTGATGAGGCAAAACGCAACGACTGCTACCAGTTGATCATCACCGCAAACGGAATCTATACAAACTACCACCATCAGGAAAGAGGCAAGCCTGACCTGCCTTGGACATGCAACGCGAAAATTACCGCCGTCAAGGAGGCGAACCGCTGGAAGGTCGATGTCATTCTGCCGTTGTCGGACATCGGCATCAACGACCCGTTCTTCGCGGGCATGATGGCCGCCGAATTCTACCGTAACCGCCTCGGACTCGACCCAATGAACGCTCAGTGCTGGTCCCCCACAGGCGAAAAGGCACACTATGTGCCAAACACATTCGGAATCTTAAAGTTTAAATAGGAGTGATAAGGAGCGTTTATGAAGAGAAATCTTTTGATGAATCTGTTTTCTGGTCTGCTGCTTGCATTGCTAGCGGCTGGATGCTGCTCGACTAAAAAGTGCATCACTCTAATTGCGCCAGCAGAAGATTCCGTCATCGTACAACATCCCAAGGAGATGCGTGAGTTCCTGTTGTTGCCTGACTTAAAGCGAAAAGAATATTTCAATGACAAAGACAAGCGGGCAGTCCTCTATGGACAGCATCGTTCGGAGGCAAACGAATTCCGCTGGAAGTCCGATGTGGAACTAGCGGACTGTAATGTCGAGTTCGCAATGGACAAAAAATTCACTACTTCCGCACAGGAATTGATTCTGAACGTTGACAAAGTTGGACAGTCGGCGCAAGTCTGCAATTTCATGGCGGACAAGACGGTCTATTGGCGCATCAAAGGCACAACTAAGGATGGCAAGAAAGCTGTGTCGCCTATTGGTAGTTTCATTACAGAAGGATTGCTGCCGCGCCAAATAACGCTGCCAGGCGTCGATAACGTTCGTGATGTTGGCGGATGGGAGACCGCTGATGGAAAACGCATGCGCCAAGGACTTATATTTCGCTCAGCGGGACTCAATCTCGACAGTCCCGACTGGCAATGGGACGAAAAAAAACGCATTGACCCCAAAAAGAGCCGCATCGGCGAAACTGTCATTAAACAGGAAGGCATAGACTACTTTGTCAAAAAAGTCGGCATCAAGACGGAACTGGACTTGCGTTGGGATGGCGAGGTCGCTGTCATGACTGAATCTCCAATGGGCAAGGCGGTCAACTGGATACACATTTCCTCCTATGACTACGGTAGCCTCTTCACTGAAAGAGGCATGAAAGCCGTCAGGGAGGACTTCAAACTCTTCACGGACAAAAAGAACTATCCTATCGTCTTCCACTGCATCGCAGGAGCTGACCGAACTGGAACACTCGCATATATCCTTTGCGGACTCGTCGGTGTCGCCGAAGATGACCTGCGCAAGGACTGGGAGGTTACCGCACGCAATTACTTCAGCTACAATTTATATAATAAGATCGCTCCAGGCTTTGACAAATGCGGCAAGCCAGAAGATCCGCTCTCCGTCAAAATCCAGAACTTCCTTCTTTCCATTGGCGTCACGCAGGAGGAAATTGACGCATACAAAGCGATCATTCTCGAATAACTAAAGAGGTATATAATGAAATGCATTATATTGGCGGCGGGATATGCCACACGTCTCTATCCCCTCACGGAAAACTTTCCGAAACCGCTTCTGGACATCGGCGGCAAGACCATCTTGGATTGGCTGATAAGCGACATTGACTCCTGCGGTAAGGTTGACGAGTTCATTGTCATCTCAAACCATCGTTTCGCCACGCATTTCGAAAAATGGGCGGCGGAAAGGCCTTGGAATATCAGAGTGCTTGACGATGGCACTTCGACAAATGAGACACGCCTCGGCGCAGTCCGAGACATGCAATTCGCGATCGATTCCTGCGCTATTGACGATGACATTCTCGTTATCGCGGGCGACAATGTGTTGGACTTCAGTCTAGTCAAGTTCATTGATTTTGCAATGCAGACTGGCACCTCCTGCGTCATGAGATACTTTGAGCCATCTGAGGAGCGTCTGCGCAAGTGCGGCGTCATGGCAATTGACGACAATTCAAGAATAGTTTCGATGGTCGAGAAGCCAAAGGAGCCTCAAAGCCACTGGTGCTGCCCACCGTTCTATTTCTACACGAAAGAGGACGCCAGACGCATCGCCGACGGTATTGCCGCTGGCTGCGGCACAGACGCGCCTGGAAGTTTCGTCGCATGGCTGAGTTCACAGGTTCCCGTGCATGCCATGGAGATGCCAGGCAGCAGATACGACATCGGCAATCTTGAAGGATACAACCGCATTCGTAGTGAGTACAAAGGCATTACACGCTGATGACTGTTCCTTTGGAGTTTATAATATGGATTACAAAGCAAAATTCAATGAGTTATACGGAACGGACAGTGAGTTCGAGGAGTTCTGTCCATATCGTGTTTGTCCTGTCGGCGCACACATCGACCATCAGTTGGGAAAGATAACAGGATTCGCGATAGACAAGGGAATCCACATCGCCTACACCCCCAGAAATGACGGCGTCATTGAATTGTCTTCACTGAATTTTGAGGGAAAACGCTCATTCAATGTTAATGATGTTCCAAAGAACAGCCTCCATGATTGGGCTGACCACCTGCGCGGCGCGACAGTCGCGCTTGCCAAGGCGCATCCACTGTCAGTTGGCCTTAAAGGTGTACTTGATGGCAGCCTGCCCGTCGGCGGACTCTCATCCTCCGCCGCAGTCATTATCTACTTCCTAAAGGCCCTGTGCCATGTCAATGGAATCACTCTGCCTCCGCATGAGATGATACTTACTGCACAGAGGGCCGAAAATGAATATGTCGGAGTCTCATGCGGCAAACTAGACCAGAGCTGCGAGGTGCTCTGTCGCAAAAATCAACTTCTTTATTTGGACACTAAGGACGACAGTTTCGAACTTTTGCCCAAGCCTGCAAACATGAAACCGTTCAGAATAGCGGTCTTCTTCTCAGGGCTTGAGCGGTCGCTTGTCGGCCAGAAGTACAACATGCGCGTCGATGAGGTCAAGAGCGCTGCATACGCGCTCCTTGCGTATGCTGGAGCGGACTATGGAAAGTTCGGCGAGACCTTCATGCGCGACGTGCCAGAGGAGCTATTCACACGCTACGGCGACAGACTACCAGAGACATGGCACAGACGCGCAATCCATTACTTTGGTGAAATGCATCGCGTCGATGATGCCGTCGCCGCCTGGAGAAAAGGCGACATCGCAGAGTTCGGTCGCATCTCCTTCGAGAGCGGTCAATCCTCTATTGAATTCTGGGAGACTGGCTCCGAAGAGCTCAAGGCAATGTATGAAATCATGCGGAAGACGGATGGCATCTACGGCGGACGTTTCTCAGGCGCGGGATTCAAGGGCTGCTGCATGGCCATCATTGACCCTGATTATGCGGAGAGTGTCTGCCAGAATGTCACCGCTGAATATCTACGCCGCTTCCCTGAACTTGCTGACAAGTACCGCTGCTGTGTCTGCGACACCGCCGATGGCGCATTGTTATAGTCTTTTATATCGCAGGGATGTATGGCACCAGCCTGCGGAAGATAATTGTTCTGGTGCCAAATGTTAGGAAAATAAAAAGGGATTGAAGATGAAAGGAAAATTAGCGATGTTATTGATGGCTGGAGTAATGGCCGCTGTGACTGCGGCTGAAAACACAATCAAACTTCCCGAGCCCGACAAGGAAGGCGGCATGCCGCTCATGCAGGCCCTTGCAAACCGCAAGACTGGGCGCAAGTACAATAAGCAGGCGCCTATTACGAATGAAATCCTCAGCAGCCTTCTTTGGGCAGCTAATGGCTTCAACAGGCCAGGCCTGAGAACCGCCCCGACTGCAATCAACCTTCAAGAACTCGAACTTTATGTGCTAAAGGCTGATGGTTGCTGGTTCTATGATGCCCAAAACAACTCGCTTGTCCAGAAAGGCGACAAAGATCTGCGGGCGGCGACTGTCGCGAACATCGAGTTCCAGCCATTCGTAGTCGAGGCTCCCGTGACAGTGGTCATCGTCTCTGACGTGAAGAAGGCGACAAGCCGTGGCAGAAAGGATTTCAGCGAAATCGATTCTGGCTACATCTCACAGAACATTTACCTTTACTGCGCTTCGGCAGGTCTCGCCACTTGCGTCCGCGCCAGTTTCCCGCCCACCCTTGCCAAAGCCATGGGCCTGACCGAGAACCAGCGCGTCATCCTCTGCCAGACTGTTGGATACCCACAGTAACAGAAATTGATACAATCTCCCATCTTTCGGGCAGAAATTGCCTGTGTGGGAATTGTAAAAATCCATATCCTTATTATATTAATATGCAAATCATCCCGATGAAGCTCGCAGGTAGTCTGTGAGTCGAGGGAACTCTGGAGAATCCCCCTCTGGCGTGGGGGTGCCGAAGGTGCAAGGCGGCCTTGCTAAAAACAAAACCGCTGAATCTCTCAGGCAAAAGGAAAGAGCGCAAATTATGTAAACTGACTTTTTTCTCCAGAGCTGCCAACCTCCGCCTGAGGCTGGCAGCTTTTTTGTGGTCAGGCGAAAACAACAAAAAGCAGAGAAAATGGAATCGTTTCTTGCCAACATCGCGAATGTCAACGACATTATCAACACCTTCATCTGGGTCAAAATCGGTCTTGTGCTCCTTCTTGGCACAGGACTGCTCACAACCATCATAACGGGTTGTTTCCAAATCACACATCTTAAACATTGGTGCCAACAGACTTTCCTCCAACTCCTATCAAAGGATTCACATGACAGGTCCGACAAAAACGCTGTCACACAGTTTCAGGCGTTATGCACTGCCTTGGCGGCAACTGTAGGTACTGGAAATATTGCTGGTGTTGCGGCGGCCATTGCCATCGGTGGTCCTGGTGCTGTGTTCTGGATGTGGGTCGCGGCTTTCCTCGGCATGATGACAAATTATTCTGAAAACGTGCTAGGCATCTATTATCGCCGCAGAAACGGCGAGAAAGAGTGGAGCGGTGGACCGATGTATTATCTGAACGAAGGACTTGGAGGATATCGCGGCTGCAAGCAACTCGGCAAAGTCCTTAGCATTTTCTTTGCGCTCTTCACCATTCTTGCCTCCTTCGGCATCGGCAATATGGGACAGGTCAACAAGATTGTCAAGAATGTGGAAACCGTCTTCTTTGCCAATGTCAACACCCCTGTGTTATGGGGAGCAGGCGATTCGCAAGTGACTCTGGTTGCTTTCATTCTAGGTCTTGTGTTGGTAATAATTGGTTTTTTGGTCATTATCGGTGGATTGCATCGCGTGGCCACGGTGGCAGAGCGAGTTGTCCCCTTCATGGCGTTGCTCTATATCATTGGCTCGCTTATCATCTGCGTCTGCCATATCGGAGCACTTCCCGCAGCAATTGCGGCCATCTTCAAATACGCTTTTGGCATCAAGGCCGTTGCTGGCGGAGCCGCAGGAACAGCGATCGCCACTGTCATTACACAAGGCTGCAAACGCGGCGTCTTCTCAAACGAGGCAGGACTTGGCTCGTCTGTGATGGTGCATTCCAATTCTAATGTCAAGGAACCTGTCAAGCAGGGACTCTGGGGCATTTTCGAAGTTTTCGCTGACACGATGGTCATCTGCACAATGACCGCCTTGGTGGTTCTCACCTCTGGGAAAATCGACCTTAACACTGGAGCGATGCTTCCAGGCACAAATGATGCAGTGTTAGTCGCACAGTCTTTCTCAAGCGTCTTCGGTTTCGTCGGCGGATGGTTCGTGGCAATCGCAATGTTCCTCTTCGCCTTCACGACTGTTCTTGGATGGTCACACTACGGCAGCAAGGCTGTGGAGTATCTATTCGGTCTCAAGGCGGTCAAATTCTACCGCATATTCTTCTGCCTTCTCATTATTTCAGGCGCACTTTTGACCTCCTCCCTTGCATGGGACATTTCAGACACCTTCAATGGACTGATGCTCATCCCCAACCTCATCGGCGTCATTGCGCTTGTTCCGCTCGTGAAGCGCATCACTCGGAACTACATTGAACGACGCATTAAGGGGAAAGAAATCGAGCCTGTCCTTTCATACGATCCAGAAATCCAGAAGGAACATGCAGAAGCCGTTGCTAAAGGCGCGTTCTGATTATTTATAAAGATAAATAAAAACTGAAGCGCCGTGCCGTGAAACGAATGCGAAACGGCACGGCGCTTCAGATCGAACCAAACGATTACTATTTTTTAATCTGATCGGGCTGACCGTCTTGTTTAGGCAGTTTAAAGAGATAGTAATATGTAATGCAGAGTGAGACGATGCCACCAAGAACGTCTGAGGCGAGACGCGAATAGAATATGCCTGGCATCCAATGGAAGTGG
>JAEEGL016814453.1_pt1 | contig 22170 bp, 20 predicted proteins | sample 9134231 | NCBI WGS metagenome assembly JAEEGL01 (sample SAMN16246548, study PRJNA631951) | gut metagenome | biome: gut microbiome; feature: rumen; material: fiber-attached | host: Bos | place: Iran: Karaj | collected 2018-10 | reverse complement strand
TTGTTAAGGATGATGCCCTTGGTAAAGCTCCTCGTGAGATTCCTACCATGCTCGACTATCGTACTCACGTAGACAAGGGCTCTATGTTCAATACTCCTCCTGTTGTGCCCATCTACTGTGCACTTGAGAACCTGCGCTGGATTAAGCGTCAGGGTGGTCTGGAGGCTATGGACAAGCTGGCAAAGCAGCGTGCAGAGATCGTCTATGGTGAGATCGATCGCAACAAGATGTTCGTAGGTACTGCCAAGGAAGAGGATCGTTCGCTGATGAACCTCTGCTTCGTGATGGCTGATGAGTACAAAGAGCTGGAGAAGGACTTCCTCGACTTTGCTGTTTCTAAGGGCATGGTTGGTGTGAAGGGTCATCGCAGTGTTGGTGGTTTCCGCGCTTCTTGCTATAACGCTCAGACCATCGAGGGCTGCAACGCCCTCGTAGCTTGTATGAAGGAATTCGAGGCTAATCATTATTAGAAATCTATTATTGAAGAAATAGTCCTAAAAGCGACTAACAGACTGGTGGCACTTTCACAAGCATAAAGCTAAGTCTCAGAATCTAATAGAGGAGCATTGTTAATATAATGTCAGAACAAAGCTTAAAAGATAAGACTGTTAAAGGGGTTATATGGAGCAGCGTGGAGCGTTTCTCTGTACAAGGAGTTCAGTTCCTTGTGATGCTTGTGATTGCCCATCTGCTTGATCCTAAGGATTTTGGTCTGGTGGGCATGCTCGCTATATTCTTGGCTGTTGCCCAAACATTGATTGATAGTGGCTTTTCACAGGCATTAATTCGAAAACAGAATAGGACAGAGGCGGATAATTCAACAGTGTTCTATTTCAATATCGTCATAAGTACATTACTATATCTCATACTATATGCAGTAGCGCCATGGGTGGCAGACTTCTATAATGAGCCTCAGCTATGTAGATTGATGCGTGTGCTATGTTTGGTTGTAGTTATTAATGGTTTTGCAGTTGTGCAGCGTGCTATTTACACAGCTTCAATTGATTTTAAAACGCAAGCAAAAGCTTCATTGATTGCTGCAATATTTTCTGGTGGGATAGGAATCTATTTGGCAATATCAGGTTATGGTGTATGGACATTGGTTTGGCAACAGTTGCTGAATGCAAGTATTAATACCGCATTATTATGGATATTATCGAGTTGGTATCCACGATGGATGTATTCCTGGAAATCTTTCAGAGAGTTATTCTCATTTGGCTCTAAATTGATGGCTGTAGGTTTGATTGATACAACTTATAATAATATGTATACGCTTATTATTGGTAAAGTGTTCAATGCAACAAATTTGGGATATTATTATCAAGCAGATAGGTTTACCCAATTACCATCATCGAATATAACAGGTATAGTTCAACGTGTTACATATCCTGTACTTTGTAGCATTCAGGATGATGATGAACGCCTACGTGAGGACTATCGAAAACTATTACGAATGTCTGCGTTTGTAATTTTTCCTCTGATGTGTCTTCTGGCTGGAGTTTCTGAGCCATTGATAGCGTTAATTCTTGGAGAGAAATGGCAATTTACTGCAACATTGATTGTGCCATTGTGTTTTATGATGATGTGGTGGCCCATTCATTCTATTAATCTTAGTCTTCTTCAGGTGAAAGGGCGATCTGATTTGTTTTTAAAGCTTGAAGTGATAAAAAAAATAATTGGAGTCTGTGTACTTGTTATAAGTATTCAATTTGACCTCCTTTTTATGTGTTATGCAAGTATTGGTACATCCATTTTATGCTTGATTATTAATACGTATTATACAGGAAAGTTAATTCAAGTTGGTTTCTTTATTCAGATGAAGGACTTGTCTGGAACGTTGCTTCTATCGCTACTTATGTTTGTAGGTATTTACATAATCACAATATATTTAGACTCTATTATACTTCAATTGGTGCTTGGAGTTTTTGGAGGTGCCCTTTTCTATTTTGGTTTGGCAAATGTCTTTAAATTTGATGAAGTGGAATATATTAAATCTATTATAAAGAGATGAATGAAAATATAGAGTCAATGGTATCGGTATGGTGCTTGGTTTACAATCACGAGAAATATCTTCGCCAGTGCTTAGATGGATTAGTGATGCAAAAAACAACCTTCCCTTATGAGGTTATAGTACATGATGATTTGTCAACGGATGGTTCAAGAGAGATTATAAGAGAGTATGAAAAAAAATATCCCGATATTATCAAGGCTGTTTTTGAAGTAGAGAATCAATGGTCTAAAGGAAGTTATTTCATTGATAAGGCTATGCTTGATAATGTAAATGGAAAATACGTCGCGTTCTGTGAAGGGGATGATTATTGGAAAGACCCTTTGAAACTTCAGAGACAAGTTGATTTTATGGAAAAGAATAAACATGTCCCGTTTACTTATTCCAAGGTAGAACTGATTCAGGCTGATGGAACCCCAATAGGAAAGACATATCCTGCGAGTAATTTAATTACAGAAGGTGTTATCACAATAGATGATTATCTTTATGGTGAATTTTATAAGGGAAAATGGCTCTTCCATATATCCACGTTAGTGATTAGACGCATAACCATGGAGGGCTATTTGAATTTTAGAACAAAAATAGTGAAGCGTTATCCATATGGTGATATGCCTTTAGCAATTTGGTGTTTCCTAAATGGTGACGGTTATTATTTTGATATAGTGACCTCTGTATATAGAATTTTCTCAGGGGGGTATAATAGTTCTATTTTAAAGGATCGAAACAAAATGCAACGAGATATTTGCGGTATTATCGATGCCTTAGAATCATTTGATTTATACACATGTAAGAGGTATAAGAAATATATTGATAGACGAATTCTTAGAGCAAATTTTAATTTGTCTATGATTGACAATAGAAGAACAACACAACTGCGCTTGAAGTATATACCTGTGATAAAAGAAAGGGGATTTTCGGGTATGTGTGCAGTTTTCGTTAAATTCCTTTCGCCATCACTTTATAGATATTTGTCATATAAACGGTAATATAAGAGAATAAATATGAATATACTGATTACTGGTGGAGCGGGTTTTATAGGCTCCCATCTTGATGATTCATTAATTGCGCGTGGGCATAACATTACTATAGTTGATAACCTCGTTCTCGGACGAATCGAGAATATCCAGCATCTGATGGCTACTCCAAACTTTAAGTTTGTGAAAGCAGATTTGCTTGATATGGATATAATGAGTACAGTTTTTGCTGAAGGCAAGTTTGATATGGTCTATCATCTTGCTGCAAACAGTGATATCCAGAAGGGCGGAAAAGACCCTATGGTGGACTATAATCTGACATTCAACACCACATTCAATGTTCTTCAGCTCTTGAAGGAGTTTGAGATTAAGAAGTTCTTCTTTGCTTCCACTTCTGCCATTTATGGTGAGACATACGATGTACTGAACGAGGATTACGGCCCACTGAAACCTGTATCAAACTATGGTGCAGGTAAGTTGGCCAGCGAAGCTTTCATTAGCGCATTCAGTTCCACTTACGGCATCCAGACTTGGATTACCCGCTTCCCCAATGTAGTGGGCGAGCGTTTCACTCATGGCGTGATTTACGACTTTATCAAGAAGCTTCGCAATAACCCCGAGGAGCTGGAAGTGCTTGGCAATGGTGAACAGTGCAAACCTTACGTATATGTGAAGGACTTGGTAGAGGCTATCTTGTTTGTGATTGACAATGCCAGCGAGAGATACAACGTGTATATGATTGGCTCTGACTCACGTACCAAGGTGAAGGAGATTGCCGCCATGGTGATTGAAGAGATGGGACTGAATGCCAAGATCCGTTACACGGGTGGTGACCGTGGTTGGGTAGGTGATGTACCTGAGTTCCGTTATGACCTGACCAAGATCAATAAGCTTGGTTGGACTGCACCTCACAATTCGAATGAGTCAGTAAGATTAGCTATCCAAAAAGCTCTTGGTAAATGAAAGTCGTTATCATAGCCGGAGGCCAGGGTACTCGTATAGCCTCCGTAAACAGTGAAATACCCAAGGCTATGATTCCCGTTTGTGGGAAACCCATCATTGAGCATGAAGTGGAGTTATGCAAGCGCTATGGATTTACAGACTTCTTATTCATCATAGGATACATGGGTGACCAGATTTCTTCCTTCTTTGGAGACGGAAGTAAATGGGGCGTTAACATTGAGTATTATCAGGAAACACAGCCTCTTGGTACAGCTGGTGCCTTTGGATACTTAAAAGATAAACTGACGGAAGACTTCTTCGTGTTCTATGGTGATACGATTGTGGACTTTGATATGCCCGCCATGTTGAAGTATCACCAGGACAAGAACGCAGATGCAACTTTGTTCTTGCACCCTAATGACCATCCGTATGACTCAGATATTGTTGAACTGGATGCAGAGGGTAAGGTGCTGAGGTTTGATAACAAGCCCCATCCTGATGACTTCGTGAGCAAGAACATTGTGAATGCGGCTCTATTTATCTTTAGTCCTAAGATTCTGACCCAGATAGAGGTGGGTGTGAAGAGCCATATTGAGAAGCACGTCCTTCCTCGTTGCTTGGAGGCTGGCATGAACCTCTACGGCTATGTGTCGCCAGAGTATATAAAGGATATGGGAACCCCCGACCGCTATGAGGCCGTTTGTCATGATTTTGAAAGTGGCAAGGTTGCACGTCTGAACAAGAAGAATCCCAGACCAGCCATCTTCCTTGATAGGGACGGTACCATCAACGAGGAGGTAAACCTGTTGAACAAACCAGAGCAACTGAAACTGATTGAAGGTGCGGCTGAGGCTATCCGCCTGATTAACAAGAGCGATTATCTGGCCATCATTGTAACCAACCAGCCGGTGATAGCACGTAACCTCTGTTCTATTGAAGAAGTGGAGTATATCCATGCCTCTTTAGAAACAATGCTTGGTAAGGAACGGGCTTACGTGAATGCCATCTACTATTGCCCTCATCACCCTGATAAGGGCTATCCAGAAGAGCGGCCTGAATATAAGATTGATTGCGAATGTAGGAAACCAAAGCCAGGCATGTTGCTTCAGGCTGCTAAGGATTGGAACATTGACCTATCAAAGAGTTATATGATAGGTGACTCTGATAGAGATTTGAAAGTAGGGCAGAATGCAGAGTGCAAAGATTCGATTGTCATCAAGACAAACGAGCCCAATGCTCTTCTTAATGCAGTTAAAGAAATAATAAAGAACTAGCCATATGATTATATCAAGAACACCATTTCGGGTATCTTTTGCGGGAGGAGGCTCTGATTTGCCATCTTTTTACCGCAGATCTACAGGAGCTGTGCTTAGCACCTCGATAGATAAATACATGTATATTGCCATCCATCCTTTCTTTGAGAAAGATAAAATCCAACTCAAATATTCCAAGACAGAACAGGTGGACAGTATAGATTCCATCCAGCATCCCATCTTCCGAGAAGTACTAAAAATGTATGGGCTGACGGGTGTTGATTTGAATTCCATTGCCGATATTCCTTCTGGCACAGGTCTGGGCTCAAGTAGCTCATTTACTGTTGGATTGCTGAATGCAGTACGTGCATATATAGGGAAAGCCTCTAGTGGAGAGAAATTGGGTGAACTAGCTTGTGATATTGAGATTAATCGAGTTGGTTCTCCCATTGGCAAGCAGGACCAGTATGCAGCTGCTTGTGGCGGTTTGAACTTTATCACATTCTATGGTGATGAAACCGTAAATGTGGAGAAGATTATCATGCAGCCTGAAAAGAAGCAAGAACTGGAAGATAATCTTATGATGGTCTTTGTGGGTGGTGAGCATTCAGCAAACACTATTTTAAAGAGCCAGTCGGCGGCAATTAGCGATGTAAAGAAGTTTGAGGCTCAAAAGCAAATGGTGCAGTTGGCATACGATCTTCGTGAATCGCTGGAGAATAACAATTTGGATGATTTCGGCAGAATCCTTCACGAAAACTGGCTATTGAAGAAGTCCCTAACATCCGGTATTAGTACAGGCATTGTTGATGAGATGTACAACAAAGGCATTGAGGCAGGTGCCTTAGGAGGTAAGCTCTTGGGGGCAGGAGGTGCTGGATTTATTCTTTTCTATTGCCCTAAAGAGATGCAGGCAGAGTTCCGTGAGCGTATGGGAGCTATTACAGAATTAAACTTTAAGTTTGATAACTATGGCTCAAAGATTATCTACGTGGGAGAAAAGGTGAATATCTGGAAAACTAACCAATAAAAAACATAAACATGAATTACATAAATGAAATTAGCGCCTATTTTGAGCGCGAAAAAGCCACTCTTGATGCTATCAACAAAGAAGATCTTAATACGTTGATGAACTTGCTTGTTGACGCAAAAGACCAAGGAAAGACAATTTTCATTATGGGTAACGGCGGCTCTGCAGCCACGGCCTCCCATTATGTTTGCGATTTCAACAAGGGCATTTCATTAGGGAAAGAAAAAATGTTCAAGTTTATTTGCTTGAATGACAACGTGCCTACAATGATGGCATATGCTAACGATTTGTCTTATGCAGATGTTTTCGTTGGTCCGCTGAAGAATTTTATGCAGGCAGGTGATATTGTGATTGGTGTTTCGGGTAGCGGTAACTCTGAAAATGTAGTTCGTGCCATTCAGTATGCCAACGATAATGGTGGTGTCACGGTTGGATTGACCGGATACAGTGGTGGAAAGATTAAGCAGTTAAGCAAGTATAATGTTCATATACCCATTGATGATATGCAGATTACGGAGGATTTGCATATGGTATTGGATCATTGTATGATGAAGATTTTGTGTCAATATTAAGATTTATGAGCAAACCATTGGTATCGGTGGTTATGCCCTCATATAATAGTGAGAAGCATATCGCTGAATCTATCCAGAGTATAATAGACCAGACTTTTACAGACTGGGAGTTTATTATTATTGACGGTCATTCTAAGGATAAGACAATAGAGATTATTGAGAGCTTTGTGGCCAAAGACGGCCGTATTAAACTCATGTTTGATGATGGAAAAGGGATAGGACCCGCATTAAATATGGGATGTGGGGTGGCACAAGGAAAGTATATTGCTAGGATGGATACGGATGACATATCATTGCCAGATCGAATTGAGAAGGAGTTGGCGTATTTAGAGAAGCACCAAGATGTTGTTATGATATCCAGTTCTGCCCTGTATATCAATGAAGAAGGGAATTCATTAGGTTATATGTTTCCTTATACACATCAACATCACCTTAGAAAGCATTTATCAATTGTACATCCAAGTGTTATGATGAAGAAAAGTGCTTTCTTTGAAGCTGGAGGTTACCCTCCAATAAAAAGGGCTGAAGATTTGATGCTCTGGTTAAGAATGATGCGAAACGGCAAAATTGGTATATTAGAATACCCATTAATAAAGTATAGATTATCAGAGTCATCTCTTGAGAGTTCTATGTCGCATGCATTCTCGTCACAAGTACATGCAAAGTGGAGGTACTATTCTGAAAAAGAGGAATTGAGTCTGGCCGATCTTGAAGAAATCAATGCTTTTATCAATCAAAACATTACTAATGAACAGAATAGAATTTATCCTGTTCGTGATATTGAGAATAGATTATTCTCCTTATTTTTGATAATTCTACCCCGTAAGACTGCCTTCAAAGTGGTTTTCTTTCTTAAGAATATTTATGGCTATATTAAAAAATAGAAGAGCCCCGGTTGTTTTTTTTCTCATAGTCTCAGTTTTTTGCCAGGTATTAGTTTATTTGGTTGATGCTGGTGATTACGTATTATCAGTAATATACTCTGCTACTTCATTAGTTTCAATGAAGATGGTATGGGATTATTCAAATAAAAGAGTTACATTGTTCCTCCTTTTTTTAGTTGCCTATCATCTTTTTATAGGGGGACGTTTCTTTTATTACTTATTTTCACAAGAAAATCCCATTTTTATATTAGAGCAGTTTACATATTATGAGCCCAAGGGTTTAGAAAGGCTTAAAATATTTTTGTTTGTATATATGTTTGTGGCCCTTTCAACAGTGGGTTTCTGTTTTTGTCAAATAAAGGAAAGAAGGCCAAGATTTATCCCCCAAGTTACGAGTCGCGAAAAGCAAAAAATGGATAAGGTGTTAAATAAATTGGTGCCTTTGTTCGTTGTATTTCTTATATATGAGGGCTATAGTCTTATTACAGTGTCGCTACAAAATGTATATGGGACACTTGCTTTAAATTCAAATGCTGAAGATAATGTGTCGTATTTGGTAAAGTTTGCCAGACTTTCAATTATTACTATGTCGGGTTTGGCAATAGCGTATGGTGAGAAAAAGACGATATATAAGTATTTAAGCCTTTTGTTAGCAGTTGGTCTTATTGATATAATAAGCGGCTCAAGGGGAACTTTTGGATCTTTTTTATTGTTTCTTATTTGGGTATATGCTCATTATAGAAAAGTGTCATTAGGTAGACTTGTAGTTTACGGTAGCGCAGGATTGGCGAGTATTTTAGTATTATTTTCATTTAGTTCTAGAGCTATTACATCTGGATTTCTTGATTTGTCACCAGCTGATGCTCTTAAAGATTTCATATATGGTAATGGAGTTTCTCTGATGGTTTTTGGTGTTAGTATAACAGTAGGTAATTATCCGATTTACCCTTATTTCCAACAGTTTATTTTAGGATCCAATTTTATTATTTCTCATTTAACTGGTGTACATCTTAAACCGGAAGAGATCTCCTTTCAAGGGCATTTATGTAATACTTTAGATTCTAATCTGTATTATTCCGGTGCAGGATTAGGATGGTCAGTTAATGGAGATTTATATCTTTTTTCGGGTGGTAATATATTGATTTATTGTTTTTTGTCTTACTGTTTAGGCTTCTTGATATCGTATATAGATGCTAGTTCGAGAAAATCGTCTTTTTATTTATTTATGGCCTGTGCTATAGGATATTTTTTGTTTATGGTTCCAAGAGGAAGTACATCTGCGATATTCGTTATGTTTTATTATGTGTATTTGTATTTCTATCTGACTAAATACTTAACTCGGTTTGTTTGATGATTTTAAACTAATGAATAATTATATTTTTCACATATACTGGGGTACAGCAGGAAATGCGGGTTTATACCTTGACGAGATATACAAGGTATTAGAAAATGCCGGTTTTAAGCAGAAGGCTTTTGTGAATTATTACTATCCGTTTGATTACGGAGAGAAGTTCTTTTATAAGTACACAGAACTTGGCCATTGCAAGGTTAAACGCTTCCGGGGGCCAATTAGATATTTGGAGTTATTATGGGCTTTGTTTAGAATTTTGGTAAGAACTATCATTGATAAACCAAATATTATCAATTATTCACTGATCGGTTCTTTTGACATTGTTAGTTATTATCTTCATTTTGCACAAAAAGTTCTTGGCTGCAAAATTGTTTTGACATGCCATGATGTGATGCCTTTTGCAAGTGCCAATCAGAGTGAGAAGTCAGAGATGGCGATTCGGAACAAGTTAGTAGGTTTGGCAGACTATCTATTAGTCCATAATGATTTTTCAAAGAAGACTCTTCAGGAAGTATATGCGGTAAAAGAAGAAAGAATTATAATGCATCCATTCCCCGTGATGGATCTTAGCAATCTGATTAGAAACATTGAAAAGAATTATTCAAATTCCGACTTCCTTTTCATTGGTCATTTAAGAAGAGAGAAGGGTGTTGATATACTCCTTAAGGCATGGGAAATAGTGCATAAAGAATGTCCAAAAGCCATCCTTCGTGTTGCAGGCAACCTGCCCTCTATAGAAAACCTTGATTTGACAGAATACAAAGGAAGAACAGACGTTGAGTTCATTCTTCAATTCCTTACCGACGAGGAGTATTGTGGATTGATAAAAGCGACAAGATATGTTGTATTGCCGTATAAATATGGTACTAATAGCGGTGTGGTATCAACAGTTTTATCTTTAAATTCAGAAGTTATTGCCTCAGATATTCCGATGTTTGAACAGAATTCGCTACTGAATCAATCAATGCTCTTTAAATCTGAGGATGTTTTGTCTTTGGCAGAAAGCATGATAAATGCATACGTCTCTTCAAATGAAAGTAACGATGCGAAAGAAAGAGTGTCTCGGTATAGAGACAGTTTTTCAGAAGAAGTTATAAACGTATATAATTCAATATTATAATTAGAGATATACAATGAATGCAGTAAAAACAGTGAAGTTAGAAGCCATAGTATTATGGGATTTGGTGATAGTAGGGTTGTTTTATATGGTTCCTACTTTATCGCATTTGACTAGTATTCCATTTTATAGGTTCGAACCTATGCGTTGTGTCTTGTTGCTGAATCTATTGTTAACGGGCAATAAGAAGAACGCTTATATAATGGCGGTCACATTGCCGTTGTTCTCCTTCTTTGTTGGAGGGCATCCTGTTTTCGCTAAAGCTTTGCTTATGGCCGCAGAATTGTCTGCAAATGTCTTCCTTTTTGATGAATTATCCAATAAGATGAGGAATCCAGCGATAGCCATGTTCCTTTCGATTGCGGCAAGCAAGGTATTATATTACATTATCAAATTTGGATTTATTTCAGTCGGGATTCTTGACGGCCCTATGGTTGCGACAGGTTTGATGACTCAGCTAATCGTTGCTGTCGTGTTGTCGGTCGCATTCTGGAAGTTTAGTGAGAAAGTAGTGTTTAAATCATAAGTTAGTTTATTGTAGACAATGGATGTAGCAATTAACATTAATGATATAACATATCCCAAGAATTGCCCATTTAATCCGGATAGAGCCTTCCCGGAACTTGGGGGACTATATGAGTATTCGATTGATTCAGAGAATAAGGTTTATGGTGCAATACGCGATTTGTTAATATCATTAAAACTGAACGAAGAAAATATTGATAAAGAGTGTTGGAATCCATTCTCTGCGTTCATCAAGCATGGTGACAGGGTGGTTATTAAACCCAACTTGGTTCTTCACCACAGTGGCAGTAAAGAGGATATATCTGCTGTAGTTACACATGCTTCATTGATAAGACCTCTTATTGATTACACCATATTGGCCTTGCAGGGGACTGGTGAAATAATTGTTGGTGATGCTCCTCATGGTGATGCTAACTTTGATATCATTACCAAAGTCAATGGCTTGTATGACCTTGTTGAATGGTACAAAACAAAAGGCTATAACATTCAGCTAAGAGATTTCCGGAAGTTTGTTTATCCCAAAGGATTTAAGAGTTCTGTCATGGTTGAGCGTGAGGGAGATCCAGATGGTTATGTGTCAGTTGATTTGGGTGAAAAAAGTCATCTAAATGAATTAAATAACCTTGATAGACTTTATGGTTCTGACTTTGACCGTACCTTTATTGTGAAACAACATCAAGGAGGACGTCATAAGTACTTGGTATCAGGCACAATTATGAAGGCGGATGTGGTCATTTCAGTCCCAAAACTGAAGACCCATAGAAAAGCCGGGGTTACCATCAATATGAAAAATCTGGTTGGTATCAATGGCGATAAGAACTATTTGGCTCATTATCGCATTGGCTCACCCGCACAAGGAGGCGATGAGTATCCCAATACGAAGAATCCATTGCTTCTGTTCTATCGTTGGTATGAGCGCTTTAGCGGAGACCACTTTATGGCTAAGAACACGATGTTCTACCGCCATTTAAATAAGATCTGTAGAATACCCAGTTATGCAGGTGTTGCTCTATACTGTTTGTTCAAGGGGAAAGAAAATGTTGCAACATGTGGTGCTTGGCATGGTAACGACACCTGTTGGAGAATGTGCCTTGATTTGAATTATATTTTGAGGTTTGCCAACAAGGAAGGGAAAGTATGCGATGAACCACAAAGAAGGTATTTTGCCTTAGTTGACGGTATAATTGCCGGAGAAGGGGATGGCCCTATGAAACCAGATCCCAAACCGATTGGAACCCTTTTAGCAGGTTTAAGCCCATACAAAGTAGATTATATTGCCTCTTATATTATGGGATTTGATCCTCAAAAAATATCTCAGATAAGGACAGCTGCTGAAGAAAACGGATTTAAAGGAGAAGAGTTAGAAGTGGTTTGTAAGAAACAGGGGAAAGAGGTGTCCTATAAGGATATAAACTTTGAATTCAAAGAGCCTCCAACCTGGAAAGGTACAATGAAACGCAAAAATGAATAATTGTATGGGAGTGATTACAAAACTATACGATTCTAGTCCGGTCTTTGTTCAGAACATAATGTGTTCTGTTAAGGGTTGGAGTATTAAAAGACGTCGTTATAATTCTGATTTTTATAAAGAATTGGAGATGTACGAAAATCATGCGTATCATCCGCGTAAAGAGTTGTGCGATTTCCTTAAGAGGGCACGTTCTGTTCCTTTTTACCAGACATATCTCCCCCAGTCTTTATTGAAGGACATAAATGAAGATAATGTTTATGAAATAATAAGTGGCCTGCCAATTATTAACAAACAGATTGTTAAGGAAAACCAAGCTTCGATTGATAATACAGCCCATTGTGGACCTTTTATTACAATGCATACCAGTGGCACTACCGGCAGTGGTCTTGTCTTTCCTTATTCCGTAGCCTTCGAAAATAAGCAATGGGCAGTATGGTGGAGGTATCGAAGAAATCTCGGAATACAGCTTGACACATGGTGCGGTTGGCTGGGTGGAAGAACAATTATTTCTTTAGAAAACAATATAGCTCCTTTTTGGCGGGTCAATCAACCAGGTCGCCAAGTGATGTATAGCTCGCATCATCTTTCCGCAAAGACAGTCAAGTATTACCACGAGGATATTGAAAAAAGGGGCCTTATATGGTTACATGGATATCCGTCTTCAGCTTCATTATTATCTTCTTTGATTATTGAGGCTGGTTTGAAACCAATAGAGACTGTACGATGGATTACTACAGGTGCGGAAAATTTGTTGGAGCACCACATAGAAGCTATACATAAAGCTTTCCCCAACGCCATAGTTCGTACTCATTATGGACTTGCTGAGGGTGTTGCCAACTTTAGCCAGGATAAAGAAGGAAAATGGGAAGTCGATGATGATTTTGCATATGCTGAATTCATTCCATTAGATGAGTATGATAAGAGTGTTTGCCGAATAATTGGAACTGGTATTGCAAATAATGCGTTCCCTCTTATCCGTTATGATACAGGTGACTTGGCAAAAATCAAATGGACAGATGGTAAACCAGAAATAATTGAGATTTATGGTCGCCAAGAAGATTATATTGAACTACCAAATGGCGTAAAGTTAGGACGGCTTGATCATATATTCAAGGACTGTGTAAACATTCGTGAGGCTCAGATTCATCAGATTAGAAAAGATTTGATAGAACTCCGTATAGTCAAGGACGTAAACTATACGGATAAGGACGAAAAGCAACTCGTTGAAGAAGCTTCTTCGCGGTTTGGGAAGGATGTGGAATTGACAATCTCCTATTGTAATGCTATAGAACGTACAAAGTCTGGAAAAGTTAGATTTGTTGTATCAGAATTAAATAAGAAATAAAACTCAGTTATTATAATGAAGCAGATTATACAAGACTTGAAGTCCGGTGCCACCATCTTAGAGGAAGTACCAGCTCCTATGGTGAAAAGCGGATGCGTGTTAATTAAAACAACCCGTACTCTGGTATCCCTCGGTACCGAGCGTATGCTGGTTGAGTTTGGTAAGGCAAACCTCATTGACAAGGCTCGCCAGCAGCCGGACAAGGTGAAACAAACCCTTGATAAGCTGAAAACGGACGGCATTATGCCTACGCTGGAAGCTGTGTTCAACAAATTAGGCCAACCTTTACCTCTTGGCTATTGCAATGTTGGTAAAGTGGTGGCTGTGGGTAAAGGTGTAACAGAATTTAGAGTAGGCGACCGTGTGGCCAGCAACGGTAATCACGCAGAAATGGTATGTGTGCCTAAGAACCTTGTGGCTAAGATTCCTGATGGCGTGACCGACGAACAGGCAGCCTTCACGGTGATCGGTTCTATTGGTCTGGAGGGTGTGCGTCTACTGAAGCCTGAACTGGGTGAGACCATTGTAGTGGTGGGCCTTGGTCTAATTGGACTTGTTGTTGCACAACTCCTTCGCGCTAATGGATGCCGTGTAATTGGTGTTGAGTTTGATCAGGCAAAACTGGATTTGGCAAAGAAATGGGGGGTAATTCCTGTGAATCCAGCCAAGGGTGATGACCAGGTGAAGGTGGTTGAGGAACTCACCAATGGTGTGGGTGCAGATGGTGTGATTATTACTGCTTCTGCCCACGATGACAGCATTATCCACAATGCCTGCTTGATGAGTCGTAAACGTGGCCGTATCATCCTTGTGGGTGTGATTGGTCTGAACATGCGTCGTGATGACTTCTATAAAAAAGAACTTACCTTCCAGGTGAGTTGCTCTTATGGCGCAGGTCGTTATGATGAAGACTACGAACAGAAAGGTCACGATTATCCGCTACCGTATGTACGTTGGACGGAAAAACGCAACTTCGAAACCATTCTGATGAGCATTGAGAATGGCGGTCTTGATGTTAACTCCCTGATAAGTGAGGTGGTAGATTTGGATGACTATATGCAAATCTATGGAGATATGCGTAAACGAGGTAATATCGCTTCTATCCTGAAATTCCCTGAAGAGGAGCATGCAGAAAGAGTTGTTACTATTGATGGTCATAGCTTTGCTCCAGGTACAGGCAAGATTGGAATTATCGGAGCAGGTAACTATACCTCTAGTACTGTTGTGCCCAATCTGAAGAAAGCTAATGCAAATGTTAAATATATTGCCAGTGCTGGTGGATTGACAGCCAAGGTGATGGCAAAGAAGATGGGTGCTGAATGCGCTACCAGTGACTATCACGAAATTTTGAATGATTCTGAGGTGAATCAGGTGATTATCACCACCAGACATAATATGCACGCCCCTATGGTGTTGGAATGCTTGAAGGCTGGAAAGAGCGTTTTTGTAGAGAAACCTCTTTGCTTGAAGGAAGAAGAACTGGCTGAGATTACTGCAGCTTACGAGGCTGCTCCTAAGGGTATTACCTTGACCGTTGGTTTCAACCGCAGATTCTCTCCTTTTGCCGTGAAGATGAAACAACTGGCTGGTAGCGGACCAATGAACATTGTGGCTACCATGAATGCCGGTTTCATTCCGCCTGAGGTATGGGTACATGACCTGGAAGTTGGCGGTGGTCGCATCATTGGTGAGGCTTGCCACTTTATTGATCTTTGCTCTTATCTAGCTGGTAGTCATGTAATTAGTGTTTGTATGAACGCTATGGGTGAGAACCCGCAGGAGAATACCGATTGTGCAACTCTGCTGCTTCGTTATGAGAATGGAACCAATGCTGTGGTGAACTACTTTGCCAACGGCAGCAAGTCCTATCCAAAGGAGCGTGTAGAACTGTTTGCTCAAGAAAAGGTACTTGTCCTTGACAATTGGAGAAAACTGGAAGGTTATGGTGTGAAGGGCTTCTCCAAGATGAAGAGCGGTATGGATAAAGGTCAGAAAGCAGAGTTTGCTTTGCTGACTGAAAGATGCGAGAAGGGTGGTGAGTCATTGATTCCGTTTGAGAGCATTGTGAATACAACCAAAGCCACCTTTGCTGCCATTCAGTCCTTGAAAGAACGTCGTTGGATAGACATACAATAACGGTTATCGGTTAAGGGTTAATGAATATTCCGTTAATTCTTCGGACAGTCAAGCATCTCAAATTGACGCAGGTGATCTATCAGGTGAAAAACCGCCTGATAAAGCCTGCGTATGTAGCATATGAAGCGCCTTTCTTTGAAGTCCCTAGAGGATTAAAGACTGAGCCAATAGCACGCTACAATTCATGGGATGGAAACCAATTCACATTCTTGAATCTGGGGCATGCGTTTGCTGGTTGGAACTTCAAAAAGAATGGCATGCTCTGGGCTTACAACCAGAATTATTTCGACTGGATTAACCAGGAAGGAATTGAGCAGAATGATTGCTGCTATTGGATAGATAAGTTCATCGAAGAACTGCCAGATAATAAAATTGGATTAGATCCATATCCTATTGCCCTTCGAAGCATCAACTGGATAAAATTCTTCTGCCAGTATCCTAAGTGCGCCACAAAGGCAAGATTGGATTCCCTGTATTCCCAGTTGTGTTTACTGGAGAAGAAATTGGAATACCACCTACTTGGCAATCATCTTTTGGAAGATGCATATGCTTTATATATTGGTAGCGCCTTCTTCCATGATGAGCGGCTTTTGAAGAAAGCAACCAAACTGTTACTGGTTCAATTAAAGGAACAGATACTTCCAGATGGTGCTCACTACGAGCAATCTGTGATGTACCATTGCATTTTGTTGGACCGCTTGCTGGATGCCATCAATGTTGGTGAACGTTGTGCAGTGAATGAAGAAGAATTGAGGCGCTATGCTGAACGTATGTTGGGACATCTGGAAAGTATTGTGTGGATTGATGGTTCAATACCAATGTTTAATGATGCGGCCAAAGGAATTGCACCTATATCTAGAGATATATTCGATTATGCCAAACGACTAGGTATAAAATGGAATTCCATCCCGCTTAAAGAATGTGGTTATAGAAAACTTAAGAACAATCATTTGGAAGCTATTATAGATGTGGGCAACATCACGGCTACGTACCAACCAGGACACACCCATGCAGATGTGTTTAGCTATGAATTACGCATTCATGGGAAGCCTATTATAGTTGACACGGGGGTTTCCACCTATAACCCTACTGAACGTAGGCAGTATGAACGGTCAACGAAAGCGCATAATTGTGTATGCATAGATGGAAAGGATAGTTCTGAGGTTTGGGGCGGATTTAGAGTTGGGAAACGATATATGGCTCAGATTATTACCGATGAGGAATGTCATGTGGCAGCCTCACATAATGGATATGAAAAGCCGTGTGTTAGAGAGTTCCTGATTAATCAGCAGGAGTTTATTATTATTGATAGGTATAAAGGGGATGATGTGTCTTATATTCACTTGGCTCCAGGTGTTTCTCCTGATGTTGTTCATATTGAGCATGCTGAAAAAGTGGACATTTGTGAAGATATGGTTTCAGATGAATATAACTGTTTTAAAGAAACAAATTACCTGAAAATATACTTTAAGGATTATTGCAAATACAAGATATTATCAAACTGAAAAATGAAGATAGTATATTTTTATCAATATTTCTCGACGCCAAAAGGTTCATGGGGAACGAGGGTATATGAGTTCTGTAAAAATTGGGTAGAAGCTGGGCATGATGTAACTGTCGTTTCGAGCATTTATTCTAAGTCTGATTTGACTGCAACAAAATTTGTTGAAGATCAAGTGTTTGATGGAATTAAAGTAAAAGTCCTAAATATCAGGATTGACAACAAGCAGACTAAGAAGAAAAGAATTTGGACTTGGATTCAGTTTATGCTGATGTGTAGTTGGTATGCACTTCGATTACCTGCTGATGTGGTAATTGCATCGTCGGGTCCTATAACTGTAGGTATTCCAGGATTAGTGGCAAAGAAACTAAGGAGAAGGAAATTTGTTTTTGAAGCTAGAGATTTATGGCCACAAACTGCAATAGAAATGGGACAATTGAATAGTGAACGCCTCAAGAAATACGCTTATAAACTGGAGCGGTCACTTTATAAAAATGCTGATTTAATAGTCGCATTGTCGCCTGGTATGGTTACTGAGATACAGAACAAAATGCCTGTTAAAAGTATCATCGATGTGACAAATGCTGCCAATATTCCGTTGTTCTCTACGCCCTCATCGTTTGATATAGGTGAGTGGAAGAACAAAACATATGGTATTTATACTGGAAATATAGGTGCAGTCAATAATTCGAAATGGCTATTAGAAGCGGCTCGTATTTTGAAAGAGAAAGGGCGTGAAGATATAGGTTTCCTATTGATTGGTGACGGCCAGATGAAAGAAGAATTAAAAGAAAAGGCAAAAGCATATGATTTGCATAATTTTGTAATTATGGATTTGATGCCCAAGGTGAATATGGTGGCTTATCTTCAAAATGCCTTGGTATCTTGTGTGCCTTTAAAGAATACTCCAGTTCTTAATACTTCTTCGCCGAACAAGTTTTTTGAATCTCTAGTGGCCGGAGTCCCCATCGTTCAAAACACGACAGGGTGGATGAAAGATTATTTAGAAAAGAATAAGGTCGGCTTTACCCTGGATGCAGATGATAGTGATGCTCTGGCTGATTTGTTAATTGAGCTAGAAGGGAATAGGGCTTTACTAAATGAAATGTCAGAGAGAGCAAAGGTTCTCGGAACAAAAGACTTTGATAAGGACTATCTCTCTATAAAAATGTTAAAGGCAATAGAAGGAATCAATGAATAAGTTGTTATTTACTGGTGGAACTGGTTTTCTTGGAAAGAATGTGATGCCCATACTTGCTCAAAAGTATGAGGTAACGACATGCGGTATCACACCAGATGATATGATAAAGGCTAATCTGGCTAAGGAAGTGCCAGCATTGCCTGAGCGTTATGATGTTGTTCTTCACGCATGTGGTAAAGCTCATGTGGTTCCCAAGACAGAAGCAGAAAAGCAAGCCTTTTATGATGTGAATTATCAGGGAACTGTAAACTTGTGTTCTGCCTTAGAGAAAGCAGGTCTACCTAAAGCTCTAATCTTTATTTCAACAGTAGCTGTCTATGGATGCGAGTATGGAGATTTAATAGCAGAGGATCATCCATTAGAAGGGGATAGCCCGTATGCAGAGAGTAAAATCATGGCAGAAAAGTACCTGACGGATTGGTGTGCCAAGAATGGTGTTGTGCTAGGCATTCTGAGACCTTCTCTGCTTGCTGGGAAGAATGCTCCAGGAAATCTTGGCGCTATGGTAAATGGAATTAAGAAGGGATTCTACATGAATATTGCCGGTGGTAAGGTGGTGAAGAGTATTCTTATGGCAGAGGATATAGCCCGTTTAGTTCCTTTATTGGAAGAAAAGGGTGGTATTTATAATGTTTGTGATACACGACAACCATCTTTTGGCGAGATATCTATGTCTGTAGCTAAGCAACTAGGAAAAGGGAAACCTTTAAATCTTCCTTACTGGATGGCATGGTTTATGGCCAATGTGGGGGATTTGCTGGGAAGTAAGGCTCCGATTAATAGTTATAAATTGGAGAAGATGACCAAGTCATTAACATTCAGCAATCAAAAGGCTCGCCATGAGTTGAATTGGGAGCCGCTGGATGTACTGGAGAACTATAAAATCTAAGATGTGATGACATACATGATTATTGCACTCCTGCTATTTGCAGCAGAACTAATCTATTTCCGTATAGCCGATCATTTCAACATCATTGACAAACCAAACCAGCGTTCGTCGCACACGCGCATTGTGTTGCGTGGCGGGGGAATCATCTTCCTCATTGGAATCTGGGTGTGGGCAATCGTCTATGGATTTGCTTATCCTTGGATGTTGGCTGGGGTGACCTTGGCTGCAGGAATGAGCTTTGTAGATGATATTCATTCTTTGCCGGATATGCCCAGGTTGATAGCGCAGTTTGTGGCGATGTTTTTGGTGTTTCAGGAAATTGGTATCTTACAATGGGATATGTGGTGGATCATACCATTCGCACTGATCGTGGCTGTGGCGGGTACGAACATCTTTAACTTTATGGATGGCATCAATGGCATCACCGGAGGATATTCAATAGCGGTACTCATACCGCTTGCAATTAAGAATGAAGAATTAAGAATTAAGAGTGGGGTGGGATTCATTGATGAGACAATGTTGATAGTCATCCTTCTATCTGTCCTGGTTTTCTGCTTCTTCAATTTCCGTCAAAAAGCAAAATGCTTTGCAGGGGATGTGGGTAGTATCGGCATGGCGTTGATATTGGTATTCTGTATCGGCAGGCTGATGTATGTGACGGGGGATATCACTTGGATTGTGCTGTATCTGCTGTATGGCCTTGATGGTATGCTGACTATCTGCCATCGCATCATGCTGCATGAGAATCTGGGGGAGGCGCATCGCAAACACGCTTATCAACTGATGGCGAATGAACTGAAGATGCCGCACGTGGTGGTGTCGTCAATATATATGGTACTCCAGCTGGCATTCTCGTTGGTCGCTATCTATGTGATACCGGATACGATATTGGCTCATTGGATTTATCTGGTTGCATCGGGCTCGCTCGTGACATTGGGCTATATCCTCTTTATGATGAAGTATTATCATTTGCATGAGGAATATCTTCTTAAGTTAAGAGTGAAGAGTTAAGAATTAAGAGTTAAGAGTTCTTGGCAGAGCCAAGCGGCAAAGCCGAGCGAAGAATTAAGAGTGAGGAATCATGGAGATACAATTGATCAATAAGAATCTTCTTTCGGAACTGCATGAGAAGGCGCAGGATTCCCCTCGCCTGAGGATGAATTTTGATCTGCGGACGACTCCAGAGGATACGTCACAGCGGATGCTGAATGCGCTGGAGCCTGGGACTAAGGTGGCTATTCATCGGCATTTGGATACGAGTGAGACGGCTGTGTGTCTGGAGGGGTGTCTGGACTGGATATTCTATCAGGAACTGCCGAATGTGGAGGCTGGTGGACCGATACATGATGGGATGACTGTGGCTGATGAAACTCAGTTCGTGGAGTGTGGAAGGTTCAGGATATGTCCTCGTGAGGGGATGTATGGCATACAGATACCGCAAGGGGCGTGGCATAGTATCGAGGTGTATGAACCGAGCACGATCTTCGAAGCAAAGGACGGGAAATATGTTAGATAATAAGGACAGAAGGACATAATATTTTAGACAGAAGAACAAAAGGACATAATAATTCAAGACACAATAACAGAATAACGATTTCTAGACAGAAGGACAGAAGGACATGTTTTTTTGATACTCACGTTCAAAAAATCTCAAATTTATTTGGATTTTTATTCACTTAATAGTATCTTTGCAGCGGAAAATGGAAGTTAAATATGTGTAAGTTCTCAGAATCAAATAGACAGAAACTCGGTAATACAGTGGTTTATATTGCCCAACATGCCAGGTATCCCTATAAAACGGAGATACTAAAACTGCTGTATCTGATGGAGGAGAGGATGGTTCAGAAGGCTCATGTGCCTTTCCTCGGCATTCCTTATAATGCGTGGAGAATGGGGCCTGTGTCTATCGATGTCTTTGAGGAGTTGTCGGACGGGCCAGTTCTGTTGGCAGACTTTATCTCCATAGAGTTTAATGGACAGGGTGTTAAGGTTGCTCCCAAGCAGGATTTCTGTGATGACGAGTTCTCTAACTATGAGATTCAGATAATGGAGGATGTTATGCGTGAATATGGAAGCATGAACTCTGACCAGTTGATAGAGGAAACACATAAGGTAGGTTCGTTGTGGCGACAGACCGTTGAGGAAGCTGGCTTGCTGAAGGATTTCCAGATGAAGCGTGCCAGCACTTCGAATGTTATCATTGATATGGCACGTGGTCTCAGCGAGGCTGATCGTGAACACTATGTAGATACTCTTAATATCCGTGAATCGGCCAATCTTATGAGGTTGGAACGTGAACTTCAAGCCATATCATGAAGGAAGGTACACTCTTGTATTGCGATCCATTTGTATTCAAGAATGGTGCCACACCCAAACCCAAGTATTTCATTGTTCTTGCTAACACGGATGATGGCGTGATGATAGCTTCGCTGCCTACCTCTAAGGATCATGTTCCTGCGGATGCAGAAGTCACGAGAGGTAGTATTAATATTCCTGAGCGTGACGTGAATGCCTATGTGTTTGAAGCAGGTGAAATGGTGACGGATTCTTTCTGTTTCCCACGTAGAACATTCGTCTATGGGGAACAGGTGGATGATTATTCTGAGGATGATTTGTCCTCTATGAATTCAAACATACAGTATCTTGGTGTTTTAAAACCTGACATTTTTGCAGAATTGAAAGCTTGCCTAAAACAGGCAACGAGAATCAAACGCAAGTATATTAAGTGGCTTTGATGGTAGAACTGATCGAACAGATTCAGTATCAGGTTTTAGACAGAAGAACAAAAGGACATGTTTTTTAGATAATAAGAACAGAAGGACAAAAAGGTCGATTGAGAGCGGGAGGAAATAGATTTTTAGGTTTTTATTTGGTTTTTCGCTCGATTTGCACTATCTTTGCAGCGGAATTTAAGATATTTGTAGTTATGGGAACGATTTTAGGTAGAACAAAGACAAAGATAAAAACCAGT
>JAEEGL016193666.1_pt1 | contig 22170 bp, 17 predicted proteins | sample 9134231 | NCBI WGS metagenome assembly JAEEGL01 (sample SAMN16246548, study PRJNA631951) | gut metagenome | biome: gut microbiome; feature: rumen; material: fiber-attached | host: Bos | place: Iran: Karaj | collected 2018-10 | reverse complement strand
CGCCTGTAGGCTACCTGCAGGGCATTGCGCTTCATGTCATCCCGGTCTTGCTTGCTGGCCACATACTGGTAGAGGCTTTCGGCGAAGCCCGTGCGCACTTCGTGGTTGGGGAACCCCAAGGTGTATGTTCCCATCTCCTTGTCATAGCTCTTAATGGTGAGGTAGCCGCTCTGGTAGAGCACGGGCAGGGGGGCGGCATAGCTGTCGAAGGGCTTGTCGAAAGCACTGGCGAGGCACTCCACTCCGTCAATAGCATTGATGTCGATGGGCGGCATGTTGGCCAGCATTTCGATGAGTGCGCTGGGCGTGGCACTGTCAAACCAGTAGCTGTCTATATCACCATTGTTGAACGCCTTGATAAGGCTGAAAGGGTTGTACATGTCAGTCTTGCCCTTGCCAAAATGGTAACCGTCGTAGTTTGCCTTCAGTATGGCCAGCATCGTGTCGTAGGTCTCGCCTTGCTGTTCCGCCATCAGTTCAATATCGGGACGCATGGTCGTAACAAGTTCTTGCTCTGAGATGCCGCAGATGGTCTCATAAGCGGGAACCATCGAGATGTTGTTCAGGTTGTTCAGCTTAGAGAAAATGCCCATCTGCGAGAATCTGGATATGCCGGTGATGAAGACGAACTGCAGATGGCTGTCTTCGCTCTTCAGCGGGCCGAAGAGATCTTGGAAGCGCTCGCGCACAGTCTTCTGCATCTGTGCATCGCCTAAGCAGTGAAGCATCATGTTGTCGTATTCGTCGCACAGCACCACCACTTTCTTCCCCGTCTGTCGCTCTGCGGTATGGATAATGTTCTTCATGCGCAAGCTGTAGCTGGCATCTGTCGTTGGAATGCCGTATTGCTGCTCAAAGCCGCACAAAGTGTCACTGACATACTCGTCCAGTTTTGCAATGCTCGTCAGATTGCTTGCGCTGAAGTCGAAGCGTAGCACAGGGTACTTCTCCCACTTCCAGTCGGTGGTGGCGATGAACAGCTGCGGCTGCTCGATGCCATACTCCGTTGTAAACGACTCGAACAGCTCGCGGCGGCCCTCGAAAACAGCCGCCAGCGTGCTCACCAAGAGCGACTTGCCGAAGCGCCGGGGGCGGCTCAGGAAATAGGGCTTGCCTTCGGTGATCATCTTGTAGACCAGCGGCGTCTTGTCTACGTAAATATAGCCTTCTGTCCTGATGGACTCAAAGCTCTGTATGCCTACGGGGTATTTTCTCATATCGCTTTCTGTGAATCTTCAACTTGCCGTTGCAAAAATACGAATTATCAGGCAAACGGCCAAATGATTTGCCAGCTTTTTTCCCCTTTTTCTCTCTGTTTCCTTGGCAGTTCAGATATCACAATTATTGCTGCCCTCGCCCCCAGCTGCGCCGCCTTGTCCACCGCAGTGACTCTGTGAGGCGCTCCACCGGCCACAGTCGGGGCGGGACTCGCATGTGTTTGCCGCCTCGTCGGTTTTGTTGTTTCAAAACAGTCTGTGCATTTTTAATACGTACATCCCCAAAAAAGTCCGAAGCCTTCGGACAACGAGTCCGAAGCCTTCGGACAAAGCGTCCGAAGCCTTCGGACTTTTTTGGGGAAACCAGACAGGGATGTGAAGCCTTTCCCAATTCGTGAGATTTGCCTTCATTCGTTGTTGAAGAAAAAAGGGTGGGGCAGTTGAGGATGGTTAAACTTTTTCGCGGGTAGAATAAGAAAAACGAAGGAATTGTTGGGCGTATGAGAATAATTTCGTATTTTTGCACGAAAATTAGATAACGAAGATGAAACACCCATTACGTAGCAGCGTATGCACCGAGGGCCGCCGCATGGCCGGCGCCCGCGCCCTGTGGGTAGCCACGGGCATGAAGCATGAACAGTTTGGCAAGCCTATCATTGCCATCGTCAACTCGTTTACCCAGTTTGTGCCGGGCCACACGCACCTGCATGAGATAGGGCAGATAGTGAGAGAAGAAATAGCGCAGCTGGGTTGCTATGCTGCCGAGTTCAACACCATTGCCATCGACGACGGCATCGCCATGGGCCACGACGGGATGCTCTACTCGCTGCCCTCGCGCGACATCATAGCCGACTCGGTGGAATACATGGTCAACGCGCATAAGGCCGACGCCATGATTTGCATCTCTAACTGTGACAAGGTGACGCCGGGTATGCTGATGGCTGCCATGCGCCTGAACATCCCTGCCGTCTTTGTCAGCGGCGGCCCGATGGAGGCCGGCAAGTGGCGCGGCGAGAACGCCGACCTCATCACGGCGATGGTGAAAGGCGCCGACCCCTCAGTCAGTGACGAGGAGATAAAGGAGATTGAGCAGTGCGCCTGTCCGGGCTGCGGATCGTGCAGCGGCATGTTCACTGCCAACTCCATGAACTCGCTGACGGAGGCCATCGGACTCTCGCTGCCCGGCAACGGCACCATCGTGGCTACCCATGTCAATCGTGTGCAGCTCTTCAGGGACGCTGCCAAGCTCATCGTGAAGAACGCTCTGGCCTACTATGAGGACGGTGACGAAAGTGTGCTGCCCCGCTCTATCGCTACGCGCCAGGCCTTCCTCAACGCCATGTCGCTCGACATTGCCATGGGCGGCTCCACCAACACCGTGCTCCACCTCTTAGCCGTGGCACAGGAGGCAGGCGTCGACTTCACCATGAAGGACATCGATGCCCTGTCGCGCAAGGTGCCCTGCCTCTGCAAACTGGCTCCCAATACACAGAAATACAGCGTGCAGGAGTGCAACCGCGCGGGCGGCATCCTTGGCATCCTGCGCGAGCTGGACAAGGGCGGCCTCATTGACGGCACGGCAAAGCGTGTAGACGGCATGACGCTGAAAGACGCTATGATGAAGTATTCGCTGGTAGAGCCTGCTTGCTTATTCCGCGGCTTTGACGACGATGCCCTGCGTATCTATCTAAGTGCGCCCGGTGGAAAGTTCTCAACCCAAATGGGCTCGCAGTCGGAAAGATGGGAGATGCTCGATGATAACCGCGCGAACGGTTGCATACGCGACATTGAGCACGCCTACACCAAGGACGGCGGACTGGCTGTGCTCTTCGGCAACATTGCCCAGGACGGCTGTGTGGTGAAGACTGCCGGCGTAGACGAGAGCCTGTGGCACTTCGAAGGCCCCGCCGTGGTGTTCGACTCGCAGGAAGACGCCTGCGAGGGCATCCTCGGCGGAAAGGTGAAGAAAGGCGACTGCGTGGTTATCACCCATGAGGGACCGAAGGGCGGACCGGGCATGCAGGAGATGCTCTATCCCACATCTTATATAAAGAGTATGCACCTGGGGCGTGAGTGCGCCCTCATCACCGACGGACGCTTCAGCGGCGGCACCAGCGGCCTGAGCATCGGACACATCTCGCCCGAGGCGGCCAATGGCGGCAACATCGGCAAGCTGAAGGACGGCGACATCATCGTCATCGACATACCATCGCGCAGCATCAACGTGAAGCTGAGCGACGAGGAGCTGGCCGCACGCCCACAGCAGCCACTGAAGCGCAATCGCGTGGTGTCGAAAGCCCTGCGAGCCTACGCTCAGAGCGTCAGCTCGGCCGACAAGGGCGGTGTGAGAATCATTGAAGGTTGACAGTAGAGGACTGAAAGTTAAAGGTAGATTGTTCATGAAGAAGCTGATAGCTATACTGAGCCTGGCCTGTGCCTCATGGAGCGCTGCCACTGCCGGTGAAGACCCGAAGCTGACGGGAACGGTCATCGGCACCGCTGAGTCGGTGAACTATTCCACGGGAAACCTGTCAACGACGGTGAACACTTGCAAGGATGCCTTCGACGGCAACCTGCAGACCTATTTCGCATCGTGGGAGCGCAGCTACACCTGGGCCGGCCTTGACCTGGGCGAGCCGCACGTCATCACCCGTGTGGGATGGTCGCCGCGCAACGACAGCCATGGCGAGGCGCGCGTGCAGCTGGGCGTGTTTGAAGGCGCCAACAGCCCCGATTTCATGGACGCCCTGCCACTCTATGTCATCAGCGAGCGAGGCACCATAGGCACCGTCTCACATGCCGACGTCGACTGCTCGAAGGGCTTCCGCTATGTGCGCTATGTCGGCCCCAACGATGCCCGCTGCAACATTGCAGAGCTGGAGTTCTACGGCCACAAGGGCGAGGGCGACGAGTCGCACCTCTACAGGGTGACCAACCTGCCCACCGTCAGCATCCATACCCTGAACGGCGAGATACCCTACGACAAAGAGCATCAGATAGTGTCGCAGCTGACCATCATCTCCGACGACGGCCTGCTGTCAGAGCCGGGCACGACACGCGAGCGCGGCAATGCCTCGCGCGGATTCCCCAAGAAGCCCTGGCGCATCAAGTTCGACAAGAAGCAGCGCGTGCTCGATGCCCCCGGAAAAGCCAAGAAATGGACACTCATCAACAACTACGGCGACAAGACGCTGATGCGTAACCTGCTGGCATTTGAGCTGAGCCGTCGCTTGGGGATGCCCTATACACCCTACGGCACTTCCGTCGACGTGCTGCTCAATGGCGAGTACAAAGGATGCTACCAGCTGTGCGACCAGGTGGAGGTGAACAGCAACCGTGTGGACATCGAGGAGATGACGCCGGAGGACAACGCCGGAGTGGCACTCACCGGAGGGTATCTCATCGAGATCGACGCTTATGCCAATCAGGAGACATCCTATTTCTATTCAAACAAAGGCAACCCCGTCACCATCAAGTCGCCCGACGAGGAGTCTATCACCACCCAGCAGTTTACTTACATCCAGCAGCGGTTCAACACGATGGAGAACAACTGGAAAACCTACTTGGACAAGAACACCTTTCTCCGCCATTTCCTCGTGGGAGAACTCTCGGGAAATACCGATACCTACTGGAGCGTGTTCATGTACAAGCAGCGCGACGACCAGATGTTCTACACAGGACCGGTGTGGGACTTTGACCTGGCTTTCGAGAACGACAACCGCACCTATCCCGTCAACAGCAAGTCAGACTACATCTATCGAAGCGGCGGCAGCTGTGCCGGCAACATGAAGACGTTTGTCGACAATATCGTCATCAGGAATGCATCAGCACGAGCACAGCTCCTGGAAATATGGGACGAGGCACGGCAGGGCGGACTCAACGAGGAGAGCATGGTGGCGTTCATCGACAGCTTGGAGCTGGCCCTGCAGCAGTCGCAGCAGCTGAACTTCGTGCGCTGGCCCATCATGAATACTTACGTCCACCAGAATCCGGTGCTCTGGGGCAGCTATCAGGCTGAGGTGCAGAACGTGCGGCGCTTCATGAAGGAGCGCATCGCATGGATGGACAAACGGCTGGGCTACAGCTTCGTGCCCAGCAGCATCACCGGCCTGCACATCGACTACAGCCAGCCCTATCAGGTATTCAGCCTGCAGGGCAAGGCCTGCGGCAACCGTCTGGAAGGCCTGTCGCCAGGCATCTATGTCGTCCGCCAGGGACGAGCCGTCAGAAAAGTAACAATCGACAAGCATTAGGACGGCGAAAGAACAATCTAAAAACAGAAACTATATGGCTATACTATCCAACGATCAGAGAATAGGAAACTATGAGGTGAAACGTCTCATCAAGGAGAATAACTACTGCGAGACATATAAGGTGGAGGACGAAAAGGGAGAGGCATTCTTCCTGAAACTCTTCGTCCTTAAGAATACGCCTGAGAAAATGCTCAATGCTGAAAACAGAGTCACCAGCATTGAGATAATGTCAAAGCTGCGCCATAAGAACATCGCTACTTATGTGGAGCAGGGTATGTATCAGAGTGACGACGTCGGCGATTGTCAATATGTAGTTACCAATTACTTTAGCGGCGAACTGCTGGCTGACAAGCTGATGCGTGAAGGCTGCTTGAAGGTTGAAGAGTCGGTCAGGATAGTGAAAGAAGTGCTTGAAGGACTGAAGTTCATGCATGAACACCACTTCTTCCATAACGACATCACCCCACGTAATATCATGCTGTCGGCACGGACGGGCGGAACAGCCGAACTGATAGACCTGAGCCATGTCTCAAAGTACGTCGGAGGTTCACCGTCGTTTGATACCTCCGACTTAGACGAACGCTATCAGTCGAATACCACGTTTGCGGGCATGTACAACAACGCTACCGACCTCTTCTCGGTCGTCGCGATCTTCTACACCATGCTGACCAATCGCGTGCCCTGGGACATCACCTTCCCCGAAGGCGCTACCCGAAAGGAACGTATAAAGATAGTAAAGGAGGCACGTAAGAATCCCCTCAGTCTTGATGACCTCACGATAGAAGAGGGCTATAAGCATATCCTCATGAAGGGATTGGGCATCAATGGGGTTTGCAAGTATGCTGATGCCGAACTGCTCATCGACATTTTACAGAACCCTGATAAGAATAATGAGCTGGAGCAGCCAAGGCATGAGGAGCGTCACCAACGCTCAGGAACAGGCGGCACCTATGGTGAACAGGAGACCCAGGCGGACGTGGAAATACAGAAAGGCAAGGGTCGTGGCTTTGAGGACATTGCAGGCATGAACCAGCTGAAGCAGTTGTTGACGCGGAAGGTCATCTTTATCTTGAAGGACAAGGAGAAAGCAGCCAAATACAAGCTGCTGCCGCCTAACGGCATGCTCTTCTACGGACCTCCAGGATGTGGCAAGAGCTTCTTTGCTGAGAAGTTTGCTGAAGAGACGGGCTTCAACTTCATCCTTGTGAAGTCCAGCGACCTGGGCAGCATCTATGTGCATGGAGCACAGGGGAAGATAGCCGACCTCTTCAAGAAGGCGGAGGCCAACGCACCGACCATTATCTGCTTCGACGAGTTCGATGCCTTTGTGCCCAATCGTTCCAACAGGGGCGCGGAGCACCAGGCTGGCGAGGTGAACGAGTTCCTCAGTCAGCTCAACAACTGTGCCCAGCGCGGCATCTTCGTCATTGCCACCAGCAACCGTCCGGACATGATTGACCCAGCCGTGCTGCGTACCGGGCGCATCGACAAGATGGTGTATATACCCATGCCCGATGGCGAAGCCCGCAGGGAGATGTTCAAGCTGCACCTCAGCGGCAGACCCTGTGAGGATATCGATGCAGAGAAACTGGCTGCGATGACCGATGGCTATATAGCCAGTGACATTGCCTATATCGTCAACGATGCAGCAATGGGGGCCGCCTTCAGCGATGTACCCATCTCGCAGCAGCTCTTGGAGGAAACCATAGAGAGCATCCGCCCCTCCATCAGCAAGGAGGTCATCAGAAGCTACGAGATTCTTCATCAGAAGATGGAAGATACGGAGAACAGAAACCAACGGCCTAAGATAGGCTTTATACAATAATTATCTAATAAACAATAATCATTTAACCCCAAAAACTAAGTATTATGAACCTAAAAGAATTGATGATGCAGTATCTTCGGGAAGAAGGATACTGCCCCAAGGAAGATGAGTATAGCATTGACTTCAAGTGCGAAGGACTAGGCTTTGCCTTCCTCTATGACGAAGACGATGACCAGTTTTTCCGCCTGATGATGCCCAACATCTTCGAGGTGACCGACGAGAACCGTGATGAGGTGCTGCGCGCGCTCAACGAGACGAACAACAGGGTCAAGGTGGCCAAGCTCTATACACCCATTCCCTCGTCTGTCTGGGCAGCCTTCGAGGTGCTCGTCGACAGTACGCCTGTCCTTGACGACATCGTGCCCCGTGCCCTCGCCACGCTTCGCGGTGCCCGGATGGCTTTCTACGAGGCCATACAGAACGGCTGACCTTATTCCTTCGTAGAATGTTCAAGGTCATTATCTCCAGCAGCATCCATCACCGCATCGTCAGTGCGGGAAAGGATGCTGCACAGAGATATTTGTAATAATGTACGCGCGAGGGCGGTCTTTGGCTTCATGTTACAGCAAAAACATTTGCGAAAAATGGTTTTTCTGCAAATGCCTCTTTTTGTGCGTTTTAGCGTTTTTGAGGCTTTGGGGCCTCTCGTGTTTTTTTCGCAAATGCTTTTTTTCGGCGAAAAGCTTGCGACATTTGCGAAAAATGACTATCTTTGCACATGGTAAAATAGCGGTTTTGCGAGGGCATTTTTCGCAAATGCCCGATTCTGGAGATGAGGGCAAATCATTTGCGAAAAATTTGGGAGCGTATTTGGCTGACAATCAGTGGTGTTTGCCTTCTCGGAGCCTCAAAACCCCGACATTTGACATCAAAAAATGATGGCATTTGCGAAATTTTGGCACACTGAGGCCTAAGTGGTTGGAAGGCAAAGGGATGAAGAAAAGACAAGAAAGAACGGATTTTTCAGATTACTAATAAATAGGACTATTTTGGCGACATTCCATTAGAACAAGGATTAAGACAGACACCAGTCCGTTGCGCTCAAGCAAGATAGATTTTGGCGACATTCCATTAGAACAAGGATTAAGACCGCTTGAACTGCTCAACTGTCAAAGTCTCGATGAAATTTTGGCGACATTCCATTAGAACAAGGATTAAGACTCAGTACCTTCATAGGTTTTGGTCTCTGACTGCATTTTGGCGACATTCCATTAGAACAAGGATTAAGACGCGCACAGCACTTTGATACGCTCTGTTGCAGCCAATTTTGGCGACATTCCATTAGAACAAGGATTAAGACTTTCTCTGTCAGCAGGACACCGTCCTTAAACAGAATTTTAGCGACATTCCATTAGAACAAGGATTAAGACTCGATGTCTTTGGTCTGCACAGTGACATCCATCAATTTTGGCGACATTCCATTAGAACAAGGATTAAGACTCAAGCAATGCTGCAAGACTCCAACAAGGAGAAAGTATTTTGGCGACATTCCATTAGAACAAGGATTAAGACACAACAACAGTTGCATAGAATATTGAAGTTATCGTTCTGACATGACAGCATTCCATTAGAACAAGGTTTAAGATGTTGAGAGACACCGTGGTATGGTTAACTTCGCCTTCCATTTGAACAAAAGAATAGGTTTCAGTGTTATAAATTACTCAAGATAATTTGGCAGTTTCTCAATTTTATATTATCTTTGCAACATCATAGCAGCAGCTTATGCCCAGCCAGTTCAACATCCTCTGTCAGGAAACGAGCCTTTACAACGCATGGAACATTGTGAAGGAGAAGGGAGCTATGGGCGGCATTGACGGGGTGACCATACAGGAGTTCGAGAAAGACAAGCGTAGGCAGATAGCCCGGCTGGCAGAGGAACTGACGAACAAGACGTGGAAGTCTTACCCCTATCTGGAAATAGAGGTGGCCTCTGTACACGTGTACAGAGGCTTTGTACAATTTTTGCCAGTGCTCCGCGTGAACGACGCTGCGATGCCGTAAATACAGGGACTTAAGAAAAAGGCATAAGAAACGTATATTTGCCGTTAATATTTGCAGATGATTCGCGTGTAATTGACGGATATTTGCGTAGCGCCGCAGGCAAGAAAAACTTGGTGTTGGCAAGTTACCCACATCAATTCTTGTAGCCCCCAGTTTTGTAATATTTTTTCCCATTTTTGTTTGGCTGTTCCAAAATAATACATTACCTTTGCACAAAACTAAAAACCAATGCCTAAATACATTCGGACATTAACTATCATCTATGATACTGAGATAAGCAACAAGGAGATACCCCTCTTCCGTGGAGCGGTATTGAAGAGTCTTGGCGATAAGGCCAATGTGCTCTACCACAACCATACCGGAGATGATACATTCCGCTATTCTTATCCTCTCATTCAGTACAAACGGCTGAATGGGAAGGCAGCCATCGTTTGTGTGGAAGAAGGGGCGGATGTGATTGGCCAGTTCTTGACTAATGCTTTTGGTAAACTGAAGCTTGGTGAGCGGGAAGTGACATGCAATGTTCAAAGAGTTAAGCCGGCTAAGATACTTGTGCAATCTTGGCAGCACCTTTTCCCCTATCATCTTCATGGCTGGTTGCCTCTGAATCGTAGGAATTATCAATTTTATATTAAGGCAGATAATGCGGAAGATAGGAAAGTCCTGCTTACCAATATTTTGATAGGTAATCTGTTGTCAATGCTGAAAGGATTGGGTATTTGCCTTGAGAATCAACTCCTTGTTGAGCTGACCAAACTGAGTGACTCCTATATTATATATAATAAAGGTATAGCCTTAATGGCTTTTAATGTCGATTTCAAATGTAACCTGTCTATTCCCAATTATCTTGGTATTGGCAAGAATGCTAGTATTGGCTATGGGGTGGTACATCAAAAATACGAAGATAAAGAAAAAGCACAAGAAGATGGAAAATTATAAACAACTTTTTGTAGGAGGCGACTTGTCTGGCATTCAAAAGTTCCTCTACAACATTTCTTCAAAGCGTGCGGCCGTAAGTCTGAAAGGACGGTCGTGGTATCTACGTGAGTACACGGAAGACGTTTGCAACAAATTAGCCGATGCAGTAAAACTAGCTGGTGCTACTTCAGTTGATGTGATTTACTGTTCTGGTGGCAAGTTCTATTTCTTGACTGAAAATGGCAGTACAATCATTGAAGCTATCGACAGATGCGCAAAGGCTGTAAAAAAGGATCTTTGGAAAGAGCATTTGGGTCAATTAGGTATAAACATTGCTTATGTGTCTTTTTCAGAAAACGCCGATGGTACAGTGAACACAAATGGCAAACTTAACCTGAAGCCAGGTGAACTTTGGCGCACTGTCAATGCTGAGTTTGCTCGGCAGAAGAATCAGAAGTTCAAAGACATCATTAGCGAACAGTTTTTACAATTCTTCCGTCCGATACCCGTAGGAGGTAAAGTCAGAGTCTGTGCCATAACAGGAATAGAGTCACCAGATTGTGTTAAGTTAGAAAGAGATAGTGATGAAGATGAAGACATCATGGTGTTGCCTTCTGTTAAGAAACAGATGCTTTTAGGGCAACGTCTGCGGAATGTACAGGGATTTAAGTCTTTTGAGGATTATGCAGACAACACTTATCTTGGTATATTGCGTATGGATGTTGATGGGTTGGGCAAACGCTTTATTGAGGGCTTTGATTCCATCGCCCAGTATCGGTTGTTCTCCAATCGCCTCGTCAATTTTTTTGAGAAGGAGGTGGAGGTTATTCAGCATGATTCTGAATACCGCACGTTTTTAAACATTATTTATGCTGGAGGTGACGATTTGTTTATCGTTGGCCGCTGGGATAAATTGATTGACTTCGCTGAGCGCATTCATCAGGAAACAGTCAGTCGCTTTAAGGCTGATGGTATCAGTATTTCTGGAGGTGTGGTCATGGTAAAGCCAAAATTCCCTATCGCTAAGGCCGCTGAATTAGCTGGCGAGGCTGAAGACGCGGCTAAGCATTTCCGTGATGAGAAGAAGAATGCTTTCTGCTTGTTTGGAAAGACCGTTTCGTGGGAAAATGAGTTTGATTATGTCAAAGACTTCAAGGATGAGTTTGTTCGCATGATTTCCACTTTTGGCATTAGCAAGAGCATCTTACATAAAATCATGCTCTATGCCTCTATGGCAGAGCTGAACAAGAAGCGTAAAAAGAAAGGACAAGCCGAGGATTTCAGTTACATGTGGCATATCAGTTATTACATGACACGCTATATGGAGCGATATAAAACAAATGCTGAGGTTTGTACATTCTGTCGCAATTTACGCGACAGGGAACTGACATCCAACAGTGGTCGCAATCTGGAACTTATTGGATTGGCAGCGCGTTGGGCTGAGTTACTATTGAGAGATCAAAACAAACAATAAATAAATTCTTCAAATTATGAGTTGGAATAAAAACGACCTAATTTCCGAAAGGGAAATTCAAGAGAGAGTAACTGATGCAAGTGTTAGGTTTGCAGAAAGATTTGGTGATTATCTGGCTTTAAAAGAAGAAAATGCTGATCCTTTGACAACAAGCCAGTTAAGAAAGTTCTTTGGTGAGGTAAAGCGCCAGCAGATGACTGGCTACAATGAAACCTCATTTGTTATGCTAAAGCCAAAGCTTGCCTATGCTGTGGGCAGAGCGAAAAATGGTAAGCGCAAGGAAGCGAAGATTGAGGATTTCTTTTTTGTTTTGTCTGATGCCATTGATAAGGTGGGCAATAGTCAGGATAAGCAGAAGGCCTTTAAGAACTTCATAACCATTTTTGAGGCTATCGTAGCTTATCATAAAGTTGCAGAGAAGAAATAATTACAAACCATTTAACTTAATAATTATGGAACAGCTGGTTAAGAAAATAAAAATAAACACTACCATTACTCTTCTTTCGGGACTTCACATTGGTGGTAGTAGCGAGAATGTTGAAATAGGCGGTATTGACAATCCTGTAATCAAGTTGGCTACAAAAGGCAATCAGCCTTATATTCCTGGCAGCTCGCTTAAAGGAAAAATGCGCTGTCTGCTCGAGCAGGCAGCAGGAGCTCCTAACGTAGGTTTGAACAGTGCAGTCAATAACCTGTTCGGAATAACTGAAAATGCTCGGCTTGGCATCAATGAGAATCGTCCTTCTAAGGTAATTGTTAGAGATGCGATGCTTAGTGAAGAGTCGGCTAAGGCACTTCGTGGCTGTGACAATTTGGATATGCCCTATACAGAAGGCAAATGGGAGAACGTTATTGACCGCGTAAAAGGCGTGGCAGAGCACCCGCGCCAGTCAGAGCGTGTCCCTGCAGGAGCAGTGTTTAACGCCGAATTCATCATCAATGTATGGGATGATGATAGCGAGGCTGATTTGATAGCATTGTTTAAAAGAGGTGTTAGTCTGCTTCAGAACGACTATCTGGGTGGAAGTGGATCACGTGGCTATGGCCAGATAAAGTTTGGTGTCTTGTATAAAATAGAATTGTCAGAGGCTAACAATTGGGAGAACAATCAACAAGGCGTGGCTTTATGATAACATTTACTGTCTATAAGTTACATTTCACTTCTCCCCTGCATATCAGTGATCAGCGTGATGATGGCAGTATTAGCATGAAGACGATTCAGTCCGATACGCTTTATGCCGCCTTAGTGTCTTGTCTCGCAAAGATAGGTCAGGAAATACCTGACAATGGTGATCTTGGGTTCACTCTTAGTAGCATGTTCCCGTATTATCAGGAGAAGAGTGATAGTGCTCCTATTTATTTCTTGCCTATGCCTTTCCAGACACATTTGCCTCAATTGAAAGATGTGTCGAAGGCAAAGTTGGTGAAAAAGGTTCAATGGGTTGACAGTGCTTTGTATTCATCAGTACTGCAAGGTAAGCAGTTCTTTGATGGCACTGACGAACATCTTCCTCATATACATGGTTCTTACCTCACTATGCAGACATTTCCAGCTGACAATGATGAATTTGTTCAATCTGAAGTTGCTCAACGAGTGTTTCTGGAAAGTAGAACTGGTCGGAAAGATGCACTGCCATATTATATTGATCGTATCACTTTTCGTGATAAATCAGGACTTTACTTTGTAGCTGCAGGTAATTTGGAACCACTCAATAAAGCTTTGGCCGTACTTGCACAGGAAGGTTTGGGCACCGACCGCCACGTAGGCTTTGGTTCCTTTGAGTACTCCACGGATACGCTAACCATAGAAACACCTTCAGAAGCAGATTTCCAAGTAGCATTGTCGATGTTAATACCTGATTCTGAAGACCAATTGCACCATCTGTTGGCTTCAGACCGTGTTGCTTACGACTTTGCTCGACGCGGCGGTTGGATTACCACATATCCCTATAATACGCTTCGTAAGAATGCAATCTATGCCTTCCTTCCAGGGTCTGTTTTTTGCAAGGTTGACTCACTTGACGTGGTGGGATGTATTGTAAATCTTTCTCCTGTGATTGAGGCTAAGTCACACATACATCCAATTTGGCGGAATGGCAAGTCTTTGATGCTCCCTATTAAATTGAGCTGAGTAGTATGAAGAAATATCACATTGAGTTGGAGGTTGTTACCCCACTGTCTGTTGGTGCAGGCAACGATAACGAATGGATGCCTGGAGCCGATTTCGTTCAGAAAGATGGCAAGATTTATGTGCTTGACATCCCTAAAATGATAGCTCAAGGTGTCGCTATTGAGGCTTTATCGAATCTGTTTCTTAAGTCTGACGAAAAAGGCATCTGCAAGTTGTTAGGTAGCAATTTGGAAAAATGCTCTAAATATGTGTTTAGTAGACCTGCATCAACAAGTAATTCCATCAAGGCGTTCCTGCGTACGCAATTGTATGACTTACCTGTTGTGGCAGGCAGTTCTCTCAAAGGTTCTGTCCGTTCTGCTCTGTTCAAGTACTTCCGCTCTCCCGATGAGACCGATAATGTGTCGGTTTTTGGAACGATGAACAACGGTACGGACTATATGCGTTTTATCCATATCTCTGATTTCGAAATGCCTTCAACCGTATTAGTCAATACAAAGCTCTTTAATCTTCGGAAAGAGAATGGAGAATGGCTGGGAGGATGGAAACATAAACGAGAGGAGACTACAGCAAGTTACCGTCCAGATGGATTCAACACTTTGTACGAATGTGTAGAACCTGGAAAGAAGGGCTGGGGGAGTATTGTCTTAGAAGATAACGCATACGATTTGCTGGTTCATCATGCCGTTCGCATAAGTCATCAGGAGAAGAAACACCGTCTTATGAGTAATGGGATTCAAGAGTTGTTTCATATCATCAACGGAGTTACTCGTGACTATCTTCGAAAGGAACGCGATTTCTTTGTCAGATACAGGGCTGAACGCACAGAGGAGATAATAGACCATATTGATGGTCTTTTGGCAATGATACCAGTAGATGACTCTTACTGCCTTATCAAAATGTCAGCAGGTGTTGGCTATCATTCCATAATAGGCGATTGGAAATACACTGACTATTCTAATACCGGTGTATGGGAGTCCGGAAGGAATGCAGGCAAACAAAAATATAAGTCAAGGAAGACTGCTGAATATGGCGGTGAACTCATGTTGATGGGATTCGTTAAGTTGCGTAGTATGAGCACGGACGAAGCTAACCATATCTCTGATGGGCAGCAGACTCGGCATCAGGAAATTATTGACGGCATTATGGCTCCAATCCTAGAGCGTGAAAATGCCAGACAGGAGGCTGAAGCAGAAGAAAGACGAAAGCTTGAGTTGCGTGCTGCCGATGAAAAACGAAAGGCCGCATACCGTCTATTGCTGCAGGAAGCGGAATCGCTTCTTAACAATCAGTGCTGGGATGAAGCGAAAGCTAAGGCTCAGGAAGCTGCTGAAATTTGTTTAGATCTCATAGAGCATAATGCCATCATAGAAAGATGTATTAAAGAGAAGGAAAGAGCAGAATTCAAAGCACAAGAAAAGGAAAAGGATGCCGTTTTATTCCAACAAGAGTTGTCAGTCGTATTAAAAGGTAAAACATCAGTTGGTAATATTATTGGTACCACAGCTAAGTGGTTGAAATTTGGTCATGTCTTCGGCGAGAAGGAATGCCAAGTGTTGCTTGATTGCCTAAAAGGAATGCCAGCCAAAGAAGTGAAAAAGAAACGTAAGGATTTGGAAAAAGCAATCTCTAAAGAATGGTCTGATAAAATGTTAGCCATATTGGGAATACAGTGATAATACCTATGCCCCGCAAAGTATTTATATCCTTTTTGGGAACCAACAACTACGTGCAGTGCAGATACGACATCGGTGGTGCCGTGTCTGCACCTGTGCGGTTTGTGCAGGAAGCCTTAATTGAGCATTACTGCAAGGAATGGACAGAGGAGGACAGAATCTTCATCTTCTGTACGTCAAAAGAGAAGACAGGCGAGAATGGCTCGAAGGAAATCAATTGGCTCGACAACGGCCAGGCACGTGTGACAGAAGAGACCGAGAAGATAGGACTTCAGCACCGGCTTCAGAATTTGAGGGCACGCATCGGATTGGCAGCCCAGATAGAAGAGCATGACATCGAGGCAGGCTTCTCAGAAGAGGAGATCTGGGACATCTTCGATACGGTCTATGTCAAGTTGCAGCCCGACGATCAGATTTACTTCGACGTTACCCATGCCTTCCGCTCCATACCGCTGTTCTCCATCGTGCTGTTCAACTACTCGAAGTTCATGATTGACACCCGCCTGATGTCCATCATGTACGGAGCCTTCGAGAAGTTGGGGCCTGCCTACAAGGTGAAGGAACTACCTGTTGACGAAAGGGTGGTGCCCGTCATCGACCTCACCAACATTGCCCGACTGCAGGAATACAACCAGACGGCCAGCAGCCTGAAAGACTTCGGCAAGGCAAAACAGCTGAAGGAGGCGATAGCTGCCAACCAAGAATCGGCTTCAGATCAAACCATCCGCAACCTGGCAGAGTCCATCTCAGAGCTGGATGAATACATTGCCACCATCGACCTGAAGGAACTGAAAGGCGGTAAGTTCATCAGGAAGTTCAGAAGCTCTTACAAGAATGTCAAGAAAAAGAAGAAGCTGGTGAAGCCCATCAGCAACATTCTTGATGAGCTCTACAAAGAGACCGAAGACTTTGTGGAAGAGAGCAGCTATCGCAACATCGAGGCTGCCATCAACTGGACCATCAAGCACGACATGCTGATGCAAGCCTATCCTTTGGCAGAGGAGTATGTCATCCTGCGTGTCGCTGACCATTACGACGAGCTTAAGCCTCCTAAGATGCCCCCCAAGCAGTTCCGGATGTTCGTGTCCTCTATCCTCGGCATGCCTTTCGATGATTTCGTTACCAGAAACTGGAAGGACGTGCTCGCCGAATATCCTGATATCGCCGACGAGATAGCTGATGACACTCTTGTCAGATACTTGCGTCCAAAATACGACATCCTGCGGAGAGCACGCAACTCGCTGGCCCACGGAAACGGTGCCATCAAGTATGCTGAATTGAAACAGGGCATTCCTGTTATCAAGGAGTGTATTTCATTTCTCAATGAATAACCGACTCCCATCAATGGAACAGAGCGATATCTCAAAGATCAAGCTGACCAGAAGCCAAGAGAACGTGCTGAAGCAGATCCTTGACTTTGTCAACGATTCTGATGACAGGGTCTTCATCCTGAAGGGATATGCCGGCACGGGTAAGACCACCCTGATGCGGTTTCTCATCAAGGCTCTTGGCGAGAAAGGAAAGCACTATCGGCTGTTGGCCTCCACAGGCCGGGCGGCCAAGGTGCTTGCCAACCTGTCGGAGGCTAACGGGCAGACATCTACCATTCATTCCATGGTCTATTCCTTCAATGGACTGAACAAGGAGTTTGAGGAAAAGGAAGAACCGAAGGTGGACAAGGACGGCCAGCTGTTCCTGGTGTTTGAGCCTTCCCGGCTGAATAAGGATGCCACCCCGGAAACGGTGTACATCATCGACGAGGCTTCTATGGTGGCAGATGTTCCTGCCAAGGACGTCACACAGGCGAAGTTCGGCGACGGGCGGCTGCTAAAAGAACTGTTGGAATACGATGCACGGTCGGGCAGCAAGTTCATCTTCGTCGGCGATCCCTGCCAGCTGCCGCCTATTGAGCAGTACTACTCCCCGGCGCTGATGAAAGACTATTTCCGCCAGCAGTTTGGCATGACGGCCCAGGAGGCCCAGCTCACTGAGATCATGCGCCAGAAGGATGTCTGCGGCATTGTGGACGCCTCCAAACAGATACGCCGTCTTTACAATGCAGCACCTGAAGACAGTCTGCTATATGGCTCACAGAAGCTATGGGGATTCCTGCCGTTCCGCAGATACGGGGACATTATGCTGCACCCCAACCTTGAGGCGATGCTCAACGACTATGTGTCGAAGGTGAAAGCCACGGGCCTGAACAGCGCTGTCTGCATCTGCCGCAGCAATAAGGCCTGCAGTCAGTTGTCGGCCATGATTCGCCAGAAGCTGGGCTTTACTGGCAGCCGTATTCAGAAAGGCGACCTCCTGATGGTCATCCAGAACAACATGCCTACAGGACTGATGAACGGCGACATGGTGACGGTCGAGGAGATAGCACCACAGGTGACAAGCCGTGCTCAGCTGACTTTCCGTCAGGTGAGAGTCAAGGAACTGTTTACCGGCAGGACTTACACGACATTGCTGATAGAAGAGATAGCCTATCAAGGCCGCTTGAACCTTGACAACCGTCAGCAGCAGGCCTTGTTCGTCGACTTCATATACCGGATGAAGGACAAGGGCATCACTCAGAAGCAAAAGAGGATATTCTACGACGCGATGTTCAAAGACCCCTATCTCAATGCCCTGCGCTGTGTGTTTGGCTACGCCATCACCTGCCACAAGTCTCAGGGCGGCGAGTGGGAAGAGGTCTATGTGCATGTGCCTCGCAACATCACCCTCAATCCCACGAAGGAGACCTACCAGTGGGTCTACACCTCGATGACCAGGGCACGAAAGACCCTGCACATGATTGACGATTTCTATATCAAATAATGTGCCTATGTTCATCAATCTAACCAACCATCCATCCTCAGGGTGGAGCGAGGCGCAGCTGGCGGCAGCACACCAGTATGGGGACATTGTGGACATGTCGTTCCCCATCGTAGAACCCTACTTTACAAAGGATGACATCCTTCGGCTTGTCAAAGAATGTATGGAAGTCATCATGGGGATGAGAGATGGCGACACCGTAGTGCATGTGATGGGCGAGATGACGTTTACCCACAATTTAGTCAATGCGCTGGAAGAGGCAGACATCATCTGCCTGGCCTCCACCACCGAGCGTAACATCGTTATGACACCCGATGGAAAGAAATTATCGGAATTCAAGTTTGTACAGTTCAGAGAGTATTGAACAGAGAGAAATCTATGTGGTGACAGTCTTAAGACAAGACACATTGATTACAATATGATTATAATTTATTCGTGCGTCGCAATAATTGTTTTAAGTATGATACTTGCTGCCAAACAGACAAGTTATAGCAAGTGTGCGCTTTTGTCTGTGCTTATTTGTGAGGTCTTGGTGATAGTTGGATTACGATGCCAGATTCCTGCCTTGTCTATTGGCTCACTGGCTGCTATGTTCCTGTCATGTCTGCTTATGATAGGGTTGGGATGGGGGCATCTCAGATACCCGTTCTGGCCCAATAAGAAAACTTTTACGAAGCTGATGGCAAACGCCATCGCCCCCAGTTGGCTGGGAGCGGGATATCTATTGCTATTTGTCATTCACATTGGATGGCTGTCTGATGGGAGTCTCAATTTCTTCCAAACCGACAATCGTTACCTTTTGCAAGATAGCATTTCTCTTATTACGAGTATCTTAGGTGGTCTTGAATTGATTTGTTTCTTCCCTGAGGGTAAACAAGACAAAGAAAATGCGAAACAGGCTGTCTTCGTTTCTGGAATATCTAAACTCTCTTCTGTCAAAATTACGCACAATGGCAAGGAGATGAAATTATTTTCGCTTTACAATGTTGAACCCCTCGTCAAGATATTTAATCTTTGCTTTAAGGCCAAAACCGTCGAAAGTAGTGGTGTGTCTAAACTGCTCATTCTTAGTTCTGAAACTCATTATCAGAGCGATTTCTTCAAGAATGGTTTAGTTGAGCTGACGAAACTAAAGACGGGGACTGTTGATTATGAGGGCTTGTTCGATACTGACTGTATAATCAATGATGTTAGTGTAAATAAAGGAGGCAAAGAAGAGAGGGTCACTTGCCTTAAGCTTCCAAACTATGAGTTGGATACTGCAACCTCAGAAGAAGGGTTGCGTAAAGTAATAAGATGCGCTGCAATTTGCCAATATCCTGAAATGAAAGATTATTTCAATCAATTGAAGATAGAATTTACCAGCCCCTGTAATTATGACAATTTCGAGCAATGCTTTGGAGTCCTTAGTGATGCCGTAAAGAAGGAGGATCAAAGCAGGGATGTTCGTCTATACTTTAATTTGACTCCAGGGACGGGTATCGTTGGCAGCTTGATGACATTGTTCTCATTAGATAAATACAGGAACTTGTATTTCTATGCACAAAACTCCAGTAAGGAGATTCTTTCTGTGGACAAGTCCAAAGTGCCATTGGAGAACCTGATTTCTCAGGCATTAGATACTGAGTGATGGCTATTCTCCAGCCAATGTGAATGGGGGGCGTTCTTTGATATATTGATACAACATAAATTGCCTGATGCAGGCCGCATTCCATTAGAACAAGGATTAAAACGGTTTACGTGTAGCTTCAGGAGTAATCGCAATTGAAAGCTCTAGTCACATTCCATTAGAACAAGGATTAAGACTATGCAAAGAACTGGTAGAAACATGGACAAGGAGGTTCCTACAGCATTCCATTAGAACAAGGATTAAGACGCAGAATATTGTTCATCATTTCTTGGCGTAAATAGGGTTCCGACCACATTCCATTAGAACAAGGATTAAGACTCTTAGCATGTATAACCAGGATGGTAAGAATCGTTCCGGCTGCCTCTCTCCTCCTTTGCCTGCGGCGCTACGTAAATGTGCATGAATGGCCATAAATGTCTCATAAATAAATATTCATGAGTCATTCATGTTTAATTCATGGTCATTCGTGTGAAAAAGAAAGAGCTAACGGCATATAGTATGATTGCCTTGAATAATTCAGGTTAGTCATTTCCCCGATGCCATGTCTGTGTACGTGTTACACCGGAAACATTTGCGAAAAAACCGTTTTCCGCAAATGCCTCTTTTTGTGGGTTTTAGCGTTTTTGAGGCTTTTGGGCCTCTCGTATTTTTTTCGCAAATGCTTTTTTTCGGCGAAAATCTTGCGAGATTTGCGAAAAACAGCTATCTTTGCACATGGTATAATAGCGGTTTTGCGAGGGCATTTTTCGCAAATGCCCGATTCTGGAGATGATGGCAAATCATTTGCGAAAATTTCTGGGAGTGTATTTGACTGACAATCAGTGGTGTCTGTATTCTCGGCGGCTCAAAACCCCGACATTTGACATCAAAAAATGATGGCATTTGCGAAATTTTGATGCACTGAGGCCTAAGTGGTTGGAAGGCAAAGGGATGAGGAAAGGACAATAAAGAACGGATTTTTCAGATTAATAATAAATAGGACTATTTTGGCGACATTCCATTAGAACAAGGATTAAGACGAGATAAGGATTAATACAAGTTTTCTCATTTTTCTATTTTGGCGACATTCCATTAGAACAAGGATTAAGACATGTAAGGATTGTCATAGTGCCCACGCTTGTGGAATTTTGGCGACATTCCATTAGAACAAGGATTAAGACCAATCTCCTCCAATAGCATCCCATGCATCGTTGAATTTTGGCGACATTCCATTAGAACAAGGATTAAGACTTTTGCCACTTATTCACAAGGCAACGGAACTCCTTATTTTGGCGACATTCCATTAGAACAAGGATTAAGACAAATTGCCGCCAGCATCACCGTAGCCCCTGACATCAATTTTGGCGACATTCCATTAGAACAAGGATTAAGACAGCAATACCACATACCACCAGAATGGCGGAAATTATTTTGGCGACATTCCATTAGAACAAGGATTAAGACACAGCCATTTTAGCGGCTGCTGTGTGCGGAGATTTCTCGTTTTGGCGACATTCCATTAGAACAAGGATTAAGATTCAGGCTCCCGAAGGTCAGTTTCGCCAGCGCAAGATTTTTGGCGACATTCCATTAGAACAAGGATTAAGACACTTGACCAATGTGGACAACCTGTCCCTCAGTAAATTTTGGCGACATTCCATTAGAACAAGGATATAGACAACAGGCCAGCAAAGGCCTTTGGCGGAATAAAGAATTTCGACCTGAGGTTGGAATAAGACATCGTTACATTGCCATTTATGTGAGTTAATAGTTGCATGTGTTTGACAGTCAGAGGCTTGAGGTAGCCCTATTCTCCCCCTTGCAAAGGGGGGGGTGAGGGGGATTCATCTGCGCATAGGCAAATCCCCCCCCAGCCCCCCCCCTTGCAAGAGAGGGGAGAAGTTACCTCTGCGGCGGCTAATTGATGGCGCAGCCCTTCCCCTCCTTTTCCAAAGGAGGGGTTAGGGGTGGTTTGTCAGAGATGTCCCAACCTATTTTTTCCTTCTTGCGGTAGTGACAGTGTTGACAAAACCACCCCTGACCCCTCCTTTGGAAATAGGTTGGGACATCTCTGACAAACCACCCCTGACCCCTCCTTTGGAAAAGGAGGGGAAGGGCTGCGCTGTCCAGGCAGGGCGAAAGGTCTATGAGTGCTCCACGGAGCTGCTCTGAAAAGGAGGGTAAGGGCTGCGCTGTCCAGGCAGGGGGCAGGGCACAGGGTGTTGGCCGGGGATGGTATGGCGTGAGCCCTT
>JAEEGL014266753.1_pt1 | contig 22170 bp, 8 predicted proteins | sample 9134231 | NCBI WGS metagenome assembly JAEEGL01 (sample SAMN16246548, study PRJNA631951) | gut metagenome | biome: gut microbiome; feature: rumen; material: fiber-attached | host: Bos | place: Iran: Karaj | collected 2018-10 | reverse complement strand
GCAAGTTGTGGCTGTTCGTCTGAGAAGTCAAGTGTGAAATCCTTTTCCGATGGCAGTCCTTGCTTGCCGGGCACGAAGAGTTCATCCCAGAAAAGCGCCTGAAAGACATCGAAGTTGATGCCGGCACGCTGGAAAGCAGCTATCTCGTCCCACGCCATTCGCATGTATTGCTTGTGGATGCGGTCCTGGATGAAGAAATAGGAGGGTGTGAGCTCCATCCGTCCTATTTCCAAGAGTCCTAAGGCGGTCAGCGAGAGCTGTATGGCCTCGTCCCGTTTCATCTTGAGCGTACCTCCCACGCTGGCGCTCTTACTGCCCAGGGCGAGGCGCATGTTCATTTTAGCGCGTATCCCAGTAGCTTTCTGTCGCTGGGCGTTGACGCTGGCTACGAGTGTGCTCAGCTGTTGCTGTGAGCGAGTGGCTTGTCCGGTGCCATCTCCTTTCGCGGCGTGCCTGCTCGAGTGGCAGGCAGCCAGAAGCAGGGCAGAAATACAAATAATGAATATCTTTTTCATGAATTCACAAACATAATAATCACTCTTATTCCTTTATTCTCACTCTTTTAAATACTTCTTCATCTTGATTTTTTTTGGCAGAAGCGCCGTAATACCGTCGCCCCCTGCTGCTTGTGCCAGTTGCCAGAAACGCAATGCCTGCTCCATACGGCCATTTTGCGCTGCAATGTCTCCCGCGTGCTCCAGTACCACTCCCGATATGGATGGATCTGTCATCAACTTGCTGTCTGCTGAGTCCGGTGGACAGACGCGGTCGATGTAGATCTGTGCTTCGCTGTAGCGTTCCTTCATGAACAGAATCCATGCGTAGGTGTCTAAGTATGTCTTGTTGTCTGGCTCCAGACGGATGGTGCGGTAGCTCATCTCCTCTGCCTTGTCCAGCTGATGGTTCTGCAGCGAGAGATAGTAGGCGTAGTTGTTCAGGCAACCTACGTTGTCGTCCTGATAGGTGAGGCAAGAGTCATAGGCTGCGTAGGCTTCCTCCTCGCGGCCTAACTCGTGCAGCACATCACCCATGATGCTGAAGAGGTCGGCTACCATCGTTGGCCGGCTTTCCTCTGTTTTCTGCACCAGCCCGTCCTCAAACGCTTTCAGCGCATCCAGCTTTTTGTTCTGTTGGTAGCAGGCCACTCCTAAATAGAAGTGACACAACAGTTCCTCGGGGTGGGTGAGAACGCCGCGGCGGCACAAGTCTTCTAATCTTGAAAATTCCTTGTGTGTACCATAATATTGTATAAGGTAGAACAACGCTTGTGTGTTAGCTGGTTCCAGCTCGTTGACACGATCCATCACGTCCACGAAGGCCGCCTCATCCTCCTTCTCGTAAGTGGCTAAGTAAGCTGCTCTCAGCTGCAGTAAATCCAGGTTGCGTGGCTGTATGGAGTCTAAGCGGTCAAAGGTGGCGTTCACCTGATCTCGCCCAGACTTCTCGTTATCCATGACGTCGCCGATATATCCGCGCAGCAACTGAACACGCATGTCACTCGAGGTCTGCGGTGCATATAGTAGTGAATCCCGCAAGGCCAGATAAATGGAGTCTGCACCCGTTTCGCGGTAATACTGTAACATCGATAGCTGCAACTGTTCGCTGTTGGGTTCAATAGCGCGCACCTGATCATAGACCTTCAGCGCCTCATCGGAGCGCCCGGACTTCAAGAACTGGTTCCCAACGGCCAGACGGTAGCTCATCTCGTGAGGATACTCATGGCACAAGGCTTCCAACTCCCCGAAGGCGCGCTCCTCGTCCTCCAGACTCATGTAAAGGGCATATTTGCGATAGCTGACGGCAGCTGTCTTTCCTTCCAACAGTTCGATGCGGTTCAGCACACGAATGGCATCCTCCGGACGATCCAGCGAAGAATAAATACTGACCAGCTGGGAGAGAACGTCCGTGCGCTTGGGCTGTAACGTGGCAATCTGTTCCAGGTAGGGTAGGGCACGGTCGCTCTTTCGGCGTTCCAAGTAGAACGCTGCCAGCGCCTCTATATAATAGATGCTCTGTGGGTCGGTCTCCGTGGCACGCTGCAGCAACGCCTCACCAATCGAGTCCTGGCGCAGCATCAAACGGTATAGTGCCAAGTCATAAAGCACCTCCGATGCCGCAGAGTCAATGGCCATGCAATGCTGCAACAGGTCAAAGGCCGCTACGTGGTTACCCAGTATCTTCTGCCGCGCTGCCTCCTCATAGAAATACTGAAGACGCATCCGGTCGTTTGGGCTCATGGACAGGCGGTGCTGCCTCAGAGCCTCTTGCCGTTGCGTTTGCCGTTGCTCCTCTTCCTGCTGTTGACGCTTCTGAGCCTTTTTGGTCTTGGCATCAACGTAGGCCATACCTGCGGCAGAACTCGTCCCCGAGATGAGAGCCGGAACGTTAGCAACCGCACAGCTTGTCAGCACCAGACAAACCAGACAAACTATGACATCTTGATGAATTGTGTATTGTGAATTGTGCATGAAATCTGACTTTCAACTTGTCAATTTATATATTACTATTTTACGATTTACAATGTACAATTTATTTACGATTTACGATATTAAAATAGGGTCCACTTGAAATCACCTCTTTTATGCTTTTGCCCTTACAGGGCGAATTTACCTTGGTGTCCGAAAACCCAGGGCGATGCCCTGGGCTAATAGCATACATTGCCCCTTCGGGGCGCGCATTGAGCCTTCAACGATTGATTGGAGTGCCGCATTAATTTGTGAAATTTGTTTCTCATTCTTAATGCCAGAGTAGTAGTCTGTAAAGCCTAAAAGTTGAGTATAATCATTAAATCAAGTACGTGAAACACAAAAGAATTACATTATGTTTTAGTAAACAATTAGAGTTTACGAACCAGTAGTAACGACTCAGTCATAGTGGTAATTGTGGTCACTTCGTTCAAAATTATAAGAAAATTGAATAAAAAAAATTATAAGAAACGATCCAGTGCGTAATCATATATATAGATTATTATAATTTTCAAATAAATTTTTTTATAACATTCTCCAAGTGTGGAGCGCTCGACCTTTGGTCGCTTCGACACTTCGAAGAACTTGTCCGCTCGACCTTTGGTCGCTTGACCCTTCAAGAACTCGTCAACTTTCAACTTTCAACTTTTCCCGCTGTGTCCAAACCCGCCGGCACCACGTTCGGTCTCGTCCAGCAAGTCCGTGAGTTGCCACTCCACCTGTTCGTGGCGGGCAATCACCATTTGGGCAATACGTTCACCGTCATTGATGGTAAAAGGCTGGTTTGAGAGGTTCACCAGTATCACGCATATCTCGCCCCGGTAATCTGCATCGATGGTGCCTGGAGCATTCAGCACCGTAATGCCGTGTTTGATGGCTAACCCACTACGGGGCCGCACCTGGGCCTCTACGCAAGGGGGCAGCGCCATGAACAGTCCCGTAGGCACGAGTGCCCGTTGCATGGGTTCCAGTACGAGAGGTTCCGAGAGGTTGGCACGCAAGTCCATCCCCGCTGAGAGCGGTGTGGCATAGACCGGCAACGCATGATGTGAGCGGTTAATAATGGGAATTTGCATCGTTATCATGTAACTTTTGACCGTTTCTGGGCGCAAAGTTAAGTAAAAGTTCAGAGTTAAACGCCGAAAAGGGATAGATTTAACAAAAAACAATATCTCAACAGACTATTTTCCTCACCTTTCCTCATAAATAAAGGATTTTATCACTATATTTGCAACCGCAAAAGCGATTCTTACATGAACTGGACACAACTTTTGAGCAGTAAACGCCTCGGACTGGAGAGCGAGCAGAAGCGCCGTGATGACCGGACAGAGTTCCAGCGGGACTATGACCGTCTCATCTTTTCTGCCCCTTTCCGTCGCTTGCAGAACAAGACGCAGGTGTTCCCGTTGCCAGGCAGCATCTTTGTGCATAACCGTCTCACCCACAGCTTGGAAGTTTCCAGCGTAGGACGCTCCTTGGGCAACGATGTCTCCCGTCAGCTTTTAGAGCGCCATCCAGAACTGCGCGATACGCATTTCACCGAACTCGGCAGCATCGTTTCCGCTGCCTGTCTGGCCCACGACCTTGGCAATCCACCTTTTGGCCATTCCGGCGAGAAGGCCATTGCCACGTTCTTCAGCGAGGGTGGTGGCCGTTGGCTCCGAGACTATGAGGATCCCGTGACTGGCGACCGCCTTACGCCCATCCAATGGGATGACTTGACGCACTTTGAGGGCAATGCCAATGCCTTCCGTCTGCTCACACACCACTTCGACGGACGCCGGCCCGGTGGCTTCGTCATGACCTATAGTACGCTGGCCAGCATCGTCAAATACCCGTTCTCCAGTAACTTGGCGGGAAAACATCAGAAATTCGGTTTCTTCGATGCCGAGCGAGAGGATTACCTGCGTATCGCCCGTGAGCTCGGCATACCTGCCATGCCTCCCTCAGGCATTCTCTCGGAATCCTCCGCCGCGCCCGCCACTCCCCTCGCCCCACCGTCTGTTACCCTTGCCGCCATGACCGGCGCATCAGCGTCGCGTCCCATCCGCTTCGCCCGCTTCCCCCTCGTCTATCTGGTGGAAGCCGCCGATGACATCTGCTATGAAATCATGGACATCGAGGATGCCCACAAGCTCCGCATCCTTTCCACCGCCGACACCCGTGAGCTGCTCATGGCCTTCTTTACCCCAGAGCGACGTGACGAGATAGCACGTCACCTATCCCGCCTCGATGTCCGCGATGTGAACGAACAGGTGGTTTATCTGCGCTCCTGCGCTATCAATTGCCTGGAAGGCGAGTGTGTCCGTGTCTTTGTCGAAAACGAGCAAAGCATTCTCGATGGGCGCTTTCAGGGAACGCTCATTCAGCATATCTCCCACACGCCGCGCAGTGCCTACGATCAGTGCGTCCATACCAGCTTCGACCACATCTATCACTCCAAGGACGTTGTGGACATTGAGCTCGCAGGCTTCCGTGTCATGACGTTCCTCACAGAACTGATGGTGGAAGCCGTCATGCATCCCGATCGTGCCTACTCTCAGCTCTTGCTCAACCGCGTCTCCCGCCAATATCAGATTCGTGCTCCGCGTCTCTATGACCGCCTCATGGCTGTCCTTGATTACATTTCCGGCATGACCGATGTCTATGCCCTCGACCTCTACCGCAAAATCAACGGCATGAGCTTCCCAAATATATAAGTTCCATCAATCTGCAATCCATTTTCCTAATGATGAACCGATTCTTTTTCCAATGTATCCCGTTTGTGATGGTCAGCTTCTTTTTGTCCATCGTTCAACCCGTTTCCGCATCTCCGCGTTCCGAAGTGTTGCTGCGTCAAGGCTGGCGCTTTCATCGTGGTGACGCAGCCAATGCCGAGCAACCATCCTTCGACGACAGTGGTTGGCAACATGTCACCGTGCCACATGACTGGGCCATTACAGGTCCTTTCGGTAGTGAGCACGATCTCCAGAATGTGGCCGTGACACAAAACGGCGAGAAAGAGGCCAGCCTGAAGACTGGCAGAACAGGTGGACTGCCTTATATAGGAGTGGGGTGGTATCGCACCACTTTTGACGTTTCACCTCTCGCCGCCACCAACGCCACCGTGCCCGAGTCATCTGCCTCCAGTCCAGTCCTCCCCCGTGCCACCCTCGTCTTCGATGGCGCCATGAGCGAGGCTCGCGTCTTTGTCAACGGCAGCGAAGCCATTTTCTGGCCCTACGGCTACAACTCTTTCTTTGTGGATGTCACAGACTTGTTGAACAAAGATGGTCGGAACAACTGTTTGGCCGTTCGTTTGCAGAACCGTGACCAGAGCAGCCGCTGGTACTGCGGCGCAGGTCTCTATCGCAATGTCCGCCTTATCCTGTCAGCCCCTGTTCACGTCAACGTATGGGGCACACAGGTCACTACCCAGCTCGTCCCGCCCTCCCCGGCCTCCCTGTCAGAGGCCGCTGCCTCGGGGCAAGCCGCCTCTATTACCCTTCGCACAACACTCGACAATGCCGAGGGCAAGACCCTCCGCCTCCACACCGTTATCCTCGGTCCCGACGGCCGATCCGTCTGCGAGAAGGAGAATACGCAGACCGTGGCCCACGGCCAACCATTCACCCAGAACCTCCTTGTCAACTCACCGCGCCTTTGGTCGCCAGAGACACCTTATTTATATAAAGCTGTCACGCGCGTGTACGAGGCCTCCAGCCTCCTCGATACCTATACGACCGTTTTCGGCATACGAACCGTCCAGCTCATCCCCGACCATGGTTTCTTCCTCAACGGTCAGATGCGCAAGTTCCAAGGCGTGTGCAACCATCATGACCTGGGACCCCTCGGTGCCGCCATCAATCGTGCTGCCCTGCGACGGCAGCTGACGCTGCTGAAGGACATGGGTTGTGACGCCATCCGCACCAGCCATAACATGCCAGCACCCGAATTGGTGGAACTGTGTGACTCCATGGGTTTCATGATGATGATAGAACCCTTTGATGAATGGGACCGTGCCAAATGCCAGAACGGCTATCACCGCTTCTTCGAGGAGTGGGCAGAGAAGGACATGGTGAACATGTTGCGCCACTACCGCAACCATGCCAGTGTGGTGATGTGGAGCATAGGTAACGAGGTGCCCACCCAATGCTCGCCCGACGGCTACAAGGTGGCACGCTTTCTGCAAGACATCTGTCATCGCGAAGACCCAACCCGTCCTGTCACCTGCGGTATGGATCAGGTGGATTGTGTCCTCGACAACGGCTTTGCCGCTCAGCTGGATATTCCTGGCTTCAACTATCGCGCCCATCGCTATGAGGAGGCCTATTCCCGTCTGCCCCAGAATGTTGTCCTGGGCAGTGAGACCAGCAGCACCGTCAGCAGCCGCGGAATCTATAAATTGCCGGCACGCCTCAGCGACAAACCCAAATACCCCGATCACCAGTGCAGTAGCTATGACTTGGAATATTGCTGGTGGAGCAATACGCCCGACGTTGACTTTGCCAATGCCGATGACCATCCCTGGGAAATCGGACAATTCGTTTGGACAGGCTTCGATTATCTGGGGGAACCCACGCCCTACGACACCAACGCGTGGCCCTCGCATTCCAGCCTCTTCGGCATCATTGACCTTGCATCCATTCCCAAAGACCGCTATTACCTCTACCGAAGCCTCTGGAACCGCCGCCAGCACACCCTGCATGTGCTGCCCCACTGGACTTGGCCGGGGCATGAAGGAAAGGTGGTGCCCGTCTTTGTCTATACCGATGCACCCGAGGCAGAGCTCTTCGTGAATGGCAAGAGTCAAGGTGTACAGCGCAAGCTCTCACGGGCCGAAGCCCTCGCCGCAAAAGCTGCTGGTGACAGCCTCTGGCTCCAGCGAAGATACCGTCTCATGTGGACCGACGTGAAATATGAGCCTGGCGAAATCCGTGTCATCGCACATTATCCCTCCTCGTACCTTTCCACCTCCTCATCCCTTGGCCAGGGCGACGGCACCACCGTCACCGTCCGTACTGCCGGCAAACCCCACCACCTGGAACTCATCCCCGACCGCACAAGCCTCGCTGCCGATGGCGATGACCTCTGTTATGTGACCGTTCGCGTGGTGGACAAGGATGGAAATCTCGTCCCCGATGCCGCTCATCTCATACAGTTCCAGACTACTGGCGCCGGCACCTTCCGTGCTGCCGCCAACGGCGATGCCACCAATCTCGACCTCTTCCACCTCCCGCGTCACCATGCCTTTGCCGGGCAACTCACGGCCATCATTCAGGCCGCAGATCACCCCGGCACCATCACCTTCCAAGCAACCGCAAAGGGCCTCAAGAAAGCCACCATCAACCTGCAAACACGTTAACAAGTTGAAAATTGAAAATTGAAAGTTGAAAATTGTCGAGCGGACGAGTTAACGTGTTAACGTGTTAATTGACGAGCGGACAAGTTGCAACTGAACTTTAAACAACGAATTAAACGAATTATCCTCAAACCCTAAGCAAGTTAACGTGTTAACGTGTTAACTGCCCTAACCCTCTCAACCCTTGACACTCTATCCCCAACTCATCATCGATGCCCTGTGTACCGTGCGCTATCCCGGTACGGGCAAGAACATTGTGGAACTGGGCATGTTAGAAGACGATTTGCGCATCAGCGGACTGCATGTCTCCTTTTCTCTCCTCTTCGACAAGCCCACCAACCCCTTTCTCAAGTCCCTCGTCAAAGCCGCCGAGGCCGCCATCCACGCCTATGTCTCCCATGACATAACCGTGGAAATCAACACCAAAATCCAACAGACTGCCGCCGCTCCACAGGCTGCAACCGAGACCACCACCACCGTCTCCCCCTTCTCGCACCTCGGCAACATCATTGCCGTTTCCAGCGGAAAAGGAGGCGTCGGAAAAAGTACCGTGGCTGCCAACCTCGCCATCGGTCTGGCACAACTCGGACACCGTGTGGGACTACTGGACTGCGACATCTTCGGCCCGTCTGTGCCTAAGATGTTCCATCTCGAAGGAGAGCGCATCTACAGCGAGGAACGTGACGGCCGCACACTCATCATCCCCGCCGTAAAGTATGGTGTCAAGATCTTGAGCATCGGATTCTTTGTGGACACCGACACGCCCACCCTCTGGCGAGGCGGCATGGCCTCCAACGCCCTCAAACAGCTCATTGGCGAAGCCGACTGGGGGGACTTGGACTACTTCATCCTCGACACACCTCCTGGCACAAGCGACATCCATCTGACACTCGTGCAGACACTGCCAGTAACAGGAGCACTCATTGTCTCCACCCCACAGCAGGTGGCGCTGGCCGATGCCCGCAAGGGGTTGAACATGTACACCAACGATAAGGTCAACGTACCCATTCTGGGGCTCGTGGAAAACATGGCATGGTTCACACCTGCAGAATTACCCGATAACCGTTACTACCTCTTTGGTCGCGAGGGAGTCAAGCAGCTGGCCGAAGAGACAGGCGTCCCCCTGCTGGCGCAGATCCCCCTCGTGCAGAGCGTCTGCCAGGCGGGAGACGACGGCACACCCGCAGCACTCGACGCTGCATCACCCGAGGGCAATGCCTTCCTGCAGCTGGCAGCACGGGTGGTCACGCAGACCGACCGCCGCAACGCCCGGCAGGCAGCCACACGAGTCGTGGAAACCCACTGAATGGCATCCCTCGCAGTGCCTCCTCCTGAACCGACAGAATAACCATAGCGCAATACACAATGAAGAAGCTGCTTTTCTCCTTTTTCCTATTTTTCGCTGTTCATTCCTCAGCGGCGTTTGCCCTTCAAGTGACGGGACTCAGAACCGAAGACTATCACAATCCAGTCGGCATAGACAAGAGCGTGGTTCATTTCTCCTGGCAGCTCCAAAGCGAGAAGCGCGGAGTGGTGCAGACAAGTTACAATGTGCAGATTGCCACCGACGCTGCTTTCGGCAACATCGTGTGGGAGACGGGAAACGTCGGTTCAGACGCAAGCGTGTTCGTTGAGGCCAACGGTTTCACGCCTTCTGCCCAGACGAGATACTATTGGCGCGTCACCGTTTCAGACAACAAGGGAGAGAGGGCTACCAGCACAGAGAAAGCATACTTCGAGACAGGACTTATGACAGCAGAGGCTTGGTCCGGAACGCATTGGATCAAGGCAAGCACCAACGCTGCCGGTTCCGACAGCGAAGGCCCCATCACAGACTACGAGGTGGAGGTGAAGTTCAACGTGAAGCAGCTGGCTGCGGGACTCATCTTCGCAGCCTCCGACCACAGCAACTACTATATGTGGCAGGTCAACACCAACGGCAGTGTACGTTTCCGTCCGCACCGTTGGAGCGGCGACAACCCGTCACTCCTCTCAGAGACCGCCATCACACGTGTGAGCATCCACAATGGCGAGCAGCACAGTCTCACCGTCAAGGTGACGGACGCCCACACGGCCCGCACTTACATCGACGGCACGCTCATCGATACCCGTACGGGCGACTTCGCATTTGGCAACTTTGGATTCCGCGAGGACTTCGACAACGGTAACCAACCCGAGCAGGCCTACTTCGATGACTTCGTCGTGAGGAGCGGCGACAAAGTGCTCCTCGAAGAGCACTTCAACGGCAGCAGCTGCATGTTTTCCGGCGGCACCCTCGAGAGCGGGCGGTTCTATGTCTCAGGCCCCGGCACTTACTCCTGGCAGCAGAAAGCGGTCAAGCCCGTCCGCTATGACGTGAAGTATGACTTTACCCTTGTCAACGATAACGCCAGTATCTGTTTCAGCGCAACTTCCAGCAACACATACATGATGTGGGCCATCAACACGTTCGATGTCAGCCAGCCCGTTGTGCGCCGCCACGTCTATTACAATGGCAACCTGACCTATAGCGACACGCCTATCACGGCTTTCAGCAAGTCCGACCTTCTGGGCAAGCAACACCATATTCTCCTCGAATGTGATGCTCCATACGTGCGTACCTATATAGATGACGTTCTGGTCGATACCTATCAGGATACGCAGGGAGTGCTTGCCATCGGTGACGTCGGCGTTCGCGTCAGCGCGACAGGTGACGAGCGTGAGAGGGCCTATTTCGACAACATCGTGCAGACCGTCTATGATGAAGAAGGTAACGGAACCGTGACATTCAGCGAAGACTTTGAAGGCGCAGGCAACGCCTTCAATGCCACCGATATCCGCAACGTTGGCGGCAGTCGCCAGTGCTACATGGAAGCAGCCGTGGGCAGCGCCAAGCGCCTGATGCAGCAAGACGGAAGTATCGTCCCGGGCGTGCCCGTGTTCCGCAAGACATTCGAGCTGAGCTGCCATGTCCGTCGTGCCCGCCTCTATGCCACAGGGCTCGGCGTCTATAACGTCTTCATCAATGGTGAACGCGTGGGCCAGACCGACGACGACGGCAACACCCTCTATGATGAGCTCAAGCCCGGAGCGACGGAGCTGACGAAGACCGTTTTCTACACCACCCACGATGTGACAGCCCTCTTGCAGGAAGGCAAGAACGCCATCGGTGCTGAGGTGTCGAGTGGCTGGTGGAACGGCGGTATCGTCCACGGCATGTATGGCGGCAAGCCAAATGCCTTCCGTGCCCTGCTCAAGATAGAGTTGGAGGATGGCAGCACGGAGGTCATTCCTACCGACCTTTCCTGGCTCTGCAACACCAATGGCCCCTTGCGCAAGGGCGATGTATACAACGGCGAGACCTACGATGCCCGCCTCGAGGCAGGACAATTCCTGTCGGACTACGATGACAGCCAATGGTTTGCCACGTCGGAGAGCCACGACTTCAAAGGCGAGATACTTGCCTTTGAGGGACCGGCCATTATGGCCGTGGAGGCACTGCGTCGCTATCCGCAGACCATTCAGATCTACGAGGGAACAAAAGCCAACGGCAAGACCTTTGGCGCTATTAACGTCGTGGAAACTGTTACGGGACAAAACAACTTCACTCTTGCCGCAGGCCAGACCGCCGTCATCGACCTCGGGCAAAACGCTTCGGGCTGGGTGAGTTTCACCGCCAGGGGCGCCGGCGGCACGACACTGCGCTTCCGCTTCGGCGAAATGCCCAACACCACGGGCGACCGTGGGCGCGGCGACGACGGCCCTGCCGGATCGGTCTATACCGAGAACCTGCGCTCTGCCGAGGCAACGCTCTACTATACCCTCAAGGGTGCGGCGGAAGGCGAGTCCTTCCATCCGACAACCACCTACTTCGGGTTCCGCTACATGGAGGTGACAACGACTGCCGACGTGGAACTCACGAATGTCATTGGCGAGACCGTGACAAGCGCCGTAGAGGAGAAATCCTACTTCCGCACCAGTCACGAAGACGTCAACAAACTCTACAATAACGTTATGTGGGGACAACGCTCCAACTTCGTCAGCGTTCCCACCGACTGCCCGCAGCGCGACGAACGCATGGGCTGGACGGCCGACACACAGGTCTATTCTCTGACCGGCCTTTACAATGGCGACACTCGTAACTTCTATAAGAAATGGATGCGTGACATGCGCGATGCCCAGCGTGCAGACGGTGCCTATCCTGTCATTGCACCTTATCACTGGGGGGTCGAATATGCTTCGTCCGGATGGTCCGAAGCGGGCATTATCGTACCATGGAACGTGTATGTGATGACGGGAGACAAGGATATCCTGAAAGATAACTTCAAGGCCAACGAACGCTACATGTCGTTCCTTACGACCAAGAGCGGCGGCGGTTATCAGTATAACGGTTCCGACCCCATTCATGGCGACTGGGTGGCTTATGTCAATACCGATGGCCGCTACATAAGTGTCTGCTACTATGCCTATGTCGCCGACCTCATGGCCCGTACCTGCCGTGCCCTCTCGGAGACAGACGGTGACACCTATAGCCGTAAGGCCAAGCAGTACGAGCAGCTCTTCCAGAACATCAGAAGCGAGTGGCAGAGCCGTTATCTGAGCAATAGCAAGGTGCCTACTCAATCCACCCAATGCGGCTACCTCATGGCACTTCGCTACAATCTGCTGCCCGACGATGCCTCCATCACTCGCACACGCACCTACTTGCACCGTGCCATCACGAACAACGCCTACAAACTCAATACAGGCTTTCTGGGGACTGCCATCCTGAACCAGACGCTTACAGAGAATGGTTTCAACGACGATGCCTATACCCTGCTTCTGCAGCGCAACGACCCCTCGTGGCTCTATAGCGTTGATCAGGGCGCAACAACCATCTGGGAACGCTGGAACTCTTACACGGTGGTCCAGGGCTTCGGACCCGTCAGCATGAACTCCTTCAACCATTACGCCTACGGAGTCGTGGCAGAATGGATGTTCCGCTACATGGCAGGTATCGCTCCCGACGAGGCAAGGCCCGGCTTCAAGCACATCCTGCTCCAGCCCCATCCCGACACGCGCAGTACCTTACGCTATAGCCAGAAACGCATCACGTCCGTCGATGCCTGCTTCGCCTCAGACTATGGCCGGATCCAGGCAGAATGGCAATGCAACGGCACTCAGGAGATGACCTATCGCATCACCATTCCCGCCAACACCTCCGCCACATTGCGCCTGCCCGTAACCGATGGCCTCTATATCTATGAGAACGGCACGATAGCAGAAGCGGCAGAGGGCGTGGAGTACATCGGCACAGCTGACGGCTATGCAACCTTTGAGGTTGGTTCCGGCGAGTATATCTTCTCTGTCAGCCACGACAGCCATGACGGCATCGGTACCATTCCAAAAACAAAAGACAAGATTCAAAAGGAGAAGACGGCCTATAACCTCAGTGGCCAGCAAATCGCACATCACACATCGTCGAATCGTAAATCCCCTCAGGGTGTTGTGATTACCGGCGGCAAGAAGATTGCTGTAAAGGTGGGTCCTGTCAATTAGCTTTGGGTAGCTTTCAAAACAATGAATCATCTGGTTAGAACCATCCTGGGCGTCTCGGTGTTGTTGTGTGGCCTGTGGTGCCGGTGTTGTGCGGCAAGGATCGGGGAGATGTCTCTGCTGGAGACAAAGGAGTTCTCTCGCCCTTCTGTGACCTGGCGACCCATTCCCCTTTGGTTTTGGAACAACACGCAGGTGGCAGACTCGTCCCTTCTTCAGCAGCTTGAGCAGATGGTGGAGACCGACGGCTATGGCGGTTGTGCCATCCTGCCCTTCGGCACAGGGTTCCGTCCGGACTATCTGTCCGAGGACTACTTCGAACGCTATGGAGCGGCTGTAGGCAAGGCCCGAGCTTTGGGAGCCCATATGTCCATCTATGACGAGTATGGCTTCCCCAGCGGAAGCATGGGCGCCATCAACGGCTCTGGTGTGACAACCTTCATGAACAATCACCCTGAGCATACCATCAAACGCCTCGACAAGACGGAGTACCCCGTAGGCGGTGGCGACACCTTCAACCGCCGGTTATCCCTTCAGGGGAGGCTCATGTCGGTTGTGGCATGGAACGCCGATACCAAGGAGATTGTACCCCTCCGCGACTACTATGACGAGGTGACAGGCCAGGTGACGTGGACAGCTCCCAGACAAGCTGGCTGGCACGTGATGGTGTGTCAGTGCGTCAAGGACGGCGACCCAAATGTTGACTATCTGTCCGCCGAAGCTGTCAGACTGTTCATTCAGGACACACACGAGGCCTATTTCCGGCACTTTGCCGACGATTTTGGCAATACCATCGTTTCCACCTTCTTCGACGAGCCTACGATGTACAGAGCGCAAGGACGCATGTGGACAAATGACTTTAACGAGCAGTTCGAGGCGCGCCACGGCTTTTCGCCCGAAGTGCTCTATCCTGCCCTTTGGTATGATATAGGCGAGAAGACGGCCTGCGCAAGGAATCTTCTTTTCAGCCTCCACTCCACGCTCTATAGCGAGGGTTTCATGAAAACTATCAGCGACTGGGCAACGGAGCACGGCATCATGGCTACAGGCCATCAGGACCAAGAGGAGATAGTGAACCCGACCGCTGTGTCGGGCGACCTGATGCTTGTGGGGAAACACTTGACGATGCCTGGCATCGACAAGATAGGTGGCGGCCGCCCGACGGAGGATTTCTACAAAGTAGTGTCCTCGTCGGCCAACAACTGGGACAAGACCTTCGTCATGGCCGAAACGTATGGCGTTATGGGAAATATATCAGAGGAAACACTCTACAAGGTGGCCATTGAGCAGTACACGAAGGGCATCAACCACCTGATACCTCATGCCGTATGGTACAATACCGACGACGTCACCTTCCTTCCCGAACTGTCGTGGCGCAATCCTTTGTACAATGCTGGGCTGCCTCGCTTCAACGCATTCCTTTCGCGACTGAACTATGTGTTAGCCCGGCAAGGACGCCATGTGGCAGATGTGGCTGTCATCTATCCCATACAGACGCAATATGCCGGGCATTACTTCGATGGCCCCAAGGGTTACTACGAAGGTGGTGTTGACGTTGCGGGAACGGACTATCCGCAGATTTCGCACTTCCTGACAGACGACCTCGGCATCGACTTCACATACCTTCATCCCGAGGTTATCGACGACCGTTGCACCGCGGCCCATGGTTTGTTCAACATGCACAACGCCGTCAATCACGAGCACTTCTCTGTCCTCGTCCTTCCTGGCCTAAGGGTTATCTCGTTGAGCAACATGCGCAAGATTGAAGAGGCTTGGGAGCAGGGTGTCAAGGTCATCTTCACCACGCAGTGCCCCCAGCAGGCTGCCGATGGCGCTGAGGCTGACGCGGAGGTGCAACGCATCGTCGCCCGCATGCTTGAAGCCAAGGAAAACAAAGCATACTTCCTGCCTTCGCCATCCGTAGACTCGCTGTCCCAGGTCATGGAGGAATGTCTCCCTCAGCGCGACGTGCTGTTCTCGGATGCCCGTCATCCATTCAATTACATCCATAAGGTAATAGGCGGTCACGACGTCTTCTTCTTTGGCAATATAGACACTACTGCTGCCACCAACACTGTCGAGGTGAGGACTGCGGCCTCTAAGCTGACGTTGCTCGACCCCCATACGGGTGCCATAACCGACCTTCCACGGGGGAGTAGGTCATCAGTCAGACTGACGTTGCGACCCGGCCAGTCGGTCTTCCTTGTCGATGATGCCATGCTTCTCAGGAACGAGTCCGTCTGCGGCAACCATACTTTTCGGTCTCCCATCCTTTCTCCGTAGGCTTCGTCTCCCCTGCCATGCCCGTAGAGCCGGCAAATGGCCTATTGTCAGATATTCCCTCCCCGCGCGCGTGGTTTCATCTCTAAATAAAGCTTAAATTTGTGGTCAGAATAGTTGAGTCTTCGGGAATAGTAGCTATCTTTGCACGAAAATTACCGAAGATTAAACGAACAAAAGATGAAAAAGATTCGTCCGCTCTACCTTGGTCGCTTGACCCTTCAAGCGCTCGTCCACTTCTCACTTCTCACGCTGTTCTGCCTGCCAGCTCAGGCGCAATCCGATTCCCGTGAGCTGGCCATCCGCAAGCTGCTGCAATCGACCGTGATGATCAATCAGATGTATGTGGACACGGTGAATATCGATCGGCAGGTGGAGGATGCCATCACGGGTATGCTCTCCAAGCTGGATCCCCACTCGTCCTACACCAACGCCAAGGAAACGCGCAAGCTCAATGAGCCGCTGCAAGGCAACTTCGATGGCATTGGCGTGCAATTCAACATGTTGGAGGACACGCTGGTGGTCATTCAGCCTACGTCCAAGGGTCCGTCGGAGCGCGCCGGTATTTTGGCAGGAGACCGCATCGTGACGGTCAATGATACCGCCATCGCGGGTGTGAAGATGAGCAAGGAGGATATCATGAGCCGCCTGCGCGGACCGCGTGGCACCAAAGTCAAACTCGGTATCGTCCGCCGGGGCATCAAGGGACTTCTCACCTTTACGATTAAACGTGACAAGATTCCCGTCAACTCTTTGGATGCGGCTTTTATCGTAGAGCCCGGCATCGGTCTCGTACGTTTCTCCAACTTCGCTGCCACCACGCATGACGAGGTGGTGGATGCCATCAAGAAGTTACAGGCACAGGGGATGAAAGACCTGATCATCGACCTGCAAGGCAACGGCGGCGGCTACCTGAATGCCGCTGTGGAGCTGGCCAGTGAGTTGCTGCCGCGCGATGAAATGATTGTCTATACCCGCGGTCGCGGTGGGATGAACCTGGGTGAGTTCCGCAGCACGGGCGGCGGCATCTTCACAAAGGGGCGCATCGTAGTGTTGGTGGACGAGTACTCGGCCTCGGCGGCCGAGATCCTGTCTGGTGCTATCCAAGATCATGACCGCGGAACCATCGTCGGTCGTCGCACCTTCGGCAAGGGACTCGTGCAGCGACCCATCAACCTCGAGGACGGCAGCATGATTCGCCTGACCATTGCCCGTTACTACACGCCTGCCGGACGCTGCATCCAGAAACCCTACGAGAAAGGTGACGCCAAGAGCTATGCCCGGGACGTGGTGGAACGCTATAACCGCGGCGAGCTGACCAACGCAGACAGCATTCATTTCCCCGATTCCTTGCGTTATAAGACATTGAAGAAGGGACGCACAGTCTATGGCGGCGGCGGCATTATGCCGGATATCTTCGTGCCCTTGGACACCACCCGCTACACCAAGCTGCACCGCGAACTCAGTGCCCGCAGCTATGTCATCAATGCGAATCTGAAGTTCATCGACAAGAACCGCAAGCAACTCACCAAGCAATACAAGGACTTCGAAAGCTTTCGAAAGGATTTCGTCGTTCCCGACGAGGTGATAGACCAGATGCTGGCTGAAGCCGAGAAGAAGGACAGCCTCCGTGCCAAGGACGATGCTGATTTGCAGAAGACACGAAAGGACGTGGCTCTTATCCTCAAAGGCCTCGTGGCCCGTGACCTCTGGGACATGAGTGAATACTTCCAGATTATCTATGAAGACGATCCCATGGTGCAGCATGCCCTCGAAGTGATGAGGAAGGAAAGTTGAAAATTGAAAATTGAAAGTTGACGAGCGGACAAGTTAACGTGTTAACGGCGTAGCCGTGTTAACGTGTTAAAGCCTTACAACATTAAAAATAATATGACAACAAGAGTAAAACATTCATTCAGTCTCATTCTGGCCCTTGTCTTCGGCCTCGTGGCCGTGCAGACGGCATGGGCGGCCGACATCACGCAGAACACGGCGGTGGTGATCAACAAAGGCAACAGGGCCAAGTATAACAACAAGAGCATCACCGGCACCGTGCCGGGATATGATGTGGCGGGCAATGGGGGCACCTTCATCTCGAAGGGAGCCATCGTGGTGGACGGCATCGAGCTGAACCTCACCATCGACGGGTTCAACGCCGACCACTCCAAGCAGTACAGCGTCTGCTCTGGTATCTCGCTAATCAACGGTGCCAAGCTCCACCTCACTGTGAAGGGCACCAACACGCTGAAGGGAGGCTTCGGCGGCGCGGGCATTGCCGTGCCTTATGGCTGCACGCTCGAAATCACCGCAGCCAGCACGGGCACGCTGAACGTCGTAGGCGGCGAAAACTGGGGCGGCGGCGCAGGCATCGGCTCGATAGGCAATGGCTTCTCAAGCCAAAACAGTAGTATTAGTTTTCTTACTCCTCAGGGATGTGGCGATATTATCATCAACGGCGGCACAGTCAACGCCCAAGGCGGAGCAATGTATCTTTACGGCACATTAATGGGCGGGGCAGCAGCCATCGGGAGTTCTGATAATAGTGGTGTGACGCTTGAAGAGCCATTGTTTAAGGACAACACCTACGTGAACAACGTCACAGGCAACATCACCATCAACGGCGGAACGGTTTATGCAAACGGTCATAAGTACGGCGCTGCCATTGGCGGAGGTTTCTGTGGAACGGTCAAGTCCATCACCATCAACGGCGGAAACGTCATTGCTACGGCTCAACGCAGCGCTGCTATAGGAATTGGAGAATACAATGCCACGGATGAAAGATTCTATATCAACTGGCCCGACATCAGAATCACGGGCGGCTCGGTCAGGGCGAATGGCGATATAGGCTATGGCCATTTAAAAAAAGGTGCAGTCATAGGTAGAGATGTCTATGGCAACAGCGTGGTCATCGACGACAATGCAGCCCTCAGCTGTTCGGGCAACATCAGACCCTCTACCCGGCGCTTCACCCATCGCACGTTCAGCTTCACGGTCTATGATGCGACGCTCGACGCTACGGTCAAAGACCAGCCGGTGCAAATGTACACCAACAACCCGAATAATTCGTCCTTGGAGCGTACTGCCTATTGCGAGCTGCAGGTATCGACGCCGGGCATCGGAACGGGCACGCTCGACCTGCTTTACCCCGAGAATGAGACTGGCGGCTGGAGCACGCTCACGGTCAGGGGCTTCACCAGTCCCCAACTCCAGCTCTCCGAAAGCAGCCACAACATCACCATGGGCGGCTATTACTACACCTTCGCCGGCTCCATCTACAGCAAGGACATCGCGCTGGGCACCACCGCCACCATTAAGCTCGACGGCGTCAGCGGCCTCCTTGCCAACGCCACCTACACCCCCGAGACGGCCGGCAGTGCCGACAGAGCAGGCGTGGCTCGCTTCAGCGGCTATTTCATCTCACCCGTCGAACTGTCGGGCGAGAAGACCTTCCGCGTGACTGACAGCAATGGCAAAGCATTTACCAAGGCCATCAACTTCCAAGCGACTGAAGGCCACAAGAGCAACCTGAATATCTCGATTTCGGACGGCAGTGTCCCCGGCGAAGTGAAGTACATCGGCACAGACCAGACGGTACAGACCTGCAATGGGTTTGAGTTGATGGATGACCGCACGACATGGGGCTCGGGTGAATCGTGGTTGGTATGCAACAGCGACATCACCATAGACGAGCGCATCACCGTCAATGGCACCGTCAACCTGATTCTATGCAACGGTGCCACGCTGACAGCCAACAAGGGCATCACCGTGGCAGAAGGCAACACTCTGAACATCTTTGGCCAAGAAGGCAATCAGGGCAAGTTGGTAGCCGATGCGCGTAGCCAGAATAATGATAAAATTTACTGTGCGGGCATTGGAGGTATGGCAATATTTGCTAACAGTGGTGCGTCTTCAGTATATGCTTGTGGCAACATATCCATTTATGGTGGCGATGTGACGGCATACGGCGGCACGTCCAGCGCAGGCATTGGTGGCCATTATATTACGCGTTCAAAGGGCAACATCACCATCGCCGGCGGTATCGTGAAGGCGAAAGGTGGAGATGAATATGAGCAGTCCTATCACCCCGGAGCAGGTATCGGTGGCGGCGAGCAAGGGAATGTAGAATCGATTACCATCAGTGGCGGCACAGTTTATGCCGAGAGTGGTGCCACCCTATCTTCGGGTGCTGCCGGCATAGGCGGAGGCTACAAAGGCGATGCGGGAACCATCGTCATCACCGGCGGCAACATCACCGCCATTGGCAAGGCTGGCGGCTGTGGCATCGGCCCTGGAAGGAAAAATAGCGGTGGCACAGTGAGCCTCGCATGGACGAAGCTCACGGATGCCATCCACGCCAACAGCTATGGCGGCGAGGTCACCTTCAACAGCCCCTTCATGCTGCAAGGCACCAGCACCGTGGCCACGACCGACAACATGGCCGACGTGACCATCGTGCCCTCTTGCACCATTTCTTTCGCAGCCAACGGCGGTTCTGGCTCGATGACCAGTGCGGCCACCGCCGTGGGTGCCACCTACGAGCTGCCCGAGTGTACCTTCACCGCCCCCGACGAAGGCAAAGTGTTCGACCGCTGGCAGATAGGCACAACGACGTATGAAGCCGGCGCAGGCGTCACCGTCGGCGCAGGCATCACCGTGACGGCCCTCTGGCGTGAAGGCCAAAGGACTGTGACCTTCGACATGAACGGTCACGGGGACGCCATTGCGGAGCAGACCGTTGATTACGGCACCGGGGCCACCAAGCCCGATGTGCCCACGGCCACTGGCTATGAGTTTGCCGGATGGTATCTGGCCGAGGCCACAGAGCCTTACAACTTCAATACACCGGTGACCGACAACATCACACTGACGGCCCACTGGAGCAAGGTGGTTGATGAACCCACGCTGACCGTGACAGGCACCTATAACTATACGGGCGAGCAGATAGTGCCCACCGTCACCGTGAAGGACGGCGAGACGGTGATACCCGCAAGTGAATACACCATGACAACCACGAACACCACGAAGGCCGGCACAGCCACCGTGACCATCACCGACAAGGCCGGCGGCGACTATAAGTTAGGCACGGTGAGCGCGGAGTTCACAGTGAACCCGAAGCCCGTCACCGTGAGCGGCATCACGGCCAGTAACAAGCACTACGACCGTGGCACCAGTGTCGAGCTGGACTACAGCCAAGCTGTCTTCAGCGGCATCGTGGAGGGCGACGTGCTTACCGTCACAGCCACAGGCGCATTTGCCGACGCCGAGGCTGGCGAGGGCAAGACGGTCAGCATCAGCGACCTCGCGCTCGAAGGCAGGGACGCCGGTAACTATGTGCTGGCAGCCGAAGGACAGCAGACCAGCACCACGGCCACCATCTACGCCCCCCACACGGTGCAGTTTGCCGACGAGACCGGCACTGCGCTCGGCGGTTTTGCCGTCGAGACAGTCCTGAACGGCGAAACAGCCACGGAGCCGACAATCACCGCCGCGAACCGCCCCGCAAAGGATGGCTACCGCTTCATGGGCTGGAACTATAACGGCGAGGAGTTCGACTTCGGCACGGTCCTCGACTTTGAGACCACCACCACGGTGACGCTGACGGCACGCTTCCTGAAGCTGCACACCATCAGTGTACCCCGTATAGGCACCAACTCGGGTGGCAACGTAACAGCAAGCGTGACACAGGCCGTGAGCGGCGAGACAGTCACCATCACCGCCACACCATACGCGAGCTACCGGTTCGTCAACTTCTCTGTGATGTACAATTATGGTACAACACACCATCCCTTCACCATGACGGGTGAGAACGAGGCCACCTTCGTCATGCCCGACGTGGACGACCTATGGGTGGACGTGACGTTCACGGTGAGCAACGACCTGCTGGCTGGCCTGCAGAACAAGAGTACGCAACAGTATGAAGTGACGTCAGCCGCCGACCTGGTGCTGATAGGCCGCTGGATGGCCGCCCAACACACTATGGCGAACCAGACCATCGTGCTGAAGAACGACATCGACGTGACTGGCTCGGGCTTCGACGGATTCTCCACCGACTTCAACGGAACGTTTGACGGCTGCGGACATACCATCAGTGGCATCAGCATTAGCCACAGTGGCAGTGCTGGAGTATTCTCAGGTGTCGGAGGCACAGTGAAGAACCTGACGCTCATCGGCTCGGTGACGGGCGGCGGACGGCTTGAATATGTGGGCGGCATTGCGGTTGTAGTGCGCGCCGAAGGCACCATTGAGGACTGCGTGAGCCTGATAAAAGTGTCGGGCGATGATAATAGCTACACGGGCGGAATTGCGGGACAGAACAACGGCACTATCAGCAACTGCTACTATCTGGGCGGTGAAGGACTCGACGCTGTAAGCGATTACAATTATAACGTTCCTGCCGACGACTGCACCGCCCTCTACGCCGTAACAGGTAACAGCGACGAGTATGACGGCATCGTGACCATCAGCTCGAAGACCGCCGGCGAGGGCAACGAGCTGGGCGGCTACTTCAAGGAGGGTGCTGACGTGACGCTGACGCTCTCGGCCGCCGAAAAGGACGGCTATGTGCTGAAG
>JAEEGL012847170.1_pt1 | contig 22170 bp, 21 predicted proteins | sample 9134231 | NCBI WGS metagenome assembly JAEEGL01 (sample SAMN16246548, study PRJNA631951) | gut metagenome | biome: gut microbiome; feature: rumen; material: fiber-attached | host: Bos | place: Iran: Karaj | collected 2018-10 | reverse complement strand
GCTGCGACCGCACCGTGCTTGACCCGAGAATGTCAATTATCCGGGATTTGTTCCGACAGAAGGAGGTGTAAGAGCAATGGGTGCTATTTGTCCGAAAAACAGAACTTCTAAAGCCAGAAGAGACAGTCGTCGTGCAAATTGGAAGATGACTGCTCCCAATCTTGTTAAGTGCAGCAAGTGCGGCGCACTGATGATGCCTCACAGAGTATGCAAGGCATGCGGCAGCTACAACAAGAAGGAGATCATCCCTCAGGAGGCATAACAAATGAAAATAAGGGAACTCCAAGCCATTAGGCTTGGAGTTCTTTTATTTCCACAACGATTCTGTATGGAAAAAGTGAAATGTTTGGTAAAAATGCACAAAAAATATATTGACTAGGATTCATAATTGTAGTATTCTTTAGTAAAACGATTTATTAAAACGATTTATTTGTAAAGCATCAAGAGGAGCGGTATTGTGATAACCCTGAAAGAACTCGCGCAAATGTGCAACGTCTCTCCGAGCACCGTTTCGAATATCCTGAACGGGAAGACGAACATGTCGGAAGAGACCAGGAATAAGGTTCTGGAAGCTATCGAGAAGACAGGCTACAGACCTAATTTCTTCGCGCAGGGAATGCGTAGGCAAAACAACAAGTGCATATGCATAATCGTCGAGGAACTCCTGCAGTTTTCGACACCGCCCATTGTTGAGGCTATTATGGGTGTCTGTGAATCGAAAGGCTACCGCACGATACTCATTAACATGAGTATGTATGGAAAGTGGAAAAGGATCGGCGTTAATTACGGCGAGCAAAAGTCGCTGAAAGAGAATACTTCGCCTGCGCTTCTTGAGGCAAAGGCCATGAGAGCCGACGGAGTTATCTATGTTGCGGCTCATGATCATGTAATAGATGTGGTTCCCGAGGATTACGGCATTCCTGTGGTATTTGCCTACGGACATTCTACGGTTAATCAGTATAAGACAGTGCTTATCGATGATTTCGGAGGAAGCGCCCTTCTGACAAGATATCTCATTTCCCGCGGCCATAAGGAGATCGGAGTTATCAGCGGCAAAAAAGACAACAATCATGCGATCGAGCGTCTGAGAGGCTATAAATCCGTGCTTGCCGAGTACGGGCTCGAATACAACAGCGATCTGGTACTTTACGGAGACTGGGAACGCGAATCCGGCAAGGAATGTACGAGAAAGCTCCTTGCGATGGGAGTCACTACGATATGGTGCATGAATGATCTGATGGCTGCCGGAGCCTACGATGAAATCGTATCGGAAGGACTGATCGTGGGAGAAGATATATCGATATTCGGTTATGACAACAGAGATATTTCCGCGTACCTGTTCCCGCAGCTTTCAACCTGCGAGCTTCCGCTCGAAAAAATGGGGAAGACCTGCGCAGAGTTTATAATAAAAGAAATAGAAGACGAGAATTTCAGAAAGCAGCCCGCAGAAGTGACAAAGATACCTTGCGAGCTGGTGCTGAGGGAATCGGTAGTGTAAGAAAGGCAGTCATGCTTCGAAAAGACCTCAGCATGACCGTGAATCGCCTCGAAAATACTTCGGCGATGATTCCACTGCGGTGCACTTCAACATATGAAAAGACGCATTGAAACGTCTGCGCCTTTTCATAAACATGTTTCAGTAAAAAAAGAACGGGAAAAACATCCCGTTCTTTTTTAGTGGAATCTTACGCATCCGACGGGATTCGAACCCATGTTACAGCCTTCGGAGGGCTGCGTGATATCCACTTCACTACGGATGCTCAACGTTGAGAATTATAGCAAAACGAATGCCCGGTGTAAAGGATTTTGGTTTTAAAATTATTTAATTCGACTAGTGTAAGTGAATGTGGTATAATAATTTAGATTAAACAGCTGTGTAATTTTTTTATACGGAGGTTAGCGTGAATAATATCATTATTGCCGGGGTGGCGGGGCTCCCGCAGACGACGGTCATTACGATCTCGGTCAGCGTGCTGGCGGTCATTATCGTCGCCGGTTTCGGATTTTTCATGTGGACGAGACAGCAGAACCAGATCGACAGGTTCATGGAGATCAACCGGCTGTCGAACAAGATCGGAGCCGGAATAGTCAATTTTGTCGTGGAATCGGGTTTCGTCTCTTACGCGAGCGACAGCTTTTATGAGATACTCGGGATAACGAAGGAAGAGTTTTCCGAAAAATACGATTACGATTTTTACAGCTTTATCGGTATCTCAGATCCGCAGACGATAGTCGATTCGATCAGCGAGAACGGAGACCTTGTCTTTGAATTTGCGATGAATCCCGGACCGAACTCAAAGAATACTTCGGCGGCTGGACGCGCCAGATGGTTCAAGCTCTCCGGGAACAGGATCATGAGACGCGGCCATGTTACGATATCGGCGATCCTGATCGACATCGACGACGACAAGCGCAAGTTCGGTCTGCTTGAGAACAAGGCGATGCGCGATCCGATGACCGGAGCATACAACAAAGAATACACGAAGCTTCTCATAAACCGCTATATTTCAGAGCATTCGAGCAGTTCAGGCATGCTGCTTCTGGTAGATATAGACAAGTTCAAGAGCATCAACGACACCTACGGACACCTGATGGGCGACAACGTCATCATCGACGTTGTAAAATCAGTGACAGCCGCGTTCCGGTCGAACGATATCATCGGCAGGATAGGCGGAGACGAGTTTGTGGTATTCGTCTGCGATGTAAAGGATCCGCAATCTCAGTTCAAGCAGGCGCGCAAGCTGCATGAGGTGCTCAGAAGGCCTCTTGAGGTTGACGGACAGACCATAAACAAATCGGCAAGTATCGGAATAGCGCTGTATCCGCAGCACGCCGCAGATTACGACCATCTTCTGGAATGCGCGGATAAGGCACTGTACAAGGTAAAGGGCAGCGGAAGGGACTCATTTATCATCTATGGAAATGACTGATTACATTTATCTCGACAACGCGGCGACGACCGCACTCGATCCTCTCGTAAAAGACGCCATGACTCCGTTCATGACATATAATTATGCCAATGCTTCGGGGACTTATCATAATGCCTCGTTGGCCAGGAGCGCGATCAACAAGGCCAGGGCGCAGGCCGCAGCGCTGATAGGCGCGGATCCCGATGAGATCATCTTTACTTCGGGAGGCACGGAGTCTGACAATCTGGCTCTGAACGGTACCGTAATGGCGCATTTTTCGCGCGAAAAGAAGTTTAATATTGTTTCCTCGACCATCGAGCATCCGGCCGTATACAACGCGCTTGATGGGCTGAAAAAGATTGAGCTGATCCGCCTTTCTCGCGTTTCGCCCGATAAGGACGGCTTTATACGTCCGGAGGATATCGAAACCGCGGTCAAAGAGCAGCTCGGTAAAAAGGCGTGTGAGTCTGTTGTTCTCGATTCAAAGGACAAAGGCATCATATCCGTTATGAGCTCAAACAACGAGATCGGCTCGATAAACGATATTGCGCAGATCGGTTCTGTTGCCGCGCAGTACGGATATCTGCTCCATACCGATGCGGTTCAGTCGTTCGGTCATGTGATGATCGATGTGGATGTGATGGGAATAGATATGCTGAGTGCATCGGCTCATAAGCTCGGCGGTCCGAAGGGCGTGGGACTTCTCTATCTGCGCCGCGGGACAAAGCTTCATCCCGGTCTCTTCGGAGGCGGACAGGAGCACGGACTCCGTTCCGGTACCGAGAACGTGGCAGGCATCGTTGGCTTCGGTGAGGCCTGCAGGCTCGCAGGCATCCGTATGGCTGCCGATACGCGCTACATCCATGAGCTCAGGGACAGAATGGTTTACAGGATACTGAACGAGATACCCGACGCGATACTTACGGGACCTCAGATCCACGATCAGAACGATAAGAGACTTCCCGGTCACTGCTCGTTCGCGTTCAAGGGCGTACAGGGCTCATCGCTGGTTATCGGACTTGATATAAAGAATATCTGCGCTTCGACCGGCGCGGCTTGCTCGGCAGTTGCCAACAGGCCTTCGAGAGTGCTCAAAGAGATAGGTCTGGGGCCGGACTGGGCTGCAGGCTCGCTCAGACTCACATTGTCGCGCAATAACACGATCGAAGAGATCGACGATGCGGTCGATGCTGTAAAAGCGACTGTATTCCAGTTAAGACAAATGTTCGGAGATAATTGATTTACTATGATCAGGTATGATTTTCACATGCATTGTTCCTTCTCGGGGGATTCGGTCACGCCGCCCGAGGAGCAGATAGAAGAGGCGATCCGTCTCGGTGCCGAAGGAATATGCTTTACGGATCACATGGATTATTCCTATCCGATGGCAAAAGAGTCGGGTACCGATTTCGAGTTTGATGTCGATGATTATTACCGCCGCATGAGTGAATTAAGGGACAGGTACAGAGGACGTCTCGAGATACTGATCGGCATAGAATACGGACTCAGGAACGAGCCGGACCTTATCGGTGAAATGCAGGAAAAGTACGGGCGCTTAAACGATGAGTACGACCTCGATTTCACTATCGGTTCCACGCATTGCCTCGAATATACCGATCCGTTTTACGCCGTGCCTTATTGGGTGGGCAGAACTCCCGATGAGGGACTGGAAACATATTTCAGGGCCGTTGCGGAGAATGCAAAGAATTACGACTGCTACGATTCTTCGGGACACTATGATTACGCCGTAAGATATGTTCCGGCTTCGGATGCATGGAAGGGTCCCGCCGACTACGATCCGATGCGGTATATGGATATCACGGACGAGTTCCTGAAAACCCTGATCCATAAGGGGAAGGCGCTTGAGTGCAATACGGCCGGGATCAAGTACGGACTGGGAACTACGCATCCGCACGAGCTGGTCCTGAAGAGATACCTTGAGCTCGGAGGGGAACTGCTGACCATCGGTTCGGACGGTCACAAGCCCGAGCACATTTTTTATGATTTTAAGACGACCGAGGACTATTTAAAGAACATCGGTTTTAAGTATTACACTATATACCGCCGCCATAAGCCCGAATTTATCAGACTGTAAGCGGCAGTTAAAGGAAGAGTAATGGCATTTGACGGAGTTGTAATGTCCGCCCTTACGCGGGAGCTGAAAGAAAAACTCGTGGGCGGAAGAGTTATGAAGATCGCGCAGCCCGAAAAGGATGAGCTGATATTTACTGTCAAGAATTACGATCAGTATAAGCTGCTTTTGTCCGCGGACGCGGGCCTGCCGCTCGTATATCTGACAGAGGAGTCGAAGGAAGCGCCGCTCGTATCGCCGGCATTCTGCATGCTGCTGAGGAAGCACCTGCAGTCGGCGAAGCTTATTGATATCACGCAGCCGGGGCTCGAGCGCATCATCAATTTTGATTTCGAACATCTCGACGACATGGGCGATCTGAAGAAAAAGCGTCTGATCATCGAGATTATGGGCAAGCACAGCAATATCATCCTCTGCGATGACAGCAATACGATCATTGACAGCATAAAAAGGATACCTTCCTCAGTGAGCTCCGTAAGAGAGGTCCTTCCGGGAAGAGAATATTTCGTGACCGAGACGGTAAAAAAGACCGATCCTGTTTCGATGGACGAGGAAGCCTTCATCGAAGGCATGAGAGCGGTAAACGGGACATTGCCGGAGTCCGTATATAAAGGCTTTACAGGCATCAGTCCGCTGCTCGCGAATGAGCTCGTACACAGGGCGGGGCTTGATCCGGACCTGAGAGCCGCAGACATCGACGCAGATCTGCTCATGCATCTGTACAAGACTTTCAGGCGTATGCTCGAAGACGCCGTTTCGGGCAGCATTTCACCGAACATCGTATACAAGAACGGCAATCCGTACGAGTTCTCGGTAGTCCGGCTTTCCCTCCTTGAGACGGGGAGCGATACCGAAACACGGACTTTTGATTCAGTCAGTGCGCTGATCCGCGAGTATTACGTATCAAAGAGCAATACCGCGAGGATTCACCAGCGTTCTTACGATATGGCGAAGATCATCTCGAACGCGATAGCGCGTGCGGCGAAAAAGTATGAGCTTCAGCAAAAGCAGCTCGAAGATACCGCAAAACGTGACAAGTTCAGGGTATACGGCGAACTGCTCACGGCTTTCGGCTACATGGCGGAACCGGGAGCAAAAAGCATTAAGGTCAATAATTATTATACCGGCGAGGATATCGATATACCGCTCGATCCGGAGCTTTCGGCGATAGACAACGCGAAGAGATATTTTGACAAATACTCGAAGCAGAAGCGTACAGCGGAAGCTACGGAGAAGTTCATTGTCGAGACCAAAGAGGAACTGCAGCATCTCGAGTCGATAAAAATGGCGCTCGATATCGCCGAGCATGAGGAGGACCTCGAGGTCATCCGCGAGGAGCTTGCGCAGTTCGGTTACATGAAGCGTCCTACGGGAAGAAACGGCAAGGCTCCCGGCAAAGGCGCGAAGAAGTCCGGCAGGAGAGTCAGCGAGCCGATACGTTACAGGACAGAGGACGGGTTCTACATCTATGTCGGCAGGAACAATTACCAGAACGATGAACTGACCTTTAAGCTCGCGAACGGCGCCGACTGGTGGTTCCACGCGAAAGACTGTCCCGGATCGCATGTGGTTTTGAAGACCGAGGGCAGGGAAGTCCCCGACCGCGTATTTGAGCAGGCTGCCGCGGTTGCCGCGTATTATTCGAGGAACAGGGACAGCGACAAGGTCGAGGTCGATTATCTCGAACGCAAAAATGTTAAGAAGCCGAACGGCGCGAAGCCGGGTTTTGTGGTTTATTACACGAATTATTCAATGGTTGCCCAGCCCGGGACCAAAGGTTTGATACAGGAAGAAAAGTAAAAGGGAAAAAGAGAACAGGAGATTGACATGATCTACAGATTAAAGCTCGGAAATCCGTTTGAAACCGATGCGGTTGTGAATTTTGAGGAGGTTAACGACCGCAGTGACGTAGAATTCCTGGAACTGCTTGGGAATCTTGAGGTACAGCTCTTTATCGACAATCACCCTTCGGACGGCCAGGCTGCCGTTACGGTGACCTATGAAATGTCGGACGAGGCCGTGATCTACGGTCTCGGAGAATCCATGCGCGGCATGAACAAGCGCGGGTACAAGTATATCTCGGACAACACCGACGAACCCGACCAGCTTGAAGGCAAGCACAGTCTTTACGGTTCGCATAATTTCATCGTGGTGAAGGACCGCGAGGAGATATTCGGACTGTTCTTCGATTATCCCGGAAAGATGGAGTTCGATCTCGGCTTCACGCACAGGAGCGAGATCAGGATCACGGTACCCGTGCGCGACGTGAGCATCTATCTGATCAACGGCGTCGATATCAAGGGCATCGTAAAGCAGTTCAGAAAGATCATCGGACAGAGCTATATTCCGCCGCTCTGGGGCTTCGGCTTCGGTCAGTCGCGTTACAGCTACGAGACCGCGGATGAGGTAAGAGAGGTTGTAAACAAATACAGAAAGCTCGGTATCCCGCTGGATTCCGTGTATCTTGACATCCACTACATGGACGGCTTCAAGAATTTCACCGTTGATAAAAAGCGTTTCCCGAACTTCGCGGAGTTCGTTGAGGAACTCAGGGAGCAGGGCGTAAGGCTTGTTCCGATCATTGACGCCGCAATTAAGAACGAAGAGGGCTACCAGCCTTACGATGACGCAAAGGCAAAGGGATATCTGTGCACGAACGAGGACAATTCGCTCTTCGGTATCGGAGTATGGCCCGGATGGTGCAATCTGCCCGATTTCTTAAGACCTGAGGTAAGGACCTGGTGGGGAGAACAGTATGCTGTTCTTACCGACGCCGGAATCGAGGGTTTCTGGAACGATATGAACGAGCCCGCGATATTCTATACCGGCTGGAGCTTCGGTTCCACAATCGACCTGCTCGACGAACTAGCTCTTAATGAGAATGAGCCCAAGGTCGAGGATGTTTACCGTATTTCCGATTCGATAAACGCATGGCGCAGCCACAATGAGTACAAGCATTTCTTTCACAAGGTGGACGGCAAGAAGATCCGTCATGACAAGGTTCATAACCTTTACGGCTACAATATGACCAGAGGCGCTTTCGAGGGCCTTGAGAATCAGCTCGGCGGCAAAAGACCGCTGCTGTTCTCGAGATCGTCCTATATCGGAGCGCACCGTTACGGCGGTATCTGGACGGGCGACAACAATTCATGGTGGTCGCATCTGCTCCTGAACCTTCAGCAGCTGCCCGGACTCAATATGTGCGGATTCCTGTATTCCGGAGCGGATACCGGCGGATTCGGATACGATACGAGCGAAGACCTGCTGATGAGATGGACCGCGCTCAGTATTTTCACGCCTCTTTTCCGCAATCACTCAGTGATCGGAAGCAGACGTCAGGAGTGCTACGCCTTTGACAATACCGAAGGTTTCAAGCAGATCATTGCGCTCAGATACAGGCTGATCCCTTACCTTTACAGTGAATTCTTAAAGGCTGTGCTGAATGACGAGATGCTGTTCAGACCGCTCGGTTTTGACTATGAAGACGATGATTTCGCCCATACCGTTGAGGACCAGCTTCTGCTGGGCGAAGGCCTTATGATCGCGCCCATTTATACTCAGAATGCTGTCGGAAGATATGTTTATCTGCCCGAGGAGATGCTCTTTATAAAGTTTAAGTCCGCTACGGAATATAAGCTCGAGGTGCTGCCCGCAGGACATCATTATATCGAATGCGCGCTCACCGAGGTTCCGCTTTTCCTGCGCAAGGGCAATATCCTGCCTCTCGGCAACATTCAGGTATGCACGGACGACATGAGGCACTACAAAGAGGCCGGAAGCAGCGGAGAGCTGAACGGCAACGATTTCGAGATCATCTCCTATCCCGGTGCCGAGGACGAAGCGCCGCGCAATGAGAGATATGAGATGCTGATCGAGGTCAACCGCGAGATCGTGGTCAATAATATCTACAAGATCAATGAGGAGGAGAGCGACCAGTGATCTTAAAGTTGGAAAAGAAATTCGGAAGATACGCGATACCGAACCTGATGAGATACGCAATAATCGTGTACGGGCTCGGATTGCTGATATACTATATCAATCCGCTGATCTATTACAATTACCTGATGCTGGATATCGATATGGTGCTGAAAGGACAGGTCTGGAGAATAGTTACATTCCTGCTCCAGCCCATGGATGACAGCCTGTTGCTGGCAGTTTTCCTGATATACATTTATTATTCGATAGGCACCAGCCTCGAGCATGTCTGGGGCACGTTCAGATTCAATCTGTTTTACTTCATGGGCATACTGTTCAGCATAATAGCGATCGTGTTGATATACGTATTTACCTGGATCTATCTGGGAGTCGGAGTAAGCTATCCCGTCATGACGCTGAATTATCTGAACATGTCAATGCTGCTCGCGTTTGCGGCGACATTCCCGGAAGCGCAGTTTTATCTGATGTTCCTGATACCGATCAAGGCAAAATGGCTGATGATAGGTTATTTCCTGATCATGGGCTACAATGTGGTCAGAGGCTTCATAGACGGCGGCTTTGTATTCGGAATCTGCACCGCGATCGTAACTATAGTTTCGCTGGCGCATTTCTTCATTTACTTCTTTATGACGAGGAGCTACCTTTCGCCGAAGTCCATCAAGCGCAAGATGGATTTCTCGAGGAGCTATACTTCCGGTATGCGCGAGGGCATGAGTCATTCGGTAAACGATCCTTCGACCGGAAGAAAGGTCATCACGAGACACAAGTGCGCTGTATGCGGACGCACCGAGCTTGACGGAGGGAATCTGGAATTCCGCTTCTGCTCAAAGTGCAACGGCAATTACGAGTACTGTCAGGACCATCTGTTTACGCATGAGCATGTTCAGTAAGAGACTATGTTGATCAAAGACTTAAAGCTTATCCTGCATGAACCGCGGCTGGGACTGCTCGCGGCGATACTGCTCGCGGCTGCGATCGCGGCCGTGCTGTTCGGACGTGCAAACAGCGCAAGTCCCAGGATCGCGATGGGCGTCGCGGATAATGATGCTTCCGAGTATTCGGGCCTTTTGATATCGTATTTCAGGGACAATGAAGTGTTCAATTCCTATATCGAGATCATAGAGGCGGACGAAGCTGAGCTTGAGAGCAGGTTTTCCGAAGGAGAGCTCGATATGTACCTCGTGATCCCGAAGGATTTCACGGCGAATCTCATCAACATCAACAACGTAGCGATGAAGGCCGTGATCAACAGCTCCGACCCGACCAAGGCCGTTGTATACAGGAATCTGCTGGACAGCTATTCGCGTTATATCACTGCTGTTGAGGCCGGATGCCAGACGCTCTACGATGTGATGAAGGCCGACGGGTATGAGATGAGCGAGGTGGAAGCGGAGAACACTGCCGTATCCTATGACCTGATCTTTACCGCGCTCGGCAAGGATACTTTTTTCGAGAGAGAGTATATAGAGAGGTTTGAGGGCATTTCTCTCGTAAATTATTATATTTATTCGCTCGTGATGCTGCTCGTGCTCTATATAGGGGCGTTCGCGGGTCTGAGCGGTTTGAAGGGCAAGCTGGGCAGCGCCGAGAAACGTCTTGCGACGATCGGCAGGAAACCGATTATCGGGAAGCTTTCAAAAGCGTTCGCATATACCGTTATCTGCGGCGGAGCGCTGTGTCTGGCGCTTATTGCCGTCAATATGCTCTCACCGGTATCGTTTAAACCGCAGGCGCTGGCAGCGGTGTTTGCATCGGTGTTTGTGAGCTGCTTTGTGTTTGTGGTCTTCGGTTCCTGCTTTAAGAGCCTCGGCAGCTATATCATCACGGCAAATATGCTGATACTTTTGATAACCGTCGCGGGAGGAGGCATAATACCGATCATGTACCTGCCCGAAGCTATGGCGTCTGTTGCGAGACTTACACCCAATTACTGGTTTATCAGGATGCTGTTATGAATAAATTTGTTTTGCGGTTAAAGCTCCTTCTCACCGACAGGACGGCGACGATCTGCTACATCACGGTCTGCGCGGTTCTGCTGTTCGTGATACTCGGGCTCAATATCCATTCGGAAGAGCGCTCGAGCCTGCCGATCGGACTTGTTATGGAAGATGAGAGCGAAGAAGCGCAGATACTGAAAGATAAGATATGCTCGAACGATGCGCTATACACCTATACCGATGAATTCGAACCGCTGTACGATATGCTGCTCGACGGATATGTCAACTGCATTTTCGTGATAAAGGACGGCTACGGAGAGTCGGTAAGGAAGGGAAGTACCTCCGAGATCGTAAAGATATACGCCGCGGAGGACGATAAGGTCTCAACGGTCATATCGGATATCGTTGCGGGCTGCATGATGTATGAGATATGTCTGGACAAGGCGTTTGTAAGATACAGGAAGCTCGAACCCGTAGAAGGAAGGGAAAAGCTTGATTTTGCCGCATTCTCGGAGTATCTTAAGAGTCTGGCGGACAGTGAGGAATTCAGCTTCAGGTTCGACACGACCTATGTTGACGCCGGAACTGGAGAGGTTAATAAGACCGATATCACGAACGGCATGATATACAGGCAGATGATCGCTGGTATGCTCGCGATGCTGCTGATGCTGATCTGTTTCTGCTCCTGCAATATGATCGTCTCGGAGTTTGAAAGCGGGATCAGGCGCAGGTTAAAAACAGCAGATGCAGGAAAAATAAAAGGCGCATGCCTGGAGATCGCGGCGCTGGTCACATACAGCCTGCCGGTGATAGTACTGATCTCGGCGATGCTGTTCGGGACCGCGGGTTTTGAAGGAAGCTTAAGGCTTCTTCTGATCGATCTGTTTTTTGCGGCGGCCTGCTGCATAATATTTTACCTGTTTGCCGTTATATGCAGAAGCATATTCGTCTATCAGCTGCTGGGCACCGTATTTCTCGTTGTGTCAGGCGTAACAGGCTTTGTGAGCGTATTCAGCGGCTTTATGGGGACGCGTATATTCGAGGCTTCACCTGCGGCCTGCTATATAGACGCATTTATAAAGTTTGTACTGCGCGCGTAGCCGGATCCGGCTAAATCCAATCGCGCGAGAGTAAGGGATTTTTATGAGTTCAAAGAATTATCTCGAGAAGGATGTTCCCGAGTGCTATTATCTGATTTCGATGGTCATGGGCGCCATTGATTATTATATGTTTTACGAGTCCTGGGCAGGCAAGCCCGGCGAGGAAGACGTAAGACATCATTCGATCGATGAACTGCCTCACGGAAAAGAAGTTACTGACGAGCTGAGCGCGATCGTAAAGACCGTTTATATCGACGGCCTTGAGAACGCCGATCTGTCAACTGTAAGCCGCAGGATATTCGAGTTCAGGGAGCATGTAAAGGCGCTCGCGATCGATCTTATTTCGTATTCGGACCGCTTTAAGCTCCATGAGTATGCGATCAACCGTATCAAGCCCGTGGACAAGACCACGCTTAAGACCTTCAACAACGACGCGGCCGCCAGAGATGTCCTTTCCGCTGTTTTTTCCAGCGGAGAGAACGCCGAGATCAACGAGAACATCAAGCTCGCGGTATCTCAGCTGCCGCTCAGGATGTCGAAGACAAAGTTCTTTGATATCGTTGACAATTCGCTGAAAAAGTATATTGGGACCGATTCGCAGGCACTGGAACGCGAACTGTATATGCTTAAGACTTCTGCCGGATTAAAGGATGTAAAGTCGAGCGTTTACCCTGGGCTTGAAGAACTCCTTCAGCAGCTTCGGAACGCGGATTATGATTCTGTGGACGAGACATCCTATCCCGTACTCGAGGGTCGTCTCGTGAAGGCGGTACAGCTGATCACGGACATGAGCGAGATGCTGCAGTCGGCCGAGACGATCGTAAACCGCATGGCTGTCATGGTCATGTGTTTTGCAAATGTTGAGACCGAATTTACGAAGGAGAGCGCCAATGTAAAGGTGCTTGTCTCCGAAGCGATAAACGGCCTTGCGGATCCTTCGGACAAGGAAATGAGCGACGATGTCTTAAAGAGCCTGCAGATGCTCGAAGGCATTTTTGAGCCCGTGATGGAGAGGCTTCAGAGATACCAGACCAGAGCTGCGAAGCAGAATCTTTCCGGAGACGATACGGAGGTCAGGTCGCTGCTCGAGACATTTGATTCTTGCGAGAAGCTGATGTCTCCTTCGGTATTCGCTGACCTTAAGGAAGAGGCTTCGCATGAACTGACAGAGGCCGAGGTGACAAAGGGCTTTGAAGAGATAAAGGCAGAACTAACCGAAGCTTTCGGTTCGGATAAGAAGATCATGCAGAGAGCCAGAATGTCTGCGATCCTGTCACAGCTTCCGGTATTCTTCAATTCGAGGACCGATGTAATGAATTATGTGCGCGATTCGCTCGACGGATGTCGCGATACATACGAAAAGATGGTGGCCGTAAGGCTTATCCTTGATACGGCCAAGTCAAATAAATGATACGGGGACAGTATGATTACTTGGGATGATGATCTTCGCTGCTCCGAGCGCATTAAAAAGGAACTCGGGAGCATTCGCAGACGCGTGAAGAGGAGACGCGCCACATCGGCCGCGACCTTCTGCATCACGCTTGCGACGAATGAGAAGAACCTGTTCGATATTTACAACATGGGTGAGCTTCTGTTCGAGCATTATCGCAGGTCGGACGCCGATCTGCATATCGTAGGCCTTGCGGACAGCAGGGAAGAGGCCTGCGAGCTGGCGGCCGAAATTGTCGGGGAGATATATAACGCGACCGGCGGACTCGATGTGAGGAAGTACTTTTTGAAAAAGTAATAGTTTGGGGAGGAAGCATGCTTTCTGTGATACTGTTGATCCTGAAGATCATCGGGATCGTTCTGCTCTGTCTGCTGGGGCTTGTGATCTTCCTGCTCTTGCTCCTGCTGCTCGTACCGGTCAGGTACAGGGGAAGGGCGGCGAAGGCAGACGCGATAGAGGCTGATGTGCACGCCACCTGGCTGCTGCATCTGGTGCATGTAACAGTGACCTACGGCGAAGAAGGCCTGGACAAGAAGATAAAGATATTCGGCTTCACGCTGAAGGATAAAGACGCTGAGGCAAAGGACACGGAAGCAAAGCCCGGAAAAGACGAGAGCGCGGAGGAAGAGCACAAAGAGGAGAAGGCGGAAGAGGAGAAGACCGAAGAGATAAAGACAGAAAAAAAAGGCGGGGATGTTCAGACAGTAAAGGCTGAGGAAAAAACTGAGGTGAAAGCCGAGGCTGCTCCGGAGGTTAAGGCTGAAGCAAAAACTGAGATTGTTGAAGCAGATGTCAAGGCTGAAGCCGAGAAGAAATCAGAGTCTGAGAATAAAAAGAACGGGGATAAGGAATCCGTGGATACCGAGCCCGAAGAAAAGGAGAGCTTATTCGACAAACTTGAAAAGAAGAAAACCGATATTGCCGAAAAGCTCAATAACATTTATAATAAACTGGTGCATTACAAAGAGATCATCGACGATCCGAGATTCAGGAACGGAATCAGATATGCATTGAACCGGGCGATCGCCGCACTGAAGCATATTCTTCCGGGAAAGCTCAAGGGTTATGCACATTACGGCTTTGAGGATCCTTCTACGACAGGATATATCACCGCCGCCGTGGGAGCGACGTACGGTATGTTCCACGACTTCATGAAGTTTGAGCCCGATTTCGAGAACCCGGTTCTTGAAGGGAATATCGAATTCAGGGGACACGCGAGGCTGGGAACCGTACTGTTCATCGTATTGCAGGTTATTTTGAAGAAAGATTGCAGATTTGTATATAAGACAATAAAAGCAGAGGGGAATGATTGAAATGGCTGAGAATTTTAACGAGACCGCAGCAGCATTGTTCAAGGGAATGGATTCATTTATTTCCGCAAAGACGGTTGTTGGAGACGCAGTTAAGTTTGAGGATGGAACCATAATAGTTCCGCTTGTCGATGTTTCTTTCGCTGTTGGCGCCGGCGCATTCGCCAAGGATTCTAAGAACAGTGCAGGCGGCGGTATGGGCGGTAAGATCACCGCGAATTCCGTTCTTGTTATCCAGGACGGCAAGACCAGGCTCGTGAACATAAAAAATCAGGATACCGTGAGCCGTGTTCTCGACGCTATTCCCGAAGTTATCGACCGTCTGAAGAAGACGCCGAAGGATAAGGAACAGGAAGAGGAAATGGACAAAAAAGGCCGGAAATTTATTGATAAAAATCTGAAATAAAAAACTGTTGCAATATTTTCGGGCTTATGTTAAAATCGGTTTGTTTGAGGCATTAAAAAGAAATTGATTTTCTGCGCCTAATATGGATTAAGGAGGTGTGTTAGGTGGCAAAGTGTGAGATCTGTGAGAAGACTAACATGTACGGACATCATCTGAGCTACTCCAGAAGCCACGTTTCAAGACGTGCTAACAGAGTATGGAAGTCAAACGTTAAGTCTGTCAGAGTTAAGACTGAGGGCGGAACAAAGAAGATGTATGTTTGCACTTCATGTTTAAGAGCAGGCAAGGTAGAGCGTGCTTAAAGGCGATATGTGTGGGGCTGCTTTTAGCAGTCCCATTTCGTTTTTATGAGCATCCGGAAGTTTCGAGGTCCGGATCGCCTTGCAAAAAAACAATAACGGAGGACAACACATGAACGTTACTATTATGACCGAAAACGGTGAGATTATTGTTGACAACGAAGTGATCGCGAAGTGCGCGGGCGCAGCTGCCTGCGAGTGTTTCGGAATCGTCGGAATGGCTTCGATCAGCGTAAGGGACGGCCTGGCCAAGCTCTTAAAGGTCGAGAACCTTGCAAACGGAGTAAATGTTAAAGTAGAGGACAATAAACTCAGAATAGACCTTCATATCATTGTTTCTTACGGCGTTAATATTCCTTCTGTCTGCGAGAATCTTCGCGAGACGGTTAAGTATAAAGTCGAGGAATGCACGGGACTGGATGTTGTTACGGTTAATATCTATGTCGACGGCGTTCGCGTGATTGATTAATTGTTTTAGGAGGAATATATCGTGATTGTTAAATCGGTTAATGCGGCGCTCATGCGCAAGTTATTTCTTGCCGGAGCCCAGGCTATAGATTCCGAGAAGGATGTGATCAACGAACTGAACGTCTTCCCTGTTCCCGACGGTGATACAGGTACAAACATGACGATGACGATCATGTCCGCAGCCCGTGAGGTTAACGCTCTTGCGGATCCCAGCATGGAGGAACTCGCTAAGGCTATCTCCAGCGGATCCTTAAGAGGTGCCAGAGGAAACTCGGGCGTTATCCTTTCACAGCTTTTACGTGGCTTTACAAAGGTTATACGTGATTACGACGAGATAACGGTGGATGTTGTTTCAGCTGCCTTTACAAAGGCCGTTGAGACAGCTTACAAGGCCGTTATGAAGCCCAAGGAGGGAACGATCCTCACCGTTGCGAAGGGCGGCGCCGAGAAGGCTGCAGAGCTTGTAGGACAGACCGAGGATATGGTTGAGTTCGTAGGCAAGATCATCGACTATATGGAGGAGGTGCTTGCCCTTACTCCCGAGCTGCTTCCCGTGCTTAAGGAAGCGGGCGTTGTGGATTCCGGCGGACAGGGTCTCCTTGTTATCATGAAGGGCGGATATGAGGTTCTCTGCGGTAAGGAATTTACCTTTACCGGTGAGAGCGTGACCAAGGTACCCGCTCAGTCGGAGAGAGGTCCGATAAATACCGAGAATATCTCTACTTCCGATATCAAGTTCGGTTATTGCACCGAATTCATCATTCTGCTCGAGAAGCCTTTCACGGAGCAGGACGAGCTGAAGTTTAAGGCGTTCCTTGAGTCGATCGGCGATTCGATCGTTTGCGTTGCCGACGAAGAGGTTGTTAAGGTTCATGTTCATACGAATCATCCCGGAAAGGCGTTTGAGAAGGGACTTGAGTACGGCCAGCTGACAAAGATGAAGGTCGACAACATGCGCGAGGAACATAACGAGAAGCTCTTCCTTGAGCAGGAGAAGGCTCAGGCAGTAAAGGCTGCGGAGCCGACACCCGAACCCGAAGCGCCCAAGCCCGCCGAGCCCCGCAAGCCTGTAGGCTTCATTGCAGTTTCGATCGGCGAGGGCATCAATGAGATCTTCCGCGGACTCGGAGTCGACTATCTGATCGAGGGCGGCCAGACGATGAACCCGAGCACCGAAGACATGCTGAATGCGATCGACGCAGTTAATGCGGACACGATCTTCATCATGCCGAACAACAAGAATATTATTCTTGCCGCTGATCAGGCCAAGGCCATGACCGAGGACAAGAATATCGTTGTTATTCCTTCAAAGACCATTCCTCAGGGTATTTCGGCGATCATCAGCTATCTTCCCGATAAGACGGCAGATGAGAATGAAGCCGCTATGCGCGAGGCCATGAAGAACATCAGGACCGGTTCGGTTACCTATGCGGTACGCGATACAAAGATCGATGGAAAAGAGATCAGAATGGGCGATTACATGGGCCTTGACGATCATACGATCCAGAGTGTCGGAACCGATCTGTTCGAGACATCCGTAGGACTTATCGAGTCTATGATCGATGAAGATTCCGAGCTTATCAGCATCTACTACGGAGAAGAGGCCGATGAGGCATCCGCTCAGGCTATCGCGGACGCGATCATGGAGAAGTACGACAGCGTTGATGTAGAGATTCACAACGGCGGTCAGCCGATCTATTACTACATCGCATCTGTTGAATAAAGAAAGCGTGGATTTATGCAGCTACCCGGAGCAAGAAAGACCATTCTGGTCATCGACGATATGGCAGCGATCCTGGAACATGCGAAGCAGCTGCTGAAAGAGAAATACAGTGTTATTCCCTGTACATCGGCCAAACAGGCGCTCGAGATCATCGAAAAGCGCAAGCCCGACCTTATCCTTGTCGACATTAACATGCCCGAGATGGACGGCTTTGATTTCATCAAGAAGATAAAGGAAGACGAGCGTTACAGCGATGTACACGTAATGATGATCACTGCGGAGATCACCTCGCAGACCGAGAGCAAGGGGTATGAGCTCGGAGCGGAGAACTTCGTGCTGAAGCCTTTCGCACAGGCTGTGATGATGAAGAAGATAGAGGCATGCCTGGGCTGATAATTATCAGAGATATAAAAGAGGAGAGACGTTCCTTGTTAAGAAACGTCCCTCCTCTTTTTTGTGCCTGAAATCTATTAAGGTCTGGATGAAAGCGTAACCGTAACCGTATGCTCGTTATAACGTCCGGCTGTGATCGTATATACGGTCAGCTCGATCGTTTCGCCTGCCCTGATCTTTGAAATGCGGTTCCGGAGATCTTCCATGGTCGAAACCTTTCTGCCGTTGATCGCGGTGATTATGTCGCCTTCACGAAGATCCGACCCGGCAGCGGGAGAACCCTGAGCGATAGAGTATACATATATGCCGACGGGCATTCCGAAACCGGTGGAGTAGGATTCGGTAACATCCTTGCCTTCGATGCCCAGATACCCGGCTTCGGAAGGATCGAGAGTTACATCCTCGATCAGATCGTTAATGATCGGGATCGCTGTATTGATCGGGATAGCGTAACCCATTCCTTCAACGCTGGTATCCGAATATTTTACCGAATTGATGCCGATCACCTGTCCGTGGACATTGAGCAGAGGTCCGCCGCTGTTGCCGGGATTGATCGCGGTATCTGTCTGGATAAGGCTGTTTGTGACGCCTTCAACGGTAACTTCACGGTCAAGAGCGCTGATATAGCCGACTGTGGTGGACTGTCCGTAACCGAGAGCATTGCCGATAGCGATCGACATCGAGCCGACTGTAACTGAATCGGAATCTCCGAGCGATGCGATCTTGATAGCGGCGATGTCTTCATCGGAAAGATCGCTCAGATTTACGGCGATGACTGCCAGATCGTAACTCGGATCCGTGCCGATAACCTCAGCTGCGATCACGCTGTCATTGCAGAGAGTAACGGTGATCTCCTGAGCGTCCGCAACAACATGATTGTTTGTGGCGATATAGAGCTTGTCCGAACTCTGCGATACGAAGAAGCCGGTGCCGCTCGCGGTACCCGAATAGGTCTGGGGCATACCCCAGAAGCTCTCCTGAGTGTAGGTTATCTTGCAGTTTATCGCAACGACGGCGGGAGTCATGCACTCGACAACCGCGCTTACGTCATTGGTCGAAAGTGAGAGAGGGCTGATCTGTGAATCCGGAACCGCAGTGGGCGTGAGAACGTCATAACCGCTGTCGTTTCCGCCGATCTCATTGATCACGGGCGAACCGATGACCGTGGAAGGTTCTTCGGATGTATTGGCCCTGTATATCTGATATCCGATGCTGCCGCCGAACCCGACGATGATCGCGAGTGCAACGATCAGCAATATTCTTAAAATTACTTTTCCTGCTTTCTTTTCTTTGTTTGCCATAATAATGCCTCCTCTTTAGATGCGGTTTACCGCATCTGTTTCCTTGCTGCATATGTGACTAGCAAACAAGGCTTGTGAAGAGCTCTGCCGGCCGGTCGAACTCTTTTATCTGAAACTCATTTTAGAAGTAAATTGTGATGCAATTGTGATGGGATAATGAAGCAATTGTGAAATAATGCGTCGAATAGTAACATTTTTGCGCAAAAGTTACGGGAACTTTATACTTGTGTATCTGATAGTGTTTAATTATAATTATATTGTAAAGGTATACGCGCTAAAAAGGAAGGAGGATCAGTCCATGGCGGAAAAGAAAAAACAGAGATCTGTCTGGCCGGTAATACTGATCTTTGTCCTTATCGTGGCCGGTGCCGTTATATATTCGAAGATAGCGGATATGACCTTTAAGAGCAGTCCCGGGATAATCGGCAATACAGCAGGGAATCTGTACAATTACGGCCTGTTCTGCGACGACGGAGAGCGCATTTATTTCTCGAATTATAAGGACCAGGGGCTCCTGTACTCGATGAGCTATAACCTGGATGACTATAAGTTTGTTACGAAGGATGTGGCCAGATATATCAACCATGACGACCATTATCTGTATTATTCGCGAAACAACAACATGAAGGACCAGGCGGCGCGGTCTGTATTTACATTTTACAGCAACGGCGTGTTCCGTGTGACTCCCAACGGCAAACATCAGATCATGATCTGGAATAAGCCTGTGGGCTCGGTGCTTTATTTCGACGGTCAGGTTTATTACCAGCACTACGCAGAGGGCGAGAAGCTTACGATCCACAGGGCCGATATAGACGGCAAGGAAGACGTGCAGCTGAATCTTGACGAGTCGGTGGCTGTTTCCGCAGCGGGTAATCAGATCTATTATGCGGGCGTTACGCATGACAGGGCGCTGTACAGTGTAAATGAGAACGGCCTGAACGGTTCGAAGGTGCTCGACGGAAGCTTCTTTAATCCGTGGGTCATCGGCAATTCGGTTTATTATATCGATGTAAACGACGGCTACAAGCTGAAGGTTGTCGGACTTGACGGCAACGCCGGGGAAACGCTCACGGATAAACGCATAAGCGCTTACAATATTACATCGAACGGCAGGTATATCTTCTTCCAGTATGATTCCAAGGACAGGTCGGGGCTCTATATGCTCGACCGTACAAGCGGGGAAGAGATGCTGATCAAAGAAGGTAATTACAAATGGCTCAATGTTATCGGGAACCGCTGCTTTTTCTATGATTCGAGCGGCTCGATGGTCTATGTATATACGATCGGATCGGGTATTGCGACATTCGATCCGGCTATACTTAAAAATTGATCGGGAGAGATTATTAATATGTGGTATCGCAAACACTATAAAATGCTTTGCATGATCTTTCTGGGGGTTTTACTGGTCGGATGGACCACGTTTATAAATCATGCGGACAAGGTGGCGTCACAGGACACGCCGCCGAAAACTGTGGACAATAAGGAACCTGCTGATACCGGGACGCCCACGCCGGCGGATAATATCACGCAGACAGCCGACAGCGGCGCAGTCAAGGCGACGGATGTTCCCGCAACAGATACGCCGACACCTGTGGCTGACATAACAGCACCGGCTCCCGGCCCGGACATTACGACAGCACCTGTCACTCCCGATGCGGAACCGACCGACGTACCCGCTACAGACATTCCTGAGCCCACCGAAGAGCCTCAGCCTACAGCCGAGCCTACTTCGGAGCCCACGGCAGAGCCTACGCCTACAGAGGCACCTGTAGAGCCCGGATTTACCCTCACATTTAAATACGCTCTGGCCAATGTTGAGAGCCGCCTGAATATCAGAAGCGGCGCCGGCACCGAACATTCTACGATCGGTTATCTCAAGTCTCTCGGATACTGTGAGGTTCTTGAATGGGGCAGCGAGTGGACCAAGATCAGGTCCGGCAGTGTGACGGGATATGTATATACGGTTTATCTGATGTTCAACGATGATGCTCTCAATAAACTGAAGAGCATGAACAAGATATTCGTTCGCGTAACCTCGAACACCGTAAATATCCGTTCGGAGGCGACCACGGACAGCGCGGTTCTGGGCAAGGGATCATTAGGTTCCAAGTTCATCTATCTGCCCGAATCCTCTGTTGAAGGCTGGTACTGCATACAGTTCAGCGAGACTCAGAAAGGCTATATCACGGAGCAGTATTCCGAAGTTTACATCGATACATCGACCGCGATCCCACTGTCTTAATAACGCAAAAACGGTGCCTGTCACTCTGAATGGGTGACAGGCATCATAGAGATAAAGAATAAAATTACGGAAAGGAATATAAACAATGTTTGATGCATCAGTATTTACGATCGACGAATCGAACTTAAGCTCTCGTATCGGGCAGGCTTCCCATTATCTTGAGGAGTATGAGAAGGAAGTAGCACGCGCTCAGGGCGCTGCGGGCTATGTATTCCGCAACAAGGAAGACGCGCTCGGAAGGATAAAGCTACTTGTTGAGTTCGCTCCGAACGATGAGCGCATTCAGGCGCTTTATGCACGCGCAAAGGCCTGCGTAAAGGGCGGAGCCGGCAATATCAATACCGTTGATCCCGCTATGACCGTATATCTTGAGAATGAAGAGAACCTTCGCAAGCATTTTGCCGATGCGAGTGAAAAGGCGTGGAACGATTTCCTCGCTGCGAATTCGGAAAACAAAGTCGATAAGAACTTCCCCGTTCCGGATTTCAAGAAGTATACTATCGAGGATATGAGGGACAAGATCGTTGTGCTGGATGACATCAGATATCCTGACAATCAGTTCGACGGCACAGACGGAGAATATATCTGGACAGGAACACGCTCG
>JAEEGL016672708.1_pt1 | contig 22172 bp, 24 predicted proteins | sample 9134231 | NCBI WGS metagenome assembly JAEEGL01 (sample SAMN16246548, study PRJNA631951) | gut metagenome | biome: gut microbiome; feature: rumen; material: fiber-attached | host: Bos | place: Iran: Karaj | collected 2018-10 | reverse complement strand
TACAAAACTGTTCAAGAGGAACAGCGAAATACTTAAAGACACTTACGTTTCGTAGGAATACGATCGTGGGTGTCTTTTTTGTTTATCTGCTTAGGGAAAAACTTTCAAACAATTTGATTACGGAGGTAACACATGGTCAGAAAGTCGAGAGGCCCGGACCATATCCGGGAACACGTCGAAAAGCGCGGTTATAGACATAATTACGTGCTTTATGGTGCAGGGGCTTACTATTACGACCTGCCCTACTGGACCTTTGTGCATCTTGCAAAAAATGCGGGAGCAACGGTGGATTTACACAGAATGGCTGTTGCGGACACATTGGCGATAGACAGATATCTGGACGAGAACTGTCTTTTAGAACCCGAAATTCCAAGCAGAAAGGAAAGCGTGAGAGAAATGAAGAAAAGAAATAAGGATGTAGAGAAAATCAAGAGATTAGTTGCTGAAGGATCCAAGAGATGGGTGCGTTATGACGAGGGTGCAATCCTTTATTCCGTTGGGATCCACACGTTCCAGAAACTTGCGCGGGACGCAAAAGCCTGCTACAAGGTGGGCGGTGTAACCCTCATTGATACTCAGAAACTGGATAGGTTTATCGAGGCTTTTGAAATGGAGGATGATGATTGATGTGTAAAGTGGTCAGTATTTCAAATCAGAAAGGCGGGGTGGCCAAAACGGTCACCTCCGTAAATATGGGAATCGGTCTTGCCCGCGAAGGAAAGAAGGTTCTACTCATTGATGCGGATCCTCAGGGCTCGCTTACGATCAGCCTTGGATGGGAGTATCCTGACAAGATGGATGTTTCGCTGGCTACCATCATGATGAAGATCATCAATGATGAAGTTGTAAGCCCCACAGAGGGCATCCTGCATCATGCGGAGGGGGTAGATATTCTCCCGGGGAATATAGAGCTCTCCGGCCTTGAAATCTCTATGAATGGCGTTATCAGCCGCGAGACAGTGCTCAGGCAGTATGTGGATATGATGCGGGAATATTACGATTATATCATCTGCGATTGCATGCCGAGCCTGGGACTCCTCACGATCAATGCACTGGCGTGTGCTGATTCTGTTCTTATCCCGGTATCAGCAGGGTATTTACCGGTTCGTGGATTGGAACAGCTTATCAAAACCATCGGCCGTGTGAAGAGGCAGCTTAATCCAAAACTTCAGATTGAAGGGATCCTGCTCACAATGGTTGATTCAAGAACGAATTATGCGAAGGATATCGTCCGCCAGGTACATGAGGCATATTCCTCAGCGGTAAAGGTGTTTGATACGCAGATCCCGATGTCGGTTCGCGCGGCTGAGATTTCTGCAGAAGGAACCAGCCTGTATCAGTATGATCCGAAGGGGAAAGCGGCATCTGCATATCTGGCACTTGTGAGTGCTATTTTGGGAAAGGAGAGTGTGAACAATGGCTAATAACAGACCTGGACAGAAAATCAAAATGACAAGCATTGACGAGCTTCTATGTGTGCCGGATTCGTCCGGCACCACGGAGATCGCTATCAGGGACATCTATCCTTTTGAGAATCATCCGTTCAAGGTTCTGGATGATGAGAAGATGGACGAGCTGGTGGACAGTATCAAATCATACGGAGTTCTCACACCGGTGATCCTTCGTAAAGATAGGGACGACCTTTATCAAATGATATCCGGTCATCGAAGACTTCATGCGGCTAAGAAAGCCGGGCTTGAATCTATTCCGGCAATCGTGAAGGAAATGTCCGATGATGACGCTATCATCTATATGGTGGATTCAAATCTGCAGAGAGAGGAGATTCTCCCGAGCGAGAAAGCGTTGTCTTATAAGATGCGTTATGAGGCGATGAAGCGGCAAGGTTACCGGTCTGATTTAACTTCCGCACAAGTTGGGCGGAAGTTAGAAACTACCGATGTATTGGGCATGCAGGTAGGAGAAAGTCGAGGAACTATAAAAAGATTTCTTAGGATAGCAGAGCTGATTCCGGCTCTGTTAGATCTTGTGGATCAGAAGAGAATCCCGATATCCGTAGCTGTGGAGATGTCCTTTTTCACAAGGCAGATACAGCAATGGATTCATGAGTATTGCATTGATGTACGTATTCCGAAGTGGAATGAGCTGGCTGATCTCCGTAGTGGTGTTCCGCAGAAAGATATCGCGAAAGAGAATTTGTACGAATATCTCAATGGAAAACAGGCAGTGCCGGATGCTCCGGAGAAGATTGTATTTACGCGGAGGAAATTGAATCAGTACTTTCCGAAATATATGTCTACGCCGGAGCGAGAGCGTATTATTATTTCTCTCTTGGAGAGGTGGAAACAAGAGCAGGAAAACAAGAGGCAGTAACATATATGTACAATACGGGCTGACTGGACGATTATGAATTCGGTCAGCCTGGCTATTTATCAACAAAAGATAGCGCGACAGCTAAATTGACACACAATTAAATTGACAAAGTTCGCCATAACGGATATAATAATATAGATGTAATATACTCGGGGAATGTGCCCGAATTGTTTCTGTAATTTAGGAAAGACTTATGGACAATTATATCACTATTAAAGAGCTCGCAGAGAAATGGAATGTTACACCCAGACGTATTCAGAGGATGTGTGCGGAAGGGCGTATTGAAGGTGCAAGGAAGTTTGGGCGAGATTGGGCAATCCCGTCTGATACCGAGAGGCCTCGTGATGCGCGGGTTACGACAGGTGAATACAGAAACTGGAGGAAAAATCTGAAACAGGAGGGATAGGCGTATGCGATCATTCTTAAGAAAAATATCAACGCTTATATTGTCCCTTGCGATAGCACTCTGTTTCATACCATGCTTGACTGCAGATACTGCGGTAGGCGTAGGTTCATCGAACAACGCTACTGAAAAAGAAACAACAGCCCAAACGAGTAGGACGAATTCCGAAGTAGAGAGAGAGGTTGTCAAGGATCAACCGGCAGAGATAGATACTGCTTTAAAAGAAACGGAGACAGCTGTTTTAGAGAAAGAGGATCTTGCTGTTTCCGAGAGCTCCGGGAGTGATTTACCTGCAGAGGAAGAAGGATCTTTTTGGATTGAGTTTATTGATGTTGGGCAAGGAGACTCCATTTTAATTCAGTGCGATGGTCATTACATGTTGATAGATGGAGGTCCATCTTCGGCGTCATCAGTTGTTTATACGATTTTAAAGAATTCTGAAATTGACTATCTGGACTATATGATAGCTACGCATCCGGATGCAGACCACATAGGGGGGCTCTCGGGTGCTTTGAACTATGCTAAGGTCGGTGTGTGTTATTCGCCGGTGACTACGCATGATACAAAAACCTTTGAAAGTCTAGTGAAGTACCTTAACAAACAGAACGTTTCTGTTACGGTGCCTTCAGCTGGAACGTCCTTTCAGTTGGGAAGAGCAGATGTTGAAATTCTTGGGCCAATAGAAAGAAGTTCAGACACAAATAACAATTCAATTGTTACGCGAGTTGTGTTCGGAAATACTGCTTTTTTGTTTATGGGCGATGCAGAGATTGAAGAAGAAAACTCTTTAATCGAAGCAGGAGTAAATCTTTCATGTGATGTTTTAAAAGCAGGGCATCATGGAAGCAGCGGTTCTACGGGGAGTGAGTTTTTGCGTAAGGCAGCTCCTGATTATGCTGTTTTCTCGGTTGGATCCGAGAATTCGTATGGACATCCAACAGATGAGACATTAGCAAGGCTGGAAGCTTGTGGTGTATCAATTTACAGAACAGACATGCAAGGAGATGTTGTCTGTCAAAGCGATGGGAACGTAATCACCTTCGTGACGGAAAAAAAGGCATCTGAGGAAGCGTTATGGATTGCTGGGCCGTCATCCAATTCTACTGTAACGCGCGATGGCGTAGTGGTTGCAGCTCCGGAGAAAACAGAAATTCCTGAGGGGACAACATTTGTACTAAATACGAGTTCAAAGAAATTCCATCTCACTACGTGTTCAAGTGTTGGTGATATTTCAGAAAAGAACAGGGCTTTTTCAACAGATTCTGCGGAGGAACTTATTGCGGCTGGATATAAGCCATGTGGTAGATGCAATCCGAGCGATTCACACATACATAATGATGACTCGATAGTGGATCAGAGCACATCAGACGTAAAGCAGGAGCAACAAGAAAACGGAGTAACTGGTTCTTATGTATTAAACACCAAGACTTTGAAGTTTCATAGGCCTGATTGTTCTAGTGTTACAGAGATGAACGCCAATAACCGTAAAGATGTGACGATGTCACGTGAAGAAATAATTAATCAGGGATACAGCCCATGTAAAAGGTGTAACCCATGAGTGATGGTGAACTATGAAAAAATATTCTAAAGATGTTTATAGTAAAGAGGTTTTGCTGAAGGCGGCATATTCGTTTACAGATACTTTGTATATTCATCTCGATGCTGATGAAGATCATTTTTATGTGGAACTTGTAGCAAAATCGGGAAATACCGACGAAAGTGTTTATAGCGCTTTTGAGAATGAGCTTATAGCACAGGAAAATCGCTTAATAATATCAGAGAAGACAAAAAATATACGGGAAATGATTGTCGCTAGAGCGTTATCATCAACCATGATTAATACCGGAATAACTGAACTGGATGACGATGATGAATACAACGCAGATGATATCTTACAAGATTGGTTTAAGGATGAATAATACATTACTTTTGTTGAAGGATTTATATTCAATTGAATATTTAGACGATGCACGAACGGCCTTTTCAAGATTGACAAAGATTTGTATTTCAGACGATAAGAAGTATTGGATCTGTGAGTTTACCGATTGTAAGTACGCTGTTGAAAAGACCAAGAAAGAGTTTGAAAACTATTTGATAGGTATCTGCAATAAGGAAGGATGAGCAATGCAACTATGTGAGTCTATTTTAATGGCCCTTATTGCGGCAATTGGGATATATGCCACTATTACAGATATTAAAAATGGAATTATACAAAACAGAGCGTTGCTTATAATTTCGTCCATTGGTCTTGCTGTGAATGTTGTATATTTTACATTTTTTGCCAGAGAATTCATCCTGACATATTTGATTAACCTGGTAATTGTTTCGGCGTTTGCTGTAGCGTTATATGGTTTTCACTTTTGGGCGGCAGGAGACAGCAAACTATTAATATGTATAACTTTTCTATTCCCCGCAAGGCTTTATGATGATGGCGTAACAATGTATGCTCCTGGAATCATTGTTTTTATATATGTTTTTCTTATTGCATATGTGTATATTGTGGTGGATTCTATCGCTTGTTTTATTCGAAAGGATAAGTTTTATTCGGGGCGCAGACTTGGAAAAGAAGATGTAAAGAGATTTATCGTTGGGTATCTCTTGTGCTTTATATATATGCGGGCATTAAGTGAATTGCTGAGATTTATACTAGGAGATTTTTATTATAATAATCAAATTGTATTCAGCTTTCTATTTTTCTTTATTGCTATGAAAATACACGAGAAGAAGTTTTTCAGAAAGTGGTACATGATAGCAATTACTTTAGTGCTTAATATAGTTTTTCTGCAATCGTTCAGATTCCAGGTAGCGAATCTCTACGGATATGGAGTGCTTTTTATTGCGCTTTTCCTTCGATATTTGTTGAGTGGATATAACTATAAGCAGATACCAACTGAAACAGTGGAAAAAGGAATGGTTCTTTCTGTTCCTACAGTAATGATGTTTGCCGCTTCGAGAGTAAAGGGACTTCCGCAGATGTCATATGAAGATATGAGAAGCCGATTGTCTGAAGAGGAAGCTGACGCTGTTAGACGGTGGAGGGATAGTAAATATGGTAAGGAGACAGTCACAATAGTAAAGAAAATTCCGTTTGCCATTTTTATTGTATTGGGAGAATTGGTTTTTTTCTTTATAAGGATATGGAAATAGATGGGAAGAGTAATCGATTGGGACAGAGCGGAAACACTTTTTGTTTATACGACCTATAGTGAATTAGAACAAGATAATAAAGATCTTCTCGATAAAAATGTAGGATGGGTATCAGATGAGGGAGTGCTGCATTTAAGCATTTCGGAACAAGAACTCGATTATACATGTGAATTCAATGAAACAGATTGCTACCACTCAGGAGATGTAATATCCATTGGTGAAAAGGGCTATTTAAGCAAAGTATATGATGTCGAAACATCGGAGATAGATATTTTTGTTACAAGCCACTGTAATTCTAATTGTGTCATGTGTCCGTTGCCAGAAGCTGTTAGAAGGCGACACGACAAGAAGCATCTTGAGTGGATTAAGGATTATATCTCGATATTGCCGGAGAATGTTGGATACATCAATGTTACTGGTGGAGAGCCAACGCTTGCTAAAGATGGATTTTTAGAGATTCTTGAATTATTAAGAGATAAGTTTATTTATTCGGATTTTCAGATACTGACAAACGGCAGATCTGTGTCGGATAGGCGATTTTTACATAAACTACTGGAAGTGTGTCCGGTCGGAACGAGATTCGCGGTTCCGCTTCACTCGGCAGATCCTTCAGTACATGACTTAATTACTCGTACAGAAGGTAGTTTTTATCAAACAGATCGAGGAATAAAAAACCTGATTAAAGAGCAACAAACCGTGGAAGTAAGGATTGTTGTTTCGAGAAAGAACATTGACAGCCTAAATGAAACGGCTAAATATATAGCGCTGAATTATCCGGGGATTTTCTGCGTGAACTATATAGGAATGGAAATGATGGGTAATGCAGCATTGAACAAAGATGAACTTTGGGTAGATTACGCAGACGTATTTAAAGCAGCAAGGCCCGGAATTGATTATCTTGTAAATAATGGCATTGATGTTCAGTTGTATAATTTTCCTCTATGCGATGTCAATAGGGGGTATTGGCACATAGCAGCCAAGAGCATTACTGATTATAAGATTAGGTATATGGATGAATGTGAATTGTGTGCTGTAAAAGATATTTGCGGTGGCTTTTTCCAATCTACGAAGCAAGTTATGAAGCCGGTTGTTCATCCTATCAAGGATAAATATGAAGTTTAATTATTTTACTTTTAAACAATTAAAGAATGGTAAATATCTGCTTACAAATGAGCTGGGATTTTATGATTTTCTATCAAAGGAAGACTTCGATAATGTTGTTGGCGAAAAATTTGATGAGATTGATAAGGATACCATTACGAGGTTGAAGGATAAGTTCTTTATCTATGATCAAGATGCGGATGTGTTTATCGAGAATGCGTCTTACAAATATAGAGATAACAAGAACTATTTGTTATCGGCAACATGTCTTCACATATTTGTTTTGACGAATGCTTGCAATATGAATTGTGTGTATTGCCAAGCTCAGGATACCAGACAGAAGAATAAAGGGAAAATGGACAGGGAGACTGCAAAAAAGGCGGTCGATATAGCGCTTCAGTCACCTAATAGAGAATTGACATTTGAATTTCAAGGTGGGGAACCACTAACAAATTTTGAAATACTTAAATATATTGTTGAGTATACGGAGGAACAAAAAGGGGATAAGATTGTACATTATTCGGTAGTTTCAAATACCTTACTAATAACCGATGAGATAATAGATTTCTTCAAGCAGAATAATATATCATTATCTACCTCACTTGACGGGAACGAAGAAATACATAATAGTAACCGCCCCAAAGCAAATGGAGAAGGGACTTTCCAAAGTGTAGAAAAGAACATTAGATATATTCAGAGTAAAAAACTCGGGATAGGAGCCATTCAAACTACTACGCGCAAAAGTCTTTCAAACCCAAAAGCAATAGTGGATTCATACAGGAATCTTGACTTACATTATTTGTTTATTAGACCGCTTACACCATTAGGATACGCCAATGAAAACTGGAGTGAAGTGGGTTATACGCCTGAAGAGTTTGTAGAATTCTATCGGACATGCTTAGCAGAAATACTACAAGCAAATAAGGAAGGATATTGCATGGCAGAGGGTCACGCGAGTATCTTCCTTAGGAAAATAATAGATCATGTCTCAGATAATTACATGGAGTTGAGGTCTCCATGCGGAGCTGGGGTAGGACAGATTGTCTATTACTATGATGGAAAGGTTTATACCTGTGATGAGGCACGTATGCTTTCAGAAATGGGTATGCCGGATTTTTGCATTGGAACAGTGGAAAAAACATACGATGAACTGATGGATTCTCGCGTATGTAAGGTCACATGCCAATCCTCAGTGATTGAATGTATTCCGCAGTGTTGTGATTGCGTTTATCATCCGTACTGTGGTGTTTGCCCGGTCATAAATTATGCGCTTGAGAGTAATCTCTACTCAAGAGAAGCAAATGGTTATAGATGTAAGATTTACAAAGGGATGTTGGATACTCTGTTTGAGTATCTTGAAAATGATAAAGAAGCGGCGGAGATATTTGGTAAATGGTTATAGAAAGATTTAAAAATGACAAGAGAAAAACCAAACTCACAGCGTTAGGAATGGCTGGAATGCTGGGCCTTACAGGGCTGTTTTATGGTTCACTGACATCCGAAGATACCACAACCACCAAGACTAAACTCGCTGAGGCTAACGAGTATGTATATCACGAGACCGCAGATGGAGTTTATATTGGCTCGGCTTTAGAAAACGTCATTACGGGAGAGGGTACTCTGTATTATTTTAATGGCGATACCTATGAGGGCCAAATGGTTGAAGAACTAAAATGCGGCCAGGGAAAACTTGTATGGAGTAATGGGGATGTATACGAAGGTGCTTTTGCCGATGATGAGCGTGAAGGTTCAGGCGAAATGCATTGGAATAACGGAAATGAATATGTTGGAGAGTTTCAGGATGATCTGAGAGATGGCACCGGAACCATGAGCTGGAATAACGGCAATTCATATTCTGGTGAATTTGACTTGGATCATCTCTCGGGAAGCGGAACATATACTTATGCAGATGGAGCAAGTTATACCGGAGGTTTCAAGAATGGACAACGATCAGGAGAAGGAACCTTTTCCTATACTGACGGGGCCAGTTATTCTGGAACTTGGTCTAACGATGTTTACAACGGGAAGGGTACTTTTGTATTTGCAGATGGATCGAGTCTCTCGGGAACGTTTGTTGAGAACGAATTTACGGGGAATGGATCATACACAAAATCGGATGAAAACGGAACATATGAGATAGCTTTGACTGATGGCGTTCCTACAGGAAAGATAACAGCAACGTTAAAGAATGGTGATGTTTACAAAGGAACGTATACGGATAAAGGCTTTTCTGGTGAAGTTACAATTAACTACAGCGATGGGGATTATTATAGCGGAGAAGTATCAAAAGGATTAAAGAGCGGAACTGGAACATACAAGTGGGCTTCCGGGGAAAAATATGAGGGTGCATGGTCAAATGATATGATGAATGGTCAAGGTACGTATTATTATACATCGGCCTCAACCCCATCTTTAGAAGGTAATTTCTCAAAAAACAAGCCTTCAGGAACGTGTACATATCATAAGAGTTCAACGACATCATATAAGACCACGTGGAAGAACGGCGTGTGCACTGGCCTGTCTGAATAATAGGGAGAAACACAATGAATGATGAAGAATTATTTCCGCAGGTAAAGAAATCTATAGAAGACTTCCTGTATGAAGAAGAGGGAAATATAACGCGAAATAAAGTGATTACAATGGGCACTTTGGTTTTAGTGCTTTGGCTACTTATGAGCGAAAAGGCATATGCTGGTCATCGGTCGCATAGCAGTCATAGATCGCATAGCAGTCATAGATCTGGATCAGGTGGGCATAGTAGCCATAGTAGTCACAGTAGTCACAGTTCTGGAACACATAGTAGCCATGGAAGTCATAATAGCCATAGTAATCACAGCAATCATGCCTCCCACAGCAATACTTCCCATTATAGCGCGACGGATGAAGCGGGATTTGTTGCTGATTCTACGATAACAACAAAGGTAGAAGGGGTTGATCTTAACGATTTTGGAGGTATTAAGGTTCCAAACTCCAATATTGAGACATCAATTGATACCGCGGTGAACACTGTTGTAAGTATACCGCCTAGTACACAGGAGTGATGATTTATGGGATGGAATTTTAGAAAAAGCGTAAATTTAGGCGGCGGTCTAAGGCTCAACTTTTCCAAAAGTGGTGTTGGAATAAGCGGTGGAGTCAAGGGCTTTCGTGTGAGTTCGAATTCAAGAGGAAAGCGTTTATATGCCTCCATCCCTGGAACCGGACTTTACTACACAAAAAGTTTAGGGAAAGGAAAGGGGTCCTCAAGAACTCGTCGTACTACCAATGCGCGTGCTGTCACCAATACGAACGCTGGTAATAACTATCAGTATTCGCAGGTTGTAACCAATCAGTATACAGGCGAAACCAGAGAACTGCGGGCAAGAACGCAGTTTGAGTTGAATCAGTTGGTGCAAACTGAACAGGCGCGTCAGGCAGTAAATGAGCAACGCCAGAAGCAACTTGAAGCGGCGCAGGGGAAAATGCAGCAAGTTGCAACAATGAATCAACAACTATTCGCTGTTAAAAATGAACTGGCAAAGATAATAAATCATACACTGGATGTTAATGACAGGATTGATTGGGAAGCGCAGATGATTACCTCAGAGTTTCCGCCATTCAAGTTTAACGAGCAATCACCTATTCGTCAGAGACAGTATAAGTTACCATTTTTTAAATCCTTGTTTATGAACGAAAAGAAGTTCAGACTTCCAGAAGGAGAAAACGCTGCAGTTGTACAGTTTGAGCAGAGAAGAAATGCTGCAATAGGCGAATATCTTATAAAAAAGGCTGAATTTGAAAGGGAGAAAAATCGTAAAAACGGAGAAATGGTTTACCTTAGAAAAAGGTTTGAGGAATCTGATAAGGAAGCCATTGAGAGATATGTTTCTATCGTATTGACTCGCTCGCAGTATCCTGCGGACTTTGAACATGATTTTGATGTAAAGTACGACAAGGAAAAGAAACAATTACAGATAGAGTATTTGTTCCAAGATATTGATTCTTTTCCCATGGTGACCAGATACGAATACAACGAAAAGAAGGATATCATCGAAGAAGTTCTGATGGACAAAGAAGAAGCCGAGAAGTTTTATGCGAGTATTCTTTACTCTGTTGGGATACGTACAATTCACGAAGTGTTTGAGTCTGTTTACACAGATGCAGTAGATGGTGTTTGCTTCAACGGTTATATCGAAGAAGATGATAGTCATTCATGCGTGTTTGCTTTTAAGACTTCGCGAGAAGTATTTGAAAAGATAGATTTAACCAAATCTGTTGACAGTATTCTTGGCTTTTTAGAAATGCGTACTATTGGTGATTTTACAAAGGCAGAATATGTAACACCGTTTGAATAAGAAAAAGAGTGGTAAATTATGTTAAAAACATCGACTGGTCGAATATATACTTTACTTTCAGCTTGTAAGCCTGAAAATGCAAAGGTAAAAAAACGTTTATTAATTACTACGATACTTGAAATGCCAGAGTATAAGGCGCTTCAGGTTTATCAAGGCGCTGCATCAGCGATGGATGATCACTACGGTCCATCAAGGCTACAAGCAGCGTCATATGAACAACTGGAACAGATTGCCCAGATTATTCCATTTTTAGAAGACTGTATTCGTAAACTGTATGCACTAGTTTGTTATGGAGATATAAGAGCACTTTACTCTCTTAACAAGATAAGGTTCTACGATGCCGAGTCCATGCGAGCACTTTATGAGGTTGTTAAATCAGCAAAACAGACGGGCGTTAATATTACTAATATTCCTGAATACGATGTATGGAGCCTTTTTTCTTCAGATACGATAAAGAGTATCGATAAGTGCTGGGATCTTTTTGAAAACTGCGATATTGATTATCTCGAAATCGAGATAGCTAATAAACTTCAAAACGGGTTATATTGCATAAGCGCAGCTGAAATTGCGGAAAAACGTAGGGGATATCTTAGCGTGTATCAAAAAGAGGAGACTGCGCGGTTACGTTTGCAAATTGTAGAAAACAAGATTTTCATGAAGAAGCTTTTAATCTCACTTTTTACTACGGTTATTTTCATGACACAGTTTACTAACAGTTCTGTTGCTCTGCATCCGGCAGTTAGAGGACTTTTTCTTGTGCTATATATTATTGCGCTTGTAGCGTATTGGATAATGGGGTGAGGCAATGAGCGAAACGATACAATCTTTGGAAGCAAAATATCATGAGTTAGATTCCAAGTATAAAACTATGCCGCGACGTAAGTGGACGTTCCGTTTGGCAACATTGGCATTCATAGTTATTTCAGTTTTGCTGTCCATCATTTTAAGTGCAGTTAAACAGCATGGCGTAGAAAAAGTACAGTCAAATTATCTTGAATGTGAAGATGTTGATGAGTTACGCGGATACTTTGGTAATGATGCAGTTAGAGGGAATCCAGAGGCGATGAAGAGACTTGAGGAATATACAATTGGTATTCCAAATAACATTGCTCTCGCTGGTCTATCGAGGTCGTGTGCGGTTAACACTGAATATAGAAACTCAATAGGTGAAATTGAAGCGTGGAGAGATAAAAAAACAGGAAAACTGAAGGTGTCTGTATCTGGAAAGTCTATTAATACTGGAAATGCTAAGGCAGCTGAGGTAATAGCTACTGAGGAGAGCGTGTTTTTTATAAACGAGGACAATCACTTTCTGTGTGTGTTGCAGATAGCAGATGAGACTCAGGTTGAACTAATATCGGATCCGATTCAGTCATTTGCAATGATAGGAAACCAGTTGTTTGTTTTGAAGCAAGACGGAGTAATACAGCGCTATTCCATTGAAGACGGAAGCATTGATGACGTGGTAACGAATGTTCAAAGATTCTATGTTGCGGGTACATTGATTGTGCAAAACGGCACAAGTATCTATTCCATTGACCTTGATGGACGAAATAAAACAGAGCTTGCTACTGGAGCGTTATTGGTTGGGGCAGATAATAAATATATCTATGTGACTGACTTCGGTACGGGAGATAAAAGGATAGTAGACGCGTTGAGGACGGAAGAATCAAGTCATGAAGGTGAAAGTGAGCAACAGACGGAAATTCAGATGACTGAGAATACTAATAGTGAGATTGAAGGAAAGCATCTGTTGTATTCGATAGAGATCGCCAATCGCCAGATCGAGGTGATTGATGGCTCAGAGGAGTTTATCAGAGCGGTATATTCTACCGATGAAGGTGTTGTATTGGACACATTAAAGTAAAGCGGAAGAGAGGGTTCAACATGAGAGTAGAAAAATGGCATCAGGAAATGGATCGTTTTCTTGATATAAAAACGGCATTTTTACTTGAAGGCGATATTTATGATCTCCATTCATATCCAACTGAGACTGAAGAAGGCATTAGATGGGACATGCTTTCTTTAGAGAATTACTTGTATAGGTATTTCGTTGAAAAGGGTTATGGATGTGTCGTTTTCTACAATCATGTAGATGGTTTTTATAATTCATACAGTGAAGATGATATGAATAGGTTTGCGGAGGTGACCGGTCAGAAGAAAAATTTAGGGAGTGATAAAAGGATTAATCTCACTTTCGGACAGGCTGCAGACGTTATTCGAGGGGTAATGGATAATAAGGAAACTCCGGTTGCAGTTATCATGATGCTGGCATCAAGATATGTCATATCCGCCGACAACGTTTCTGAGAATGAACGCGACTTTTACACAAAACTCATGATGGCTTCACTGAAGAAAACACAGGTAAAAAAAGGTGAGAGATTTATGACCAATATATTCCTGCTTATCTGTGAAAAAGCGAATGATATTCCTGTATGGTTTTATTTAGATAATCCGTTCATTAAGACAATGACGATACAAAAGCCAGATAAGGAAGCCAGAGCTCAGTTTGCTGATACACAGTTGCAACACTTTCCTGGCGCAGATTCTTTGTCTGAGGAGGATATGAAGTCGTACAAGGAAGATTTTGTTGCACATACTGATGGATTTCAAAATGTTGAACTCAATGCTTTGAAGATACTGTGTCGAAATGAAAACCTGGATATTAAAAATATTACTGATGCCATTAACCTGTATAAGTATGGAATAAAGGATAACCCGTGGAATGATATACCACAAGAAAAAATAGCAAATGCTGAAGAGTATATCAAATCAAGAATTAAGGGGCAGGATCATGCGGTAACGCAGGTTCTGGATATCATCAAAAGAGCCGTAAGTGATATGTCCGGGATACAGCATTCAGGTAAAACTAAGCCCAAGGGGATTCTTTTCTTTGCAGGACCGACAGGTACCGGAAAAACGGAAATGGCGAAAACCATGGCTAACCTATTGTTTGGCGATGACGATGCCTGCATAAGATTTGATATGAGCGAATATCAACAGGGACATTCAGATCAGAAATTGCTTGGTGCGCCTCCTGGATATGTAGGATATGAATCAGGAGGACAGCTTACAAAAGCAGTAAAAGAAAAGCCGTTTTCTATTATCCTTTTTGATGAAATAGAAAAAGCTCATCCTTCTATTTTTGATAAGTTCCTTCAGATTCTTGAAGACGGTAGAATGACTGACGGAAAAGGTGAAACAGTTTACTTTTCCGAGAGCGTAATAATATTTACCAGCAATCTTGGAATATATGACACAGATGAATATGGACAAAGGAAGCTGAATGTTTCTTTGGATATGTCATATGAGGATATGAGTAGGAGAATTATTGATTCTATCAGCAATTATTTCAAGATGCAACTTGGCAGACCGGAAATATTGAACCGTATTGGAGAGAACTTTGTGGTCTTTGATTTTATTAGAGAAGACTCTGCTCTGCAAATCCTGAATAAGCATATTAGGACCATCTCCAATAACATCAAGGATACGAAGGATATTACTCTTGAGTTTTCTGATGAGGCAGTAGCTTACCTGAAAGAGAAATCCTTTGGAAATCTTGAAAACGGCGGCCGAGGTATCGGAAATGTAATAGAAAAGTATCTTATCAACCCGCTGGCAAGATATCTGTTTGATAACCAAATTAAAGCGGGTGCAGTAGTTAAGATAAATAATATTGTTGAAGAAAACAAAGTGGTTTCTTTGGTGTGTGAGTAGATATGTATAAAGTATATGCAATAACAGACATAGGTGTGGAACGTACACAGAATCAAGATGGGATATTTATTGATGGCTCATGGTGTACGGATTCTACACATAGAGAAATATACTATGAGACAGACTCTGACTATATCAATGTTGCGGTATGCGATGGAGTTGGTAGTACAAGATACGCTGTTGAAGCGGTCAGACATGCATTTGAGTACATGGCAGCGCATAAACCGGAAGCAACAGAGAGTGATATAGAGAAGTATGTTTTGGAATTAAATGCATATGTATATGATTCTTTGAAAGCAACAGGTAAGTCAGATGGCGCCTGCACTATTGTGGGAATCTTATCCAATGGTGCTGAGTCATATGTTTATAACATAGGTGATAGTCCGGCCTTTGCAATCAACAATGGTTATTTGGAAAAACATTCTATTGATGATACAGGTGCATCACTTATGGAAGAAGAATTGGATGAAATGCCTAGTGGACCATCGGTTAAACCGCCATTGATTCAGTCTATAGGAACATATCGTCTTTTGGATAAAGTTCACATTAAGCATCTAAATGATGAAGATGCTTTCCTGCTATGTAGTGATGGAATATCTGATTTGATTGGCTTGGACGAAATGGAAGATATATTGGACGAGAGCGATTCTTTGAAGAGCTTAGCTCAGATTTATGTTGAGGAAGCAAACTCACGAGGGGGCTACGATAATTCGTCTTTAATCCTTTTAGTAAAAGAGGAAGAGTAATATGGCAAGTGGTAAAGTAACAGAAATACTTTCAAATGCAGGAAAAAACGTTACGCAGAGGTTGTTGGGTGGCTCGAAGAAAACCGAAGTAATGCGTAATACAGATAATACCAATGTTACATGGGTAATGGAAAACGAAGAAACCGGAGGTGGAAATCCTGTTCAAATAGGGACAGGAGCTTCAGTGGCCGGTTATCAAGTCGTGGATATTATCTCGGAGAATACCGGCGAGGCAACTTTGCTATTGGTTGAGAGGGAGTCTGTTCAGTATGTGCTTAAAATGTATCATAAAAACAAAACCCCGAAGGAAAACTTGCTGGAGATTCTTGACGGAATCAATAGCGAATATGTAATACACAATGTTGACAAGGGTATGTATTATGATCGCTTTTTTGAGGTGTTGCCATACTACAAAAATGGTGATTTGCTCGCGCAGATGCCAATTTCAGAAGAAGAAATAGAAAAAGTAATTGTACCTTGTGTTAATGAAGGCTTGAAAGCTCTTCATGAAAAGGACATCATTCATCGAGATATTAAACCGAGTAATATTTTTTTATCAGAAGACAGAAGAAAAGCAATTATTGGCGATTTCGGTATTAGTTCGGTTCTTAACCAAGATGTAAGTGTAAGGGCGACCTCGATGTCTCGCACATTGGGATATTCGGCTCCTGAGACATCAAATGGTTTTATTTCCAAAGAGTCGGATTATTACTCGTTAGGCATCACAGTATATCATTTAGTTTTGGGCACCGATCCGTTTGCCGGAATGTCTGATATGCAGATTTTGTATCAAACAATCAATAAAAAGCTGGAAATCCCGCAAACAGTGAGCCATAGGCTACAAGCTCTCATAAAGGGATTAACGCTTAAAGATAGAAATGACAGGTGGGGATATGAGGAAGTCTGCCGATGGGCAAAAGGAGAACAGGTCGATGTTATCGAGCAGATAAAAAAGACGGATGCTGAGAAGCCATATACATTCATGTATGACAAATACTCAGATATCAATGCGCTTTCCTTGGCTTTTGCACAGAATTGGGATAATGCAAAAAAACATCTTTTTAGGGGCTTAGTAGATAAGTATTTGTCTACATATAACCAAGAGATGGCTTCTCAATGTATGGACCTTAAGGAAATAAAAGATAAGGATCTTGCCGTTTTTAAACTTATTTACCTGCTGAACCCCAATGCGCCTCTTTGCTTTAGGGGAAAGCTATACAATGATCTTGAGGCACTTGGATTGGAGATGGCAAACTCTTCACCGAATATAGATGAAGATATTAGAGACCTTGTGAAGTGTGGTGCTCTGCTTAGTTATGTTAAGAGTAACCTTTATGATGAAAAATTAATAGAGGCAATAGCTGATGTAACTGAGGCGTTAGAGCAAGACGATAAATCGACGAAATATTTTAAATTGATGTTCATTCTTAATCCGAGTATGGGATACCAGATTGGGAATGCCAGATGTGAAGATGTTCAGGATTTAATCGAATTATTGGAAGGAATGGACAATACATCTAGAGATAATGTGTCGGATGTAATTGTAGATGATCCAATGCTTATGGCATGGCTTGATGCTCTGGGATATGGAAAGCAAGTTGAAAAGTGGCAACAAATATATGAAAAGGTAGAATGGTAAAATGAGCGGACCGAAATATAGTAGGGCATACATAAGAGAATTACAACGCTTAAAGCAGTTAGAGCGTCAATTGGCTGAGCAAGTAGAGCAGTCAAAAAGAAAGCAGGTATTAAGTGATATCGCAAAATTAGAAAAGCTTCGTAAAGATTGTTGCTCCGACAGCATTCTTTCAGAGTGCCAATCGTTAATACCACAAGCGGATCAATTAATACCGAATTCTAAAGTGTTGGCACAGATAAAATCTCTGGTGTCTGCTGTGCTCGCAGCGCAGAGTGCTTGTTGTGATACGACGGGGAATAGTGAAGAACTTCTTAAAAGATATAATCAGCAACAGAAAGAAATGGAGAAACTGAAGAATTCTGTGCAGTTGCTGAAAGAACTAAAGAAGCAATTGTCTGTAGAAGGTACGGCCGCTTTGCAGGAAAAGAGATCAGAAGAGTTTTCGGCAATGGACTGGAGCGATACAGGAGAAAGAATAGATACCATTCCGAATGATTTACAAGATGCGTATTTGGAAGTAATCGAGTTGCTGGCAGAGTTCCCGGATTTTGAAGAGAAGAAGCAGATTATTGATAACACTATCATGAAGACAGGGGATGTGGCCTACAAGAAAAAGCAACTGGAACTTCGGAAAAAAGCATTAGAAGTAGAGAGAAACAGTTCTCAGGACAACCTTAAACTTTTAGCGTTGGATAATGAGCTAAGAGGCCTGTATACACTTCTTGGTTGGGAAGCAAAGCAGATTCCAACAGGAGAATCAGAATTACAAAAAGCAATTGCTGAAGCGAAGGAAGAGGCTGATAAAAGACAGAAGAACAGGTACATTGCAGAATGTCTTCATAAAGTATTCAAGGAAAAAGGGTATTCACTTGTTGATGATGTTGTTGTTACAAGTAACGGCGCACAGGTTCAGAAAGGATTCTTTGAATTTGGAGAGGACTCTCTTATAAATGTTTCCATGTCAGAAGCAGGTCAAATGCTGTTTGAGGTAGTCGGGGATGGAACAGCCGAAGGTATGGACGAATCCAGAGCTGCGCGACTTGAGTCAGAAATGCGTAGGTTCTGTCCTAACTATGCAGAAATAAAAGAAATCTTAGCAAGAGACTATGGTATTTCGCTGGAAGATGAGCACCTGTGTGAACCAGATCGTAAGTATGCAAAGGCAGTAGATGTGACTGAAACAAAATCACAAAGAAGAGCAAAAAAAGAAAAGAAGATGATGCGTTATGATGATTGAGGCAAAAGTTTGTGAAAACTGTAAACACAAAAACCCTGTAACAGCTGTTGAATGCGAAAGCTGCGGATATGATTTGACATTCGTTTTTCCGCAGAAGGTGGATGATGGTGAAGGTCAAGACGAAACCACGGATGATTCTCAATGTGGTGATAGAAAGACGTCACTTATGTCAGAAAATGTCAGCGATGGAGCATGGGTTTTAGCATACTTGGCAGATGAGGAAAACGCCGTTGTTATTAAGGGGGAAACCTCTGTGGGGCGTGACTGTGAGCTGTTTAACGTTCGGTTTAATAGTAGTAACTATACAAGCCGTATTCATGCAAAACTTCGACTGTTTGAAGGAAAGTTACAAATCATGGATGCAAGCACTAATGGGACTTTTATAGATGATAAAAGGATTCCTAAGATGGAGTGGACAGATGCGGAGGATGGTAGCGTCGTGAGATTCGCAGATGTTTCATTTGTTGTCAGGAGACGATAAATGCAGATAGATAGGATTTATTATCCTGTAGAGACGCTAGGATATGGGAAACGCATTGGTATATGGACTGTCGGATGTACGCATGAATGTATGAAATGCTCCAATCCGGAATTATGGAAGTCAAATCCGGCAAAGGAAGTGAGCATTGAAAAAGTGCTCAGATATATTGAAAATATACCTCATGCTGACGGAGTGACTATTACAGGAGGAGACCCGTTTCTTCAGGTCAGAGAACTTTTAAGTTTGGTGGTTGGGTTGAGGCATTTGGGCTATAAAGACCTCTTGGTATATTCTGGCTATACTTTGGATGAGCTGAAAAAACAAGGAGAGGCAGCCAATCAAGTTCTTTCAAATATTGGTGTTCTGGTAGATGGTAGATATGTTGATGAATTAAATGATAACAAGTCATTTAGAGGTTCAAGTAATCAAAAGATTATTGTGTTAGATAAGGAATTGGAAGAACGATATAGTGGAGCTGAGAATTGGGAACGTAAATCGCAGATAGTAATGAATGATAACAATATTCAGGCGATTGGCCTTCCGATGAAGTGAGGGACATGCGAAAATGGATAATCAATATACCTATCCGGACATAGGATTGTTAGACCATAACGAGTTTCAGGCAGAGGATAAAAGTGATTCGAGTCAGAAATTAGAAGAGTTCCTGAAGATTATGGGAGTCTCCGCTAAAGTAGTTTCTGTCGATGAAACATCAATTTCTACGACTTATGCATTACAGTTGGCGCCTGGCGTGAGAATCAATAAAGTCACTAAGTTGACGCAAGAAATATCTGTTGCTCTCCAAGCTTCCGATATTCAGTTTCAGATTCCTATTCCTGGGACATCATATTTGGGAATCCAAGCAATTAAATCTGATGCAGCTCAAGTTCTGTTGGGCGATTTTATCCAGGATACTGCTTTCATAGAATCAGATAATCTAATGGAAGTAGTTCTTGGAAGAACTTTGGACGGAAAAACTGCTCATTTTGATTTTAATGAAACTCCTCATCTGTTGATTTCGGGAACCACTGGATCAGGTAAAAGTGTTTTTATAGATTCAATTATTCTGAATGTGATATATAAGGCGAGTCCTGATGAAGTCCGGTTCTTAATGATAGACACACATGGAATCAATCTATCGTCATTTAGCTCATTACCACATTTGCTTACCCCTGTGTTGACAAATGTAAATCATGCTGTAAGCGGGTTGAATTATGCAAATAAAGAGATGGATAATCGATACCGCCTTTTTGCGGATATGGGTGTAAAAAACATTGATGCGTACAATGATATTATAGATAGCACTAATGGAAAGAAATTGCCGCGTATTATCATAGTGATTGATGATTTCGCAGATTTGATGGCATTTCAACCAGCGGAGACAGAAGAAACAATATGCCGATTGTCGCAGATGTCCAGAGCGGCAGGAATTCATTTGCTCATATCGACACAAAGACCTTCAGTAAATATTCTAACAGGACAAATTAAAGCAAACATGCCCAATAGGATAGCGTTTAGAACGGCTGCTAGTGTTGACTCAAGAACGATTCTTGATGTTGGAGGAGCGGAACATCTTCTTGGTAAGGGGGACATGTTGCTTAAAACAATCGGACAACGGGAACCGATTAGGATACAAGCACCTTATGTATCAGATGCGGAGATATCAAGAGTTGTAAGATTTATTGCAGATAAGAATCCGCATGATCTTCCGGATATTTCAATAATAGCTCCACCGATTCAGCCAGTTTATGGATATGGATATCTAGAAGAAAATGGTTATGATGAGTTACTGAGGCAGGCAGGACGAGTAGTAATAGAAAGTGATATGGCTTCGATTGGAAGATTACAGAGAACATTTAAAATCGGCTTTAATCGTGCTGCTCACATCATGGACCAGCTAGCAGAATTGGGTGTGGTAGGACCAGAAATCGGAACAAAACCCAGGACGATATTAATGACCCTTGAGGAATTTGAGGCTCTAGATTTTTTCATAAGCTAATAACGGATGACGCGAACGCACATAGAATAAACATAATAGCACCGAACGAAGTTTAGTTTATTGTACGAATAGTATAGGATACTAGAAGATACAAGGTCCTTACGAAAGGAGATTTATAATGGCAAAGTATCACACCAACCCGATGGGAGATTACTCAAAAAAACTGCAAAAAAAGAGAAATAAGAATTCTGCAGTTCATTCTATGCTCTATCCAAAAAAGAAAAGAAAAAAGAGTGGTTGCTATGTAGCTACATGCGTGTATGGAACTTATGATTGCCCTCAATTATGGGTTTTAAGACGTTTTCGTGATGACATTTTGGAGCGGTCATGGTTTGGTAGGAGATTCATTACATTATATTATGCGATAAGTCCTACTTTGGTTAAATTATTTGGGGGAAGAAAAACAATTACTGCTCATTGGCGCAGAATGCTAGATCCTCTTGTAGAGAGATTAAAGGAAAAAGGAATTCAGGATACCCCCTATAATGATTAAAAAATAGTAAGGCACCTGTCTGAAACATGGCAGGTGCTATTTTTTTACTTGACAATGTAGTCAATGACTACATATAATATAGTTAGATATACGCATTGACTACATGACGGAGGTAGTGATCATGAAGAAGGAAAAGTATAACATCGAAGGAATCGAGATCGAAGTAGATAAGCATGATCCTAATGATAAGGACGCAAAGCGCAGGATGCTTGCTTATTGTTTCCGGATGATCCGCCAGGAGTCCGGAATGAATAGAAAGGATTTTGCAGAGTGGCTTGGCATCCCGTACCGCACTATGCAGGAATGGGAGCTTGAACGTAGAGCGATGCCGGAATATGTTCTTCGGTTGATCGCCTATAAGGTATATAACGAGAAAAGCAAGAAGGAGGAATGACGCATGGGCATTATGAAATCATTTTTAAGACTGGTGTTGAAAACAATATTGGCGCCGGTATCATTGTTGCTTCTTCTTATTAAGGGGATTCTTTGTCTTGCGACAAAACTTGCGGGACTGCCTATTGGATTGTTCATATGGCTTATGATC
>JAEEGL016090108.1_pt1 | contig 22172 bp, 20 predicted proteins | sample 9134231 | NCBI WGS metagenome assembly JAEEGL01 (sample SAMN16246548, study PRJNA631951) | gut metagenome | biome: gut microbiome; feature: rumen; material: fiber-attached | host: Bos | place: Iran: Karaj | collected 2018-10 | reverse complement strand
GTTGACTTCAAGAAGTCAAAGGATTTTACCTCAAGAAGTCAAAACATTTTACCTCTAGAAGTAAAGGAACTTGACCCTAATAATAATGAGTGTAAAGAACCTGAGATGAATAATAAATCATATCCATCCATATCCTTCTCACCGGAAGATGAAGGCGATTTTGGGGTGCAAAAGGATATTGATATGATTGATGACACCGATCCTGAAGAGCTTCAGGAGATGTGGACAGGAATTATCAGAGATAATATCTCGTATGATGAGCTGATCAGAACACATAAGTGGGACAAGGATAGGATAGATGAATTTATCCGGCTGATGGTTATGGTCATATGCTTTGGCAAAGACTCATACAACATCAGCGGATGCAGTATACCGGCGAAGATCGTGCGTGCCCAGTTCGAGAAGCTGAATATGGATCATATCCTGTATGTGCTCGAATCTTTCAAAAAGACCAAAGTTCCGATGACAGCTCCTGATAATTACATCATCGCATCACTGTATTCGTCATATAACACTAACATTAACGAAACACTTCAACAATGTAACTATGATAGCTTAAACAACTGGCTTTAGGTCCGTCGGACCTAAAGTGACAAGGGAGAAAAATGGAATCAACAAGAGATGTAAGAGGTTTGTTTGAGACAAAACTTAATACTATTTATCTACTGCAGTAGTTTGGCAGCGACACGAGCGGGCTTGAGAGAAATCTCAGGCCCGTATTTTTATGTAACTTTAGGACCGACGGACCTAAAGTGAATGAGAAAAATCAGAAAGGAAAACATGTTAAAACTATCAATTTGTGATTTTGGAGAACAGGCAAATAAGATCTTAACGAGATTTGTAACAGAAAGGTTAATTGAATTGATGGACGAAGTAGCGTATACATGCTGGTTTTCGTTTACAGGTAATTGCAGAGAAACTGATGAAAATGGCAATCTGAGACATATAGAAAGCTTTTGCCCTATTGAGGAACTCATGAATAACCTGGATTTTGCCAGGGAGGTATCTTTAGGATTTCTGCCGGATAATTATCCCTTAGAGAAGGCAAATGAGGCATTTTTAGAGCTGTACAAATTATTGAGGGCAAAGGGTGAGTACGTACCTGAGCTTCCAATGGAATATGTTATGTATCATATAATCTCCGAAGAATTAGATTTCTTGAAAGATATTGAAGATGTAGAAGATGATGAGGATAAAGCTGTTCTATCACCGATAAAAAAGATTTCTGAACCGGAGCGATCTATAGTTTTAGAGGCAATGAAAGAGCCATATGAGCAATCATATGACCCTGATGAGGATACATATAATCCGGAATTCTTTATTTATCAATATGAGGATATGAATAATTACCTGGATATTTGTTTTTGGGATCATGATTGCCTTCTCCTTGATAATATGACTATGGAAGAAATAAAAGGTTCATTGATTGACCAATGGTTTGGGGTGATTGAATTTAAGGATTCCAAACATTATCAAGAAACAAGGTTGGGGGATGATGGCGAAGAATACGTTGTAGATGTTGAATTAGACGATTATCCGTGGAATTTGGAGATCTAAATGATTTATTCTGAAATCCCGCTTTTTATCGTATAATTATATTATGTAATATCGATTTTTTTGCACAATACATCTTTATGAAATGGGGCCTAACCTTTATGGATGAATATTACTTGGATTTGATAAATGAAATATCTGCAAAGGATGATATAGAAAGAGTTAATAAGATTGTGGATATCATTATGTCTACAAATGATGCTATAAACTCGACTCCAAATTTTGCTAAAGAAGTTAGATGTGCATTAAAGATTCTTGTTTTTTCGAACGGTTTTACTGCTCATTTATACCATGATGTTACGAATGTGTCCCGAATTCATCAGAAGATAAAGGATTTCGATAGATTTGATGTTGTTAATGAGACGGAGAAAGAACAGACCGTACAATTTTTCAATTCAGCACACGTCATGGCTATGGAAGGAATGCTCTGTAGAGTGTTCGGTGTAGAATATAATGGCGAAACAAGATTATAGATTTTTAACTTTGAATATAAATGAGTATGGCAAATCGGGATTTGTAGGATACTAATTTAAATGGAATTGAAATTGTTGGAGTGGAATATTCATAAGATGACAAATAATATTTCAGTAAAACAGTTTGTCATCGATATGCTTATAAGTATGGAGGCGGATGTTATATGTTTAGTTGAGTATATTGACGATAAAGGAATAGAGACAGCAATTCAAAAAAAAGGATACTATTTCGCAGTTAGCAATACTATTTCTGGAAATAAAGTGTTAATTGCTGTAAGAAATGAGCTTGCTCCAAATGGAATAATCGTGGTAAATGCCAATGAGGAAAAAAACTGTTATAACTTCTTACATATTCGGGTTTTAATGAAAAATGGAGAACCTTTGTCAATTATCGGTGTGAGAATGCTTTCACCTATGGATGCAAATAAACAGTCTCCTCCATTGGACATTTATCTATCAGGATTAGAAGAACCATTTTTATGTACAGGTGATTTTAATATTCGTCATAGTCGTATGAATACGTGGTTTAAAAATTTTTCAATTGAGAATATAACAAATACGAAACTTCCCTTATGGAATGTAAGTATAATATATACAGATAAAAATAACATAGTGAATGATTTTGGAGATGTAGATCATATAATATATGGCAAAGGTGTTAATATACTATCTTCAGCATATGATTGGACCTTCCTTTCATGCGATAAATCGGTCTATCCGAATGTTGCTAAAATTGGTATGGGAACAATATGGAATATTCCTGCAGCATATCCAGACCATGCACTAATGATTTCAAATGTTGAAGTTCCATAAATTCCAATTTGTTGGGATGAAGGCATAGCCTTTTATCTCGGAATATAATTGATTAATATTTGATGGAGCAATCCATGAAAGAATTTATTGACGAGTTCAAACATTTAGAAAAAATCTGCAATGAAATCTACTCCGAGCAACATGGAGTGACTCTATACATCAATGAAATGGAGCAGAAATCCGGATATGCTTCGAGAAAGATTCCTGATTGGGACAAAGATTTGGCTAATCTGAAGAGAGTCAGACATATCCGAAATACTCTGGTTCATGAGTCGGATAACACCATGGATTATGATTTATCCGATATTGAGTTTATAAAGGCGTTTTACAATAAGATAATTAATCAGCAGGATCCAATTGCACTGTTACGAAAGAACGCTAAACAAACAAGCCAGCAACAAATAAATAGTCACTGTATCAACAGTAGTATTATCACTCATTCAATAGTGGATGACGATAAACAAAAGGAAGGCTCAATAACTCAGACTCTTATTTGGGGAGTTATATTGGCTGCTTTAATCATAATTCTGTTGCTGGTGATATTTTTGGTTTAATAATCACAGTTCAGTGAGGGGTAATCATTGTATTAAGATGAGGTGAATTAGATGGGGGATTGGGATTTTTTATATGAATTAAAAGGACAGGAATTACTGGATGCTATTGATTCTGGAGCAAGCTATTCTGATTGGGACTATATAGAAAGTCAGCAAGAAGAACGTAATAGAAAGAAACAATCAGCTAAGAAGAAAACGCCTTCGTCTGGCTCTAAGGCTAATAAAACCAATTCCGGAACAAAAAAGAAGAATACATCATTATTCATTGATGGTGAAAACATAAGCAGTAAAAAGGCAAAGGCAATAGTTAAGGCTGCTGAAAGGCAAGGCGTTATTGACACTGCTAAAGTTTATGGTATTCAGAAGGATTCTCATACTAAGGGATGGACTGATATAGCAAAAGAATGTGGTATCAAGGATATCCGTCTTTCTGGTGAGCCTGAAAAGGATAAGGTTGATAGGAAGATCTTTAAGGACACAAGGAAAGCTGTGCTTGAGCAGAAGAATCTTGATATTGTATGCATCGCCACATCTGATGGAGGATTTGTAGATGCAGTAAAGGAATTACGAGCTCAGGGAAAGCGTGTTGTAGTTATTGGCGAAGAGAAGGCACCCAATGAACTACGCCAGGCCTGTAGCGAGTTTATTGAAATATAATTATGACATTGTCACCCAGTGCGGTGGAGAGATTTCTCTCCACCGTATTTTTTTGACTTTAGGTCCGACGGACCTAAAGTGACTTTGAAGAAAGGAGCAACAATGGAAGAGGAGGTTAATCAAAAAGTCGTATCTCTTACAGTGCGGACGACTAAACTCACGGCGAGCGTTTTAGCCAGGGCTATGAGGGATTTCCTGGATGGTAAGAAATCTAAGCCTCATAAATATGCCCATGGAAAACAAACCTTCAAGCAGCTGATGGAGCAGAATGCCGGGGCAATGAATATTGAGGTTGATAAGAGTGATATCAAGGGCTTTGAACGGTATGCACGTAAATACCATGTTGATTATGCACTGAAACTGGACAAGACAGAGGATCCCCCGAAGTTTATTGTATTCTTCAAGTGCCGGGATAAGAAACTCATGGAGCGGGCTTTCGACGAATTCTGTAAATCACAGGAAAAGCAGAAGAATCACAAATCTATGAAGCAGATCATAAACGAGTACAAAGAGAAAGCTTCTGAGCTTAATAAGAAGCGCAGCCAGAATAAGCATCGTGACAGAAATAAACAAAGGGAGATGAGTTTATAAATGAAAGCAAATAAAAACAGTATCCGGCCAAGAGATGAGCCCTCAAAGGATCCTCGGAAGCCTGTAAAAAAAGTAAAGCCTGAACAAAGCTCAAAGCGTAAGAACAATAATCAGAAACACCGTAAGACCGGAAAGGCTGATACAAAGATTAATCCTTTGGAGCAGGCATTTACGTGGCTGGCCAAGGCCTTTGTAAAAAAGGGCGGGACAAAGTTTCTTGCTATGATTTTTCCGTATGTTTTTTTTGCGTATTTCGGCAACAAGATCGGATATTCATACAGAGTTGCTAAGGCACCGGACTTTTTCAACAGGATGATGGAGGCACTTCAGAATCTTGGTGGAGCATTTACTAATATATTTCCCAGTATTCATCCTTTTGATCTCATCATAGGAATTATCACGGGAATCGGGATGTATTTAGTTGTCTTTTTCAAGAAAAAGAATGCCAAGAAATTCCGCAAGGGTGTTGAATATGGAAGTGCAAGATGGGGAACCGAGAAGGATATCTATCCGTTCATGGATCACGAGAATTTAGACAACAACATAATTCTCACACAGACGGAAGGCATGATAATGAATGGAAAGCCAAAGGGTCCGAAGTATGACCGAAACCGGAATGTGCTGATCATCGGAGGATCAGGCTCAGGAAAGACACGGTTTTTCGTAAAGCCTAATCTGATGCAGCTCCACAGTTCATATTGCGTGACGGATCCGAAGGGTACGATCCTTCTTGAATGCGGACGGATGTTCCAAAATGCCGGATATGAGATCAAGGTTCTTAATACGATCAATTTCAAAAAGTCGATGCACTATAATCCATTTGCATATATCCATGACGAGAAGGATATCTTAAAGCTCGTAAATACGCTCATAGTCAACACTAAAGGCGAAGGCCAGCAGGCAACCGAGGATTTCTGGGTGATGGCTGAAAAACTGCTTTACCAGGCATATATAGGCTATATCTTTTATGAATGTGTTGAGGAGGAACAGAACTTCACGACACTGATAGATATGATCAATGCATCCGAAACAAGGGAAGAGGATGAAACCTATGAAAATGCGATCGATCTTATCTTTAAAGAGCTCGAGGAGTATGATCCCGAGCACTTTGCGGTAAGGCAATATAAAAAGTACAAACTGGCTGCCGGGAAGACAGCTAAATCCATTCTTATAAGCTGCGGTGCAAGGCTTGCCCCGTTTGATATTAAAGAGCTCAGGGAACTGACAGAATACGATGAAATGGAGCTTGATAAGATAGGCGAAAGGAAAACTGCGATGTTCCTTATCATGTCTGATACGGATACGACCTTTAACTTCATCCTGGCAATCCTCCAGACGCAGATGTTTAACCTGCTCTGTGAAGGTGCAGACGATAAGCATGGAGGAAAGCTCCCGGTACCTGTAAGATTTCTTCTCGATGAGTTTGCAAACATCGGACAGATACCAAGATTTGATAAGCTGATTGCAACGATACGAAGCAGAGGCGTCTCTGCTTCTATTATTTTGCAGTCAAAGGCCCAGCTTAAAGCAATCTATAAGGATAATGCTGAAAACATCGAGGGTAACTGTGATTCGATGGTTTTCCTCGGCGGAAGCGAAAAGACAACCCTTAAGGATCTTTCAGAGGTTCTCGGAAAAGAGACCATCGATATGTATAACATCTCAGATACCAGGGGAATGTCACCGTCGTACGGAACCAATTACCAGAAGACTGGTAAGGATCTTATGAGTCCGGATGAAATCGCAGTCATGGACAGAAGCGAGTGTATCGCAATGGTCAGCGGAGTGCGGCCGTTTAAATCAAAAAAATACGACATCACTAAGCATAAGCGTTATAAGGAACTGTCCGATTATGATCCGAATAATACTTTTGATGTTGAGGCTTTTCTTTCAACCAAACTAAGGCTCAGGAAAACGGATATGGTTGAAAACTATGATCTTGGAGTTATCAAACAATAATTTTCTATTTTGAAAGGAGGAATCCCGGTTCATACGGGCGAAGAATAACGAGAAAAAGTAGATAACAACTACAGAATAAGGGCTATGAAAAAACGGGAAATACCAGTATGGATTTTTTTGTAACTGCCGTTGGGGCACTTAAAACAGTAGTCACGGCTATAGGAGCCGGTGTTGCGGTATGGGGCATCATAAACCTTCTTGAAGGCTATGGCCAGGACAATCCCAGTTCCAAATCACAAGGAATCAAGCAATTAATGGCGGGAGGAGGCATTGTAATCATTGCCCAGACGGTTATCCCGCTGCTTTCAAATCTGTTCTCGTAAGACTACATGGACGCAATAGTTGATTCAATATCACAGCTCATAAAGGACTTGCTTGCAGGCTGGGTCATGTCTAACCTTGAAGGAATGTTCACCGATGTTAATGAGAAGGTAGATGCAATATCCGGAGAGGTTAGCCTGACGCCTGCCACATGGAATTCGAGCATTTTTTCCATGATACAGACTCTGTCGGATTCAGTGATCATACCGATTGCCGGAATCATAATCACTTATGTTCTTTGCTATGAACTGATCTCAATGGTCATCGATAAGAACAACATGCATGACTATGATGTGGGAATGTTCTTTAAATACCTGTTCAAGGCATGCATTGCGGTGATGCTTCTCAGCAAGGTTTCGGATATAGTTCTTGCGATCTTTGATGTCGGGGCACATATGGTGTCTGAAGCTTCCTCGGCAATAACGGAATCTACGGAGATAAATGTCGGTACGACCATACAGGATATGTTCACGACCCAGCTTTCAACCATGACTATCGGAGAACTTGTGGGACTAGGAATCGAGACGATGTTCTGTACCTTCTGCATGAAGATCATGTCCGTTCTGATCACCGTCATTTTATACGGACGAATGATCGAGATATACCTTTATGTTTCTGTGGCGCCTGTGCCCTTTTCAACACTTGCAAACAAAGAGTGGGGAAGCATCGGCACAAATTACTTAAAAGGATGCATAGCACTTGCATTCCAGGGCTTTTTCATAATGGTCTGTGTAGGCATCTATGCTGCACTTGTCAGCTCACTATCGATGTCTACAGATCTTCACTCAGCCCTATGGCAGGTGATGGGTTATACGGTGGTCCTGTGCTTTACGATGTTTAAGACAGGGGCACTTGCCAAGAGTATCCTTAACTGTCACTAAAGGAGGAGAAAATGGCTATAAGTGTAGATGTGGCTAAGGATCCCAAGGATATTAAGCCAAAGTTCATAGGCTTTCTTACAAAGCGCCAGGTCATCTGCTTTTCGATAGCTGCCATTTGTGGCCTGCCGTTTTATTTTTTCAGCCGTAAATTCGTAAGCACGGATATTGCTGTGCTGCTCATGATCGCAGTGATGCTGCCATTTTTCTTTATTGCGATGTATGAAAAAGAGGGAGTGCCGGCGGAAGTATATCTGATGCAGGTCATAACCATGAAACTGCTCCGGCCGGGAATAAGAAGATATAAGGCGGAGAGCCTTTATGAACAGCTGATGATCAAACAGGAAATTGAAAAGGAGGTGGAAGCACTTGAAAGAAAACAAAGGAAGTGGAAAGAAGCAAAAAAAGGGAAAAAAGAATGATTCAATGATCCAGAAGCTTACCGGCCTTACCCTTTCCGAATTCCTGCACTTAAGACAGTTGAAAAAAGAACTCTCCGGTGAAGGCAGACCTGACCCGAAGCAGATATCAACACAGCAGACAATATCCTTTGAGAAGATGTATCCCGACGGGGTATGCAAAGTAAAGAAAAACTATTATACGAAGATGATCGGTTTTGACGATATCAATTATTCTTCCCTGGATGATGAAGAAAAGAGCGCCATACTTGAAACGTATGCAAAACTCATCAATTCATTCGATCCGGGAATAAATGTGGAGCTGTTTTTCTTTAACCGTAAAGTTAGCGAAAAGAGAAGTGCCGAGCAGTTCGGTATTACGCCCCAGGACGATGATTTTAACGACATAAGGGAAGAGTTTGGATCAATGCTTACGGATCTGTCAGTAAGCGGAACAGGCGGCATAAAAAAGGACAGATATTTCATTATCGGATTAGAAGCCGACAACCTGCAGACCGCAAGGGACCGCTTTGTCGGAATAGAAGAGAGCATGGTAAAGAACCTGGCAAATCTTGGAAGCAAGGTCAGGGTTATAGGCGGAAAGGAAAGACTTGAGATCCTGTATGAGTTTTTTAACCAGGATTCAAAGGAGCCTTTCCGTTTTTCATTTAAGGAGATGGCGCAGTCCGGAACACAGGTGAAGGATTATATTGCTCCCCAGGGCTTTGAATTCAGGTTTCCCGGAAGATACAAGATGGGGCATATGTTCGGGGAGACCAAGTATTTCAGCGTTGACTGTGCGCAGCTTAAGGATGAATTCCTACAAAAGCTCCTAGCAATAGACGGAAATCTTTCGATATCAATCCATATGAAGACGCTTGAGCCTTCAGAGGGAATAAAGCTTTTGAAAAAGGCATTGTCAGAGATCCAGAAAAACAAGATAGACGAACAAAAAAGAGCGGTCCGCTCCGGCTATGACATGGATATCCTGCCCTCTGACATAGTCCTGTATGAAAGAGATACGATGGATCTTCTTGATTCGCTCAGTTCTTCAAACCAGAAGCTTGTCTGGAGTACGATCCTGATCTCGGTCTTTGCCTCGACAAAAAGAGAGCTTTCGATTTTGCGCCAGGAGATAAACAGTGTTGTTCAGGAAGCAAACAGCTCACTTATCGATCTTCAGTATAAGCAGGAGGATGCGATGAATTCAGCTGCACCGATCGGCATCAACAAGACCGGTGCGGGAAGACATCTTACGACAAAGAACCTGGCGATACTTGTCCCATTCAATACCTATGAGCTGAGCCAGAAGGGACAGGCACTCTATTACGGCCTTAATGCAATTTCGGGAAATCTCATCATGGCAGACAGGAAGACTTTGAGGACACCAAACGGAGTAATCCTGGGAACCCCCGGCTCCGGTAAATCGTTCATGACCAAAAGAGAGATCCTCGGAGTATTCATGGTCACAAGTGATGACATCATCATATGTGACCCCGAGGGAGAGTATTACCCGCTGGTTAATGCGCTTGGCGGAGAGGTTGTTAAGCTTTCGACCAGTTCAACCGATTATCTGAATCCCATGGATATCCGGATCACAAGTAAGGATGACAGGGAAGAACTCAAGCTGAAGTCGGATTTTATCATAACGCTCTGTGATGCGATAGCAGGCGGTAAGGATGGCCTGGAAAATGATGAGAAGGGAATCATAGACAGCTGTATCAGCAAGATCTATGACAGGTATTTTGAAGATCCCAGACCTGAAAATATGCCGGTCTTAGAAGATCTGTATAACGCACTCATGAACTATGAGCCTGACCGCGTAGTGTCGGAGGATCTTGCAAAGGATGCAAAGAGGAAGGCGATAAGGATAGCAAACAGCCTTGTTTTGTATGTCCACGGATCCCAGAACTATTTCAACCACAGATCCACGGTAAATGCCAATAACCGCGTAATCTGCTTTGATATCAGGGACCTCGGAAACCAGCTAAAAGAGCTTGGAATGCTGATAGTACAGGATGCGGTATGGAACAGGGTATCTGCAAACCGTGAAAGAAAGATCTCAACAAGATATTACTGTGATGAGTTCCACCTACTTCTCCGCGATAAACAGACTGCCGGGTATTCGGTCGAGATATGGAAAAGATTCAGAAAGTGGGGCGGTATACCTACAGGCATCACCCAGAACGTAAAGGACTTTCTGAAGAACCCGGATATCGAAGGAATCCTTGGTAACAGTGATTTTGTGTATCTTTTGAACCAGTCCCCGGATGACAGGGAGATCCTTGAAGAAAAGTTCAATCTTTCTAAGCAGCAGCTTGAATATGTTACCGGCTCCGGAAGAGGCTGCGGGCTTATCCGCTTTGATAATGTGGTCGTTCCGTTCGTAGATGATTATCCGCAGGATACGAAAACCTACGCACTCATGAACACAAGGCCGCAGGAAGAGGATAGCTGATGGAGGGTGAATATAAGAAGGAGTCTTTGTTTAAAGGAGATTCACCATCCAAAAGCAAAAAGCTCCGCAGGTCAGAAAAGCGGTACAGCTCAGCGCAGAAGAAGACTGAACGTGCCAGGAAAAAGATCCCTAAAAAGAAAAGAAGGGATACTGCGCTTCAGAGGGCTACGAGAAGATCCTTTATGGAGGCCCAGAACTTTGTACATGGCAAGATCTCTGAAAATGAGCACGATAATTCCGGACTTGAAGCTGCTCATAAGTCTGAAGAGGCTGCTGAAGAAACTGCCAGGTTCATAAAATACAACAAGCGTGATAAGGCTAGGAAGAGGCGTAAGCGCTACGACAGAGCCAAACGATATGAATTCCAGACAGGTGCGGCTTTTGCATACAGGCAGTACCTGGAGGAGAATCCCGAGATACAGAAGAAGCTTCTGCAGAAGAGATATCAGAAGGAACGTATCAAAAAGGAATATGCCAAGCAGTTCAGAAAAAAGGTCAAGGAAGCGGAGATCAGTTCAGGTGCTGCTGTAGAAAGCAAGGATCTTGCGGTAAGGATCGCAAGCAAGCTAGCAGAGATCGTAAGAGAGCATACGGCAGGTGTTGCCACAGCAGGTCTTATTGGGCTTTTCTTTATGCTGATCACGACAATGATCTCAAGCTGCGGGGCGATGCTTGGAGGCGGTGCCACAACCGTTATGGCAGGAGCCTACCAAAGCCTGCCTATGGATATAGATTCTGCCGAAGACTCGATGAAGATGAAGGAGATGTATCTGCAGAATGATATTGATAATACAGAACTGACATATCCCGGATATGACGAATACGTATATGATCTCGGACACATCGGTCATAACCCGTTTACACTGATCAGCTATCTGTCAGCTGTAAAAAGCGTGTTTACCATATGGGATGTTGAAGCTGATATCCAGGAGCTTTTTGATGAGATGTATACCATTACCTTTACTCCGAGTGAAGAGACAAGGACCAGACAGGTTACTACGGTAACACACGGCTCTATGCCGGGTGAGGATATCATTACGACCGAGGATGAGGAATACACTGTGAGCATCATGACAGTCACCCTCACGGTCAGAAGCTTAGAGGATATCGTAAATGAAAAGCTTGCCGGAAATGATGATGCGATTTCCCTCTATGAAGCATACGGCGCAACACATGGCGCACTGCAAAGGTTCTGGTCACCGGTTAACTTAGACTGGGAGAGCAGGATCAGCTGCTATTACGGCTACAGGGTCCATCCGATCACCGGAGAGAACCAGTTCCACAGGGGACTTGATATAGCTATCCCCGAAGGAACAGAGCTTTATGCATCACTTGATGGAACAGTACTTTATGCAAGCTATGACGACAGCTATGGCAACTATGTAGTGATACAGGATGCAAGCGGCTACAGCGTGCGGTATGCCCATATGAGCAGCGTATCCGTTTCGGAGGGGCAGACGGTAACACACGGAGATTTAGTTGGCTATAGCGGCAATACAGGCGGCAGTACAGGCCCGCATCTTCATCTTGAATGTACCTATGGATCGGATTATTACAATCCGATCTTTTATTTTGTAAACGGAAGCGGTTAAAGGAGGAGCGATGACAATTGAAAAAATGGACGAACTCATAACCAAATGGGAGACGGAGAAGGAAGAATATCTCCGGAAGATGAATAAGAAGATTTCCGAAATGCAGGCAAAGCGCGACCTTGAAATGGCTACCCAGCTGGTGAAGGATTTCCACAGAAAGAACGTAAGTCCCCAGGTAGTCAGGAATATGCGAAAAGCCTCAAAGGAGGAGATCGAAAGGACATTTGGAATCGGAAAAGGAGAAAACAATGATAAAGACACCACTTAAAACAGTGGCACCGATACTCTCGGTGCTGCTTTTTGTTTTACCGGTAAATGCAGCGTCAGTGCCTGCAGAAAACCAACCTGCGGGATGGGAGAGAAGGATCGATGTAGAAAAGCCTGTCCTTAATGCGTCCGTATACGACGGAACCTTAAGTATCGAAGTTGTTGATAACGGCTCCGGGGTTAAGGCGATATACGTGAACGGTTATGAGTTTACGGATTTTGAAGACGGACTTCTTGAGATAAGGCTCTCGCGCTTTGATGCGGCATATGAGTTTTTCACGATCAGTGCGGTCGATGAAGCCGGAAATATGTCTGCAACCTACAGGGTCAGGAATCCATATTACGAGGATCCCGAGGCAGAGGGAGATAGCAGCGATTCGGACCCTTCAGAAATGCTCCCGGTAGAAGCAGGTGCTACAGACCCGGTCGATGCAACTGCTGTTGTAACGGATTATGACCAGTGCAACGAGTTCTATACCATCACCGCATCCAGCGGAAAGGTGTTTTACCTTATTATCGACAGATCCGAGGATGAAGAGACAGTCTATTTCCTTACCGAAATCTCTGAGAACGATCTTCTCAATGTCACATCAGATACCAAAGAAACACTTCCCAGAAATACCGCCGTTGAGGATTCGGCAATACCTGTGGCAACTATGCCCGCTCCGCAACAGACAGTAAATGAAAGTGCTGCTAAAGAAGAAAAGGAGGCTCCTAAGGTGAACGAAGATAAGCCGGATCTTCAGGAAAAGGTAGAAGAAATTAAAGAAAACCCCATGGCCGGATACATCCTCATGGGTATTGTCGGCGCGATCGTTATCGGTATTGCATATTACCTCAAGGTCGTAAAGCGAAAGCAGGACGGTGATTTCGTTGAGGATGAAGATGACGAGGAAGAGGACGAATATGAGGATCCGGATGATGAAGAGGAACGTCCTGCAGCTTCTGAAGAAGATGCTACTGACAGCATCGAATAATGTGATGCCATTTCCATAAAGGAATGGATATAAGCCAGATAAGGAGGAAAAAGCATGGCAGAAAAAACAGAACCCTTAAACACCTCTACGGTAACTCCCGATAATTTCGAGCCCGTAGAAGAGCAGCCTAAGCAGATGGAGGAGATCACACTGAAATTCGGCAAGGGCTGTGTCGGCGATGAGTTTGCGGGGAAGGATGGGATCAAATACAGGGAGATCCTTGTGCCCAATACCAATCCCGACGATAAGCGTCCTTGGCAGACCTTTGTTGTACGGAGTAACCACGTCCACGAAAACCAGTACGGAAAAGGAATGTGGTGCAAGCTTCCCGCAGACGGACATACCACACTAAGGCGCAGCATGCGTACCGGTGTGGATGATGCCGGAAAGCCTCTCTGGGAGACAGTCAAGACACAGGTATCCAACAGGGAGCTTAAGGATATGGTCGAGCATTATAAGACCAGGGATAAGAGCTCTATGAAAGAAAAGCTTTCCGAGAAGCAGGATGAGCTAGCAAAGTCTGAAAAGAAGGTACCTGAGAAGGCTGCCGATAAGTCCAAGGCTTCTAAGAAGATCAAAGAAGAATCGTTATAAGGAGGAGATTTAAATGAGTAACGAAAAAACAAATATCCAGGCAGATATCGATACCCCCAAGAGTTCGGCCGGTACTCTTTTGGCCTACGTGGAGGCCGCAGTGATCGCGGATATGTTCAAACCGTGTGTTTCAAGCAAGAAGGATGAAAGGAGCGAGAACAAATGAGTATGACATTCGATGAATTCAAAGAAAATATCGTAGCTGATATCAAGGATTACCTTCCCGAGGAATATGCTGATGCCAAGGTGCAGATCCAGGATGTTGTAAAGAATAATGACCGCCAGCTTTCCGGCCTTACCATCAGGACTGAGGATAATAATATAGCCCCCACCATCTATCTTGAGGATTTCTATAAGCAGTACCAGGACGGTGCAGACTTCGGCGATATCGTGCAGAAGCTTGCAGACCTCAGGGTATCCCATGAGATCTCAAAGGGCTTTGATACCTCAAGGATCACCGATATCGACCAGGTTAAGGACCATATCGTCTGTAAGATCCTTAATGCGGATATGAATAAGGATTACCTGGATAATAAGCCTCACACCATGGTAGAAGATCTTGCGGTATTCTATGCCGTTGATCTTGGCGGTGACCATACCGGCCATATGTCCGCTCCCATAACCTATGGGTTGCTGGAACAGTATGGTATCTCACAGGATGAGCTTCACCAGATCGCGATGGATAACCTGTCAAACTCGGATATTGAGTTCAGGAGTATGAGAGATATGCTCGTGGATATGATGTTCCCTGACGGAATCGATGAAAATGATCCCAGGGCGTTCATGCTCCCTCCCGAGGAAGAGACACCCACAATGTTTGTCCTTACCAATGCGGATAAGATAAACGGTGCCACCTGCATCCTTGATACCAAGACTATGGAGGATATCTCTGAAAAGATCGGCGGTGATTTCTATATCATCCCTTCGAGTCTCCATGAGGTCATAATTCTTCCTGACAGACCCGATATCGACAAGGATACCCTTGAGCATATGGTCCATGATGTCAATGCGGGTGAGGTTGCCCCCGAGGACAGGCTTTCCGACCATGTCTATATGTATGACAGTGTAGAAAAGGAGATCGTCCTTGCCGATAAGATGCCCGACCGCATCCAGGCCAGGGAAGCTGCCCAGGAGGATAAAAAGCCTGACAGAGAGCGGGTTTCCCTGAAGGAAAAGCTCCCCGAGAAGAAGGCAGAAGCAGCAAAAAAGGAAGCAAGCCGGGAGCCTATAACTCCGACAAAATCTCAGGATCAGAGCCTTTGAGAGAAAGACTGACAGACCAAAAACAACCGGAGGGGGCACTAAGCCCCCTCTTTTCATGTATGAAAGAGTAAACAGGAGAAAACCACCTATCTAGGGCGGTACGGGCGGGATATAGCTTTAAGGCTATTATGACCTAAAGATGAGAGTGGTATATAGGACACTTGATAGTGTTAAACTGTAAATATAGGGACTTTTTGATAGTTTTGGTGCCCAAAAACGAACAGAAAACAATGATATAGGTCTGATTTTGATATAATAATACGTTATAGACATATTTCTGTAAAAGAAAGATCAGAAGAATATATAAACTTCGAGGAATAACTATATGAAAAAGCTTTTGAACAAGACGAATATTGTTATATTGGCAGGCGTACTATCTTTGGCTTGCCTTATTGCAGTAATAAATGTATATGCAGCTAATAACTCATATAGTCCAACATCTATTCTGTATGAAAATACAGATGCGTTTAATTCTTCTGCAGGGAAGACGGAGACATTTAGTTGTGGTACGCAGGCAGGATATCTTTCGTTAAGTGGTTCTATACAACATCAGGGGGATTATTACGGTACCACAGCATATGCTGCAACTGAATGCGTCAATATAGCATATGACTATACGGGCATATTTCAGACTGGTGATCCTGATAAATGGAATCTGGTTGATAGTGACGAAAAAAATGTGGATGGGACCAAATTATCGAAAAAGATTGAGAAAGGCACCATTGTTATTCAAAGATCTTTTGACGGTAGAACTTGGGAAAATGCATGTGATCCTATCTATAATTGTTTTGATGAAAAGAATGACAAGGTAAATCTTTCGTTTATCTATTCTATTGAATCTGATGATATTAGAAAAGGATGTTATTATCGCGTCCTTGTTCTGTATGAGATGGAGAAAAGAACAGGCACTGAAAGTACATGGTATGGTGGTGAAAAAGATGTCTATATTAACAAATATTTTATAGAAAAATATGATTTTTACGTCTGCTATGGAGCAAATCCGGTTCAGATGTATAATGTGATGAATCGTTCGCTTTCAGTGTCTGATAAGGGTACTGTAGTGAGTGGTTTTATGATAGACACAAATGGTACCAATGTCTCATTATCTGTTACCAGAGATAATTTTTCTCCGGTTTCGGCAATTAATTATCAATCATTTTTCTCTCCTGGAAAGTATTCCATAGTTTCCACCAATCCGATTGGAGATACTTTTACTACAGAGGTTACTGTCTCAGGCGGTCTTGAAACATCCGCTGTATCAGTTACCAGATATGTTAATCGGGAAAAAGATGGGTATGTGGTTTCTTCACCTTCGGGAGGGACACCTCTTACTTCCCTTCGCTTAGGGCAAAGTGCGGGTGCAGCAATAAAAACATCTACAGTCAATTCATTCAATGCATATGGAATAACAGGAAATAGTGTTAGCTTATTTCTTCGATTAAATGAGGCTGAACTTAATGCATCTGGATGGTATATGGAATCGGATGATTGGGGGAAAAAGGAAAAAGAGACCGTAGATGGAGTGCATGTTGGACAAATATATACTGGAGCTCTTGTTGTTCAGAAATCAACAGATGGAAACAACTGGGTAAATATTGATTCTGGTAGATATTCGAACGGCATATATACAACAGACTTTTTAAAAAACTTTAATGGTGATGGAGATATACTCATTTATTCTCCAGATGGAACAGATGTACTAAATGGTGTTTATCTGAGGGTTTTATTTGCGTATGAGATTGCAAATGAAGCCGGAAAAGACGATAAGAGAGTTATAGAGGAATACAAGTTTTACTTATGCTGTAACGAATTGGATGCTGTAACGATACATAATCTTACCGCAAGTGAAATACTTAATCAGGCTATTGGTGATGCTGATGCAATAACTCAAGATATTTATAAAAGCGCTGAGTCTATGACAACCGGTTCGGTTACTGTCACTGGATTTAGCATTGACACTTCTTTGAATCCTACAGTGACATACACTGTGACAAAAAACGGAAGCGCTGTTGCTATACCTAATGATGCAACTTTTACAGAAACCGGTAGGTATGAAATAAAGTTGTCGAGTGCTGTTGGGACAACTAAAAGTATAACTATATTTATTGATCGAATGACCATAGAACAGACCATGAATCTGTATTTTGGTAATGGCTTTATAGATGGAAAAAGGATTTATTCGGAGAACTTTTATCCAACCTTCGAGGCAGGATATACGAGTTATCATATTGAAAGCCTATCAGACCAGTATCAGCCTTTGTATGGAAGCATCACCAATCTTACAACTCAAAAAACCACTACGATAAATGCTTATCGTAATGAAAAGAATGGTGAGATAACTGAACCTGGTGATTACGAAGTGGTTTTATGCAATAATCCCACTTTTAATACGGATTATCCATCTGGTGATAATAAAACCATTACGATTCATTTTACTATTATACCTGAAGGAATGGCACCCGGCCCTGTATTAAACAGGCAAACATTGGAGGCATCAGTTAAGGATAGCAGATGTGGTATATATCCTATCTATTACGGACTGATTATGCCAAGCAGTACAAAGGGTTATATAACTTTGGTATTTGCAAATTGGAATGATGCTCGCCAATATGCCTATGATTATGAAAAAGGCATGGTTGAAATACAATCTGATGGATCTTATAGATATAGCCCTTCCTTCGAAATCTCAACTAAGGAAAACTATGATTCCAATTGGGACTTAACTGAAGATTTAAATCATTATGCTGAAATGGCTGTACATCAGTTGTATTTTGATCAGTCCGATGAATCTACTTATATTACTTTACGCGAAACGGATAGTGTACCTGACGATAATTTACGAGGATTGAGATTAAACAGAAGTATTTTTGTATATGCGGCAGGCCAAAAGGAACTGCTGACGGATTTGGATGCTTTGCCTATCTTGAATGATGTCCCCTCTGCGTATTTGACTCCTGGAGATAATGGACAGGTTCAATATGTACATACTCCTTTTCAATTTGTCCAGGATAAGTACTTCTGCGATTCATATTCAGTGAAAATAATAGATTGCTTAGGAGACGTTTATCCGATTGAATACAATAAACCCGTATGTGATCAATTAAAAGAATTGGGTTGCCCTACTGGTGTTGTTAAAATTGTAGAAACTACAATTTATGGCGATTCTTCAGAATATGAAGCTGTCTATTTTGCTGATAATGATAATACAGCTAACGTTAAGTTGGCGTGTTACCAGGATGGCGAACAAACATATGTGACTATATCTCAGGATGAAGCTGGAGAAATTATTGAAACTGGTGCATTTTCAATACAGCAAGTATCTGATCAGCTTGATCCCTATGATTTGATTTTGGTTACTGATCCTAACGGAAATACCATGTCATTTGCATCAGATAGAACAATTGGCGGTGCATGGTCAGATGTTGGTGAGTATACAATTTCTGTGGTTAATCGTGTCGGAAATAAGTATTCTTTTTCAGTTAGCATTAAGGAATCTGAGTATGCAACGATATCGTTCCAAGGCATCGGAACAGATGATTTTGAATCTGTTGTTCTGCAAAAGGGCGATAGAAACGTTTCTTTGCCCACTCCTACAAGATATGGATATGAATTTGCAGGATATAGTGATGAGGATGGAACGATATATGAAAGTAGTATATCGCAGGTTTCATTTAGCGGATCCAGAGTTTTGTCTCCGATTTGGAATCCGGTAATGGTTCCGGTGACTATTGTTGATACCGATGGAAATAGTCTTTATGCAACTGTAGCTGCATTTGATTCTCTTTTTGAAATTCCTAAAACTGGAGTAGTGGAGGGCTATATTATTTCTTCTTGTTTCTTGAATGGAAATGAAATAAAAGAAGAGCGCATACAGATAAATGATATTAATTCAATTACAATTGTTGCAACGTTGATTCAGGATGAGAATTATGTTCCCGATGATCAGCAAAACGAAAAAGGACGTAGTAAAACACCGATTGTAATCTTTATATTGTTGATTTTAGGAATTGGTGGAGGCTTTTTATACAAAAATAATAACAAAGTATCAATGAATGAACTCGATAACAAGGATGATTCAGTATCTGATGAAACACCTGATTCCAAAGCCGAACTTGATGATTCTATAACTGAAGAAAAAATAGAAAATGTCACTGCAGAAAAATCAGAATCAGTTTCTTCGGAGAATGCTGACGCTTCACAAGAAAATGCTATTGAAAATAATCAGGAGAACATTGACGGAGAATAAAGTGATGAAACTTTTAAAGATTAAGCATATAAATAAAGTGTTGTCCGTATTATTATCTGTCACCATGCTGGTCAGCGTATTAGAAGGATGTGGCCTTAATCATACGTCTAATAACAATGTGGCTGTGGATCCAAATAATCTGCCTCAGGTTGATACATCAGCTATAGCAGAAACGATTATCGATGAGTTGATGCAGGAATCGATGGATCAAAATTCAGCTTTTTCTTTGAATTGGGAAGATTATGTTGGAGATTTCGAAACGTTTGTTTATGGCCTATTATCCCATGAACTAAGTTATGATTATGATGTTTTTCCGGCATTTGTTGAACTGAGTGATGGTCTTGAAGTATATGGCTTAGCCTATACTGATTACTCAAAATGTTACACAAATGAAGATGAGACAAAGGTAATGTTTGAATCAGGTTTCTTGCCTTATTGTGGTGAAATGGAAATTTCTGATGAGGAGTTTGATAAGGGGCTGGAGATTCATGATTGCGATTACAGTGATGAAACAACCGGATTTGTGTGGTCGTTTCAAAGCGGAGAGTTTGCGGAACACTGCGTTGTGTATGGACAGTATCTAAAATATGGAGTTGATTCTACTGGCCATATTTTTTATGAAACCCAGGGATATGATAAATCAACATGTGATATTGATTTGGGTTCGCTTTATTCATTTGATGATGAGAAGTATCTGTATGATACGGATTTTGGTAATTATGTGAATGTAAATGGAGCACCTTTATATTCAAACGTTGACTACGACGAACTTGAGAAACAGATTAACCTTGTTTTGGAAGAACAAGATTTGAATTTCTCTTCGGTAGATGTTGAAACCTGTGCTTATATGGCACAGGAGGCCATAACAACATACCTTCTTTCTATGCAAGAAGAGACTTTTCTTGGGTTTGAAGTGGATTACCTCATTGAACTTGCTAATGAATTAGATCCTACCGAATGCTATCAAATCACAAAAGATGGATTGGTTGTTGTAAATTTTGAAGACGTTGGAAATGACGCATCTGTATTGACAAGATGGCTTGTTGGAACTGGTTGCGCAATAGTTTTTGCGGTCAGCATGGTTGCATCAGTAGTATTTGTCGAGTGCCCTCCTCTCTCTGCAGCAGCAGGAGCTCTTGCTGGAACCTCTATAGAAATATTTATGCAGGTTGCTGTTTCTGGAGTAGCTTTGGACTCTATTCAATGGAATCGAGTTGCATTTGCGGCAGCAGCTGGTGCTGTTAGTGGATTCCTAGGGCCTTATGTGCTTGCAAAATACGAAGGTGTATCATATTTCTTAGTTGATTCCGCACTTGATGGTTTGATTGGTGGAATTGAAAAGAGTGTGTTAGCTTGGATGGATGGTGAAGATGGACAGACAATAATTCAACAATTTGGATTTGGATTTGCATTAGGATTTGGGTTAAGTGCCGGGTTTAAAGCTGTAGGCAAACTTATGGAGATGGGGGCACGTGCAATTGCACCTGCGGTTTCAAGACTAACCCAGAGGGTATTTCCTAAACTCACTGAGAAAGTTGCTCATTTTGCTTCAAATGTTGGTAGCGTAATTTATGACTTAAAAGAAGTTGCAGATGGATCTATCTTTCATAGTGAGTATATCTCTAGTAGATTAATGCAGAGGCAATTGGAACGCATAATTAGAGAAGGATCTACACTCCTTGAGAGAAAATCATTTGATAACTTATCGAATTCATTTGAGATTATTGATAGAGATGGGAATGTAATATCTAAGGAGACTCTCGAAGAACTATTTAAAACTGCTTCGGATGGAGATCTTTTAGGGACTATAGATATCGATGGTGATTTGGTTGAAATAATAAAAAGAAATGGAATGGTTGGAATCGTATTTGATTCTTCAAAATATCCTACTGTTACTTTGCCGAACGGTCTGACAAATAGTAGAGAAATTAATTTTGAGGAAGCGGCAAAATTGTTTAAAAAATTGTGGCTTGATGATCCTTCGACTATACCTGATTCAATACGTCTTCTCCTTCAGGAAGAAGGCAAAGTGCTGGAGGATATGATGCCTAATGATATAGTTAGATTAATACAAAGAAGTGATATGGTCATGCACGAAAATATTGATTTGCAAACTATCACACTAGTTTCAGAAAGCATACATACTGCAAGCGAAGGTGGCATCTCGCATATGGGTGGCTATGGGTTAGCAAAGTATCTAAAGCAACATATGGGTGTAGAGTACTTTGATAGATTCTTATCAGCTGCTTCCACTCTATATGCTACTGGAGGTTGATCTATGCTTGAGAATCTTAAACTGAGGCAATTTAGTAAAAAATTAAAACAATTACAGAAAGAGAATAACAGCATTTATCAAAAATATGACGTTGCTAGTCAATCGAGTATAGATAGTAAACAGACAAAAGCTTTGAAGAAAGATTTGGATGAAATATCTAAAGAGATAGACAGATTTATTGAAAATGACTACGCTTTTGCTGTATTTGAGATATATCGAAAAAAGAAACCACAGTTAGTATCTGTCAGTTCAGGGGAAAAAATCAGCTGGGATGATGCATTTGGTGATTCTTTTGATGATAT
>JAEEGL012294451.1_pt1 | contig 22172 bp, 16 predicted proteins | sample 9134231 | NCBI WGS metagenome assembly JAEEGL01 (sample SAMN16246548, study PRJNA631951) | gut metagenome | biome: gut microbiome; feature: rumen; material: fiber-attached | host: Bos | place: Iran: Karaj | collected 2018-10 | reverse complement strand
TATGCAAATAAAGAATAATAACAATTTAATATTTAAAGCACTTGAGTTAGTGAGTAGATTATTTATTGATGATGTCGATAAGGGAGGATATCCTTATTTAGAACATTTGATTTCTGTTTATAGAAATGTCTCGAGTGAAAATCAAAAAATAATTGCTTTGCTTCATGATACTATTGAAGATAAAAATGTTACAGAAGAAGACTTAATTGAATTGGGATTTCCTAAGAAGATTGTTGATGATGTAGCAATGCTAAGTAGAAGCAAAAAGATAGAATATAGTAAATATATTGATAAATTAGTGGAAAAAGGTTCATATGATGCGTTAGTTGTAAAACTAGCTGATTTAACCAATAATATGAATTTATCAAGAATAAAGAATCCTACTGCAGAGGATTATGCTAGAGTAGAGTCTAGGTATAAACCTGCATATGAAAAAATAATAAACAAATTAAATGAAATGGAGAGTTAAAAATGATTGATATTAAGTTAATAAGAGAAAATAGAGAATTAGTAAAAGAAAATATTAAGAAGAAGTTTCAAGATCAAAAATTACCTTTAGTAGATGAAATTTATGAATTAGATATCAAGGTAAGAGAAACACAAACTAAGGCTGATGCTTTAAAGGCTGAAAAAAATAAAATGAGTGGTGAAATTGGAAAACTAATGGCTCAAAAAGAAGTTGATAAAGCAAATGAAATAAAAGCTAAAGTTAGTGAAATGGGTGATGAAATCACTGAATTAGAAACTTTACAAGTTGAATTACAAAAACAAATTAAAGAAAAAATGATGGTTATTCCAAATATCATTGATGAATCTGTACCTATTGGTAAAGATGATAGTGAGAATGTTGAAGTAGAAAGATTTGGAGAAGCAGTAGTACCTAATTATGAAATTCCACATCATGCTGACATAATTGCCGCATTTAATGGAATGGATAAAGAAGCAGCTGGTAGAACTAGTGGTGAAGGTTTCTATTATTTGCTTGGTGACATAGCAAGACTACATGAAGCTATGATTGCATATGGTAGAGATTATATGATTAATCAAGGATTTACATATGCAATACCACCATTTATGATTCATGGTGATGTTGTTACTGGCGTTATGTCATTCCCTGAAATGGAAGCTATGATGTATAAAATTGAAGGTGAAGACTTATATTTAATTGGTACTAGCGAACATAGTATGATTGGTAGATTTAAAGATCAAATTGTTAAAAAAGATAGTCTTCCAATTACTATGACAAGTTATTCTCCTTGCTTTAGAAAAGAAGGCGGATCACATGGGCTTGAAGAAAGAGGATTATATCGTGTACATCAATTCGAAAAACAAGAAATGATTGTTATATGTGAACCAGAAGAATCAATGGATTACTACAATAAAATGTGGAAATATACAGTTGAAATATTTAGAAATATGGATATACCTGTTAGACAACTTGAATGTTGTAGTGGAGATTTAGCAGATTTAAAAGTTAAGTCATGTGATATTGAAGCTTGGAGTCCTAGACAACAAAAATATTTTGAAGTAGCTTCTTGTTCTAATTTGGGAGAAGCTCAAGCTAGAAGATTAAGTATTAGAACTAAAGGCGATAAAGGAACATATTATTTACATACATTAAATAATACTGTACTAGCTAGTCCTAGAGGATTAATAGCGCTTTTAGAAAACAATTATCAAGAAGATGGCAGTGTTAAAATACCTAAAGTATTACAGCCTTATATGTGTGGCAAAGAGATTCTTAAACCAGTAAAATAAAAACTAGATTTAATCTAGTTTTTTTATTATATATTTAAATTATTTTATGTGTTATAATTTTGTAAGATAGAAGGTGATTAGATGAACTTAAAAAGCGAACTCAAGACTGTTTTAAAAGTTGCAAAAATAGAGTTTTCATTAAAGTTTTTTACATCAATCATGATTAGAGGATTATTACTACTAATTCCTTTTTTGTTTAGTAAAATAATAAACTTTATTTCTGAAGGGGAATTTAAAAAAGGCATTCTAATTATTGGTATTTCTATTGTTGTAACGGCAGTTTATAGATTTTTTGAGGGATTTAATCAGGTTGCGTATTATAAATTATATAAAAAGATTTTTTCTTTTTATAATAGTATGGCTTTAAGTAAAACAAATGACAACTCACTGTTTAGTTTGTCAAGGTTTACACCAGGTGGATATACTAATATGGTTATAACTGATGTTGATATTATTACGAGTTTTTATGCTGCTGGAGTTATTAGAATTGTTCAAGTCATTGAGTTTTTAATTATTTATTTATATTTCTTATCTATAGATGTTAAAATTTTTGCTGGTGCAGTATTAGTTTCAATCATTATGATATACATATCTATTAAGTCTGGAGATAGAGTAGAACAGCTAAATAAAGAAAGAAAAACTAAATTGGATTCATTAACGACAGCAACTTATAATTTCTTTTTGGGAATTAAAGATGTAAAGAGTTTCAATGTATTTAATAAAATATATCCTAATTATGAAGAACGTGCAAATGATTATTTAGATGGACATTCAAAGTATAATGTTAAATTTAATGTTAATAACCATTCATCATTATATGTGTTTGAAGTTGCAAGATTATTAACTATACTTTATGCGTTAATATTAGTTAGTAAAGGACATCTATTAGTTGGTTCATTAGTATTAATATATAATTATTATCAGAAGATAATTGATAATTTTTCTACAATATTAACATTCAATATTGAGTTAAGAAATGTTAATGTTTCTTATCAAAGATATGGTAAGATATTAGAATATAGTAAAGAAAAAAGAAAGAAAAGCGAATACTATAAAGGCGATTTTAAAGGAGAGGTTACTTTTAAAAAAGTTTTGTATGGATTTAGATCTAATCCAACTTTAGATATGGCAAGTTTTGATATTAAACCAAATAGTATAAATGTATTAACGGGTAAAGACGAAGCTGCACAACAGGGTATTTTTGATCTATTATTAAAGCTAAATAGACAACATGAAGGTGAAATATTAATAGATGGATTAAATATTCAGGATATTGATGATAATCTATATTTTAATATTATTTCCAGTGTTAGAAGACAAACAACTTTGTTTGATGTATCTTTAAAAGATAATTTCTTAATGATTAATCGTGATTTTGATAAAGTTGTTGAAGTATGTAAATCAATTGGTCTAGATGATGAGATAAAATATTTAGAAAATGGTTATGATACGATTATTAATGAAAATACGCCAATTAGTCAAAGTACTAAAGAGTTAATTTTTATTGCTAGAATGTTATTAGTTGAAAGTAGAATATTATTATTTGATGATTTAATCAATGTTTTAGAGATAAGCAAAGAAAAAATGGTATGGGAACTATTGAATAAAATGAAGAAAAATCATACAATAATAATTATATCTCATGCAAATGATATAATTAAAAAGGCAGATCATGTCTATGATGTATCAGATAAGTATGTAAGTTTAATTAAGTGAGGTGTCCATAATGCTTTTTAAAAAAGGAAAAGATGATAGAAGATGGATTGGGGAATATGAAGAAGGTCAAAGAGCAAATTTAGAGTATCCAACTGGTAGTATAGTAGATGCTTTATTTGATGTTGCGAGAAAATATCCAGAGTATTTTGCTTATGAATATTTTGGTAATAAAGTTACATTCCGTAACTTTGCAAAGCAAATAGAAAATTGTGCTAAAGCATTAAAGAACTATGGAGTTTCTAAAGGAGATGTAGTAACAATTTGTGAACCATCTACTCCTGAAGGTGTAATTGCTACATATGCAACTAATTTAATCGGAGCAGTAGCTTCAATGATTCATCCTTTGTCTAGTGAAAAAGAAATAGAGAATTATATTATACAGAGTGATTCTCATATAATGTTTGCAATAGATATGACTATTGAAAAAGTAATGAATATAAAGAAGAATACAAGATTACATAAAATAATTGTAACTTCTCCGGCATCATCAATGCCACCACTTTTAAATTCATTATATAGAGTTACTAATTATAAAAAGAAAGTTAGGATTCCTAAAGATGATGACGATATTGTTCAATGGAGTACATTTATAAATTCTGCAAAGAATTATGTTGGTGTATGTTATGACTCTACAAAGGCAGATGAACTAGCGGTAATTCTTTATAGTGGTGGAACTACTGGTACACCAAAGGGAATAATGTTATCAAATAGAGCTTTTAATGCAGTTGCAATGCAAGCTAAAGAAATGATTTCACAAACTATTCCGGGTAATGTTGCTTTATGTATATTGCCAATATTCCACGGTTTTGGTTTAGCTGTTAATGTTCATACACCATTGCTATGTGGTATGAAAGTAACATTGATTCCACAATTTAATGCTAAAGAATTTAATAAATTGCTGAAGAATACTAAACCAAATTTCTTGATTGGAGTTCCAACTTTGTATGAGGCTTTGTTAAAACAAAAATTAGGTAAAAGAGATTTGGAATGTGTAGAAGCTGTTATTTCTGGTGGAGATTTATTACCATCTGAATTAAAAAAGAAAGTTGATGACTATTTACAAGAACATGGCTCTAATGCGAAAGTTAGACCTGGATATGGATTAACTGAGTCTACTGCTGCGGCATGTTTAACTAAAGAAAATGAATATGTTGACGGTGAAATTGGTATACCATTCCCAGATGAATATTTCAAAATTGTTAAAATTGGTACTATTGATGAAGCTGATCCAGATGAAGATGGTGAAATATGCATAAGTGGTCCAACATTAATGATGGGTTATTTAAATAATGAAAAAGAAAGCAACGAAGCTTTAAGAATCCATCCTGATGGAAGAACATGGTTACATACAGGGGATATTGGAGCTATGACTAAGGAAGGTCATTTAATCTTTAAGCAAAGATTAAAGAGAATGATTATTTCTTCTGGATATAATATTTATCCATCTTACATTGAAAATGTTATTTTACAACATCCAGATGTACAAGCTTGTACAGTTATTGGAAAACCACATCCTTATAAGGGACAAGTTGCAAAAGCATATATTGTACTAAAGGATGATATAGATGTAACTGGTAAAATTAAAAAAGAGATACTTGAATTATGTAAGAAGAATGTAAGTATATATGCAATTCCAAAGGAGTTTGAATATAGAAAGAGTTTACCAAAGACATTAGTTGGTAAAGTTGCATTTAGAGAATTAGAAAAGGAAAATGAGGAATAAGTAATTTTCCTTTTTTTCTTGAATTATAATAAAATGATATTATAATATTGAGTGAATTGAGGCGGATTAGATGAATGTTTTAATTACAGGTGGTACTAGGGGGCTAGGAAAAGAATTAGTCTATAAGTATGCTAAAGAGGGATATAATGTGATATTTAATTATGTTAATAGTTCTGATAGGGCATTAGAAATAGAAAAAGATGTTAAAGATAAGTTTGGCGTTAAGTGTACTTCATATAAATGTGATATATCTAATGAAGAAGATGTATTAAAAATGTTTGATGAAGTAAAAAAAGAGTTTAATTCAATAGATGTACTTGTTAATAATGCTGCAATATCATGTGATAATGAATTAAGTAAAAAAAGCGTTAGTGAATTTAAAAAAGTTATTGATGTAAATTTAGTAGGAACTTTTATTATTAGTAAATATTTCAGTCAAATTATGAATAAAGGGTCAATTATTAATATTGTTAGTAATGATGGAATCGATACTTGCTATAAGGAAGAAATGGATTATGCTGCATCTAAAGCGGGAGTTATTTCTTTAACTAAAACATTTGCAAAAGAATTAGCACCAAATATTAGAGTTAATGCTGTTGCTCCAGGCTGGATGGATACAGATATGTCTAAAAAAGATATTGATGAAAGTGAATTAGAATTGGAAAAAGAAATAATATTGTTAAAAAGATTTGCTAAATTAGAAGAGGTTGCAAATGTTGTATTCTTTTTGTCTAGCGATAAGGCCAGTTATATAAATGGGGAAACAATAAAGGTTGATGGAGGATACTAATGAAAAGTGAAGTAATAGAGTTAGCTAATGAATGTGAAAAAGAATTAACTAATATATTTCAAGACATTGAAAATGTGACTTTTTATAATAGTCAAAAAGTGTTAGACGCTTTTAGAAAAAATGGATTAAGTGAAATACATTTTAATTCTACAACAGGTTATGGATACAATGATTTGGGTAGAGATGTTATTGAGGCAGTTTATAGTGATGTTTTTAAAGCGGAAGATGCCTTAGTTAGAAATCAATTTATTTCTGGATCCCATGCCTTAACAGTTTGTTTGTTTGGTTTATTAAGACCAGGTGATACATTACTTAGTATATGTGGAAAACCATATGATACATTAGATCAAGTTATTGGTATTGAAGATAATCCAAGTTCATTAAAAAGCTTTGGGGTTAAGTATGAACAAATTGATTTAGTAGATAATGATTTTGATTATGAGAATATAGAAAAATTTTTAATAAATAATAAAGTCAAAGTAATAGAAATTCAAAGAAGCAAGGGATATTCTACAAGAAAGAGTATTACTATTGAAAAATTAGAAAAAGTAATTAAGTTTATTAGATATTTTAATAAAGAAGTAATTATCATGATTGACAATTGTTATTGTGAATTTGTTACCAAAAAAGAACCAATTGAAATTGGAGCTGATATTGTTGTTGGATCTTTAATAAAAAACCTTGGTGGAGGAATTGCACCAAATGGGGCTTATATAGTTGGTAGAAAAGATTTAATAGAATTATGCTCTGAAAGGTTAACGTTACCCGGTGAGGGTAAGGAAGTAGGGCCTTCTTTGGGAGCAAATAAAGCAATATTACAAGGACTATTCATGGCTCCTTCAGTAGTGGGTTCTAGTTTAAAAACTGCTTGTTTAACAAGTTTAATGATGGAAAAATTAGGATTTAATGTTGAACCTAAATATAATGAAGATAGAGCAGATATAGTTCAAAATATTATTTTTGATGATAAAGATAAATTAATTAAATATGTACAAGGTATTCAAATGTATAGTCCTGTAGATTCTAATTCATTACCTATTCCGGATGCTATGCCTGGTTATTTAGATCAAGTTATTATGGCAGCTGGAGCATTTACTCAAGGATCTAGCATTGAATTATCTTGTGATGGCCCAATTAGACCACCATATATTGCTTATCAACAAGGTGGTTTAACATATGAATATGGTAAATTAGGGGTAATTGGAGCAATTAGTAATATTTTATAAAAATCACATACTAAATGTGATTTTTTTGATATAATAAATTTAGATGAAAGAAGGTTAATTATGGAATTAAAAGGTTCTAAAACAGAACAAAACTTAATGGCAGCATTTGCAGGAGAATCTCAAGCTAGAAATAAGTATACTTATTATGCTAGTAAGGCTAAAAAAGATGGTTATGAACAAATAGCTGCGATATTTGAAGAAACAGCAAATAATGAAAAAGAACATGCTAAAATGTGGTTTAAAGAATTGCATGGTGGTGAAGTTCCTACTACAACTGAAAACTTAAAAGATGCTGCTGATGGTGAAAACTATGAGTGGACTGATATGTATGAGAAGTTTGCTAAAGAAGCTGAAGAAGAGGGATTTACCGCTATAGCTGCAAAATTTAGAATGGTTGGTGCAATTGAAAAGCATCACGAAGAAAGATATAGAAAATTATTAAAGAATATTGATGATGAAGTAGTTTTCTCTCGTGATGATGAAAAGATTTGGATTTGTAGAAACTGTGGTCATATTGTAATTGGAAAGAAAGCTCCAGGAATTTGTCCTGTTTGTGCTCATCCACAAAGCTATTTTGAACTTAAAGCAGAAAACTATTAATAAAAAAACTGAAGATTATTCTTCAGTCTTTTTTTTCCTTGTTTTTTTCTTTTCTGGAATCATTGAGTATATTCCACTGAAAGTAAATGTAAATAGGAATACCGGGTTATAAAATAGAGCAAGTATATTATTTTTGCTATTTATATTAGTTTTTTCTATATCTTTAATTATTAAGAAATAAGTTATTATAAATAGGATTAAATACAATAGTAATGGTATTAATATTAGATAGAATACATATATTCTAAAGTTTAAGTCTTCATCTAATACTAAATATATTATTTTATAAATATGTAATATGAATATATAAAATAAGCTCAATAGGAATCCTGCGTATGGAATAATACCTATTTTTTTAATTCCGTCATTTTTAATATTCTTGATATTATTATTTCTAGCAGTAAAGAATCCTTTAATCCATTTAGCTCTTTGTTTAATTGAATCTACCATTGTTGTTGGCTGTTCATCAAATATTTCTGCATTTTTATTATAGTATGTTTTGATATTATTTTGTGCGCAATATAGTGATAATTCATATTCATCTGTTGAAGTGTTGAATGGATATCCTTTTAGTTTTTTAATAACATCTTTACTAATAAAGAAGCCTGCTCCTGTAATGATTACAGTTTTCTTAAAGAAATTTTTATATTCGTTTACTATGGTGCTAAATAAAATTGATAATAATCCTGAACAAATGGATATTAAGTTTTCACTATTTTTAATGTTTTTGTAACTACATCCAATATCGTATCCTTGATCATAAACATTTAGCATTTCTTTTATATAGTTATTACTAATGACAATATTTGCATCAAACACAAAATATAGATCATAGTTTTTCTTTTCTTTTATCATTTTTTTGAAAAAATCATTAAGGGCATAAGCTTTAGTTTTTTCACTTTTTATAGAATCCCTAATATAAGTTTTAACGCCAAATCTTTCTGCAATTTTGTTAGTTCTATCGCTTTTGTTTTCTACGATGATATACGTGTCATCAAGGCTTGTTTGTTTTTGAATGCTAACTAATAAATCTTCAATTACACTTGATTCATTTCTAGCAGGAATTACTATTGCGAATTTTTTGTGTGTTCTTGGTTTTGGATCTTCCTCATTTTTACTAGTAATGTAATCAATAAGAACGGCTATTATAAATAACAATATACTTAAACCCATGATAATTAGGCCTATCCAATATAAATAATTCATATTATTCCTTCTTTTTGAGTAAAAATATTGTAGCACATTAGTTAATTATTGTAAAATGGATTAATTTTTTAACAAGTATGATAAAATAATTATGAGGTTTATTATGAGAGAGTTAATAGTTACAAGTAGCGAAAATAAAAACAATTATTTAATCAAAATAAGTAATGAAGACAGCTTATCTAATAAGAAAATAGTTACTAAGAAAGAGTTAGTAGATAATGTATTTGGGTATCCTAAAAAAGAGAGTTTAAGATTTCTAATGGATAAATTAAATATTTCTATTAACAAAGCAAAAGTATATTTAAGTAACTATTTATTTTTAGATGATATAAAAACTCTTTTAGAAGAAAATAAACTAATTATTCATCCGTCATTTTTATTAAAAAAGTATGACAAAGTAAATGTCGAGAATATTTTGCTAGATGATTATATAAAAAAAGAATTGAAGGATAAAGAAGTTATATATCAGGAATTTATTCATAAAGATAATATTGATTGTTATGAATTTAATACTGTTGAAGAAGAGGTGCTATTTGTAGCATCAAAGATAAGATATTTAATGGAGGAAGGAATTTCATTAAATAATATTTATTTGGTAAATGTTACAGATGATTATAAATTAGTTGTTAAAAGAATATTTAGGGAATTCGGAATAAGTGTTGATTTGGGAATTAAAACAAGTATTTTTAAGAATGAATTAATTCAGAAATTTTTAGATCAATTTGATAAACTATCTATTCAAGATAATCTTGATTCTTTAGAAGATAATGATATTAAAAATAAGCTAATTGATATATTAAATGATGATATTTATTCTTATGATTTGATAGATAAAGAAATAATAATTGATAAATTAAAAAATACTTATTATGACAATCAAATGTCATTAGAATCTGTAAAGAGTGTAAATTATCAATCTATTAACACAGATGATTATTATTTTGTAATGGGCTTTGTTGAAGGCGAATTACCTAAAATTATAAAAGATGAAGACTATTTAAGTGATGTAAAAAAGTATGAATTAGGAATTAACACAAGTTTAGAATTAAATAAATTTAATAAGATGTTATTTATGGATAAATTATCTAGGAATAAGAATATATGTATTTCTTATGCGTTAAGATCTGATTTTAATACATTTATGCCTAGTCATCTTTTAAGTGAATACAAATTTATTGTTATTAAAAATATGAAAATAAAGAATACATATTCAAGTAATTATAATGTTTTAAATTATGGAATGATGCTTGATAACTTATTAAAATATAATTCAATGTGTGATGAGTTACCAGATTACCATCGAACATATAAAGAAACCGGTTATAGAAAATATGACAATTCTTTTACTGGAATAAAGGATTTTACTTTAGATAATCTAAAACTATCTTATACAAGTGTAAATGATTATTTTAAATGCGGTTTTAAATACTATTTAGAATATATTTTAAGAGTGGATGAATATGAAAAAACAATGGCACTTAACATTGGAAATATTTTTCATGCTTGCTTATCTCATATGGATGATGATGGATTTAATTTAGATGAATTTTATAAAAACGAAATTGAAAGTAGAAATATTGATGATATTAAAGAATTACATTTTGGAAATAAATTAAAGGAAAATTTAAGATTTGTAATTGATACAATTAAAAATCAGGATTCTTATACTGATTTAGATGAAGAATTATGCGAAGAGAAAGTAGTTATAAATAAGAGTAAAAATATAACTGTTACATTTACAGGTATAATTGACAAACTTAAATATGGTGAATTTGATGGAGAAAAAATAGGAGCAATAATCGATTATAAAACCGGAACAATTGAATCTAGTGTTGATAATATTAATTATGGACTTAATTTACAATTGCCAATTTACATTTATCTTGCAAAAGAAAAATTTCCTGATATAAAAATGGCCGGATTTTATCTTCAAAAAATATTGCAAAATCCTTCTGTTGATCAAACTGATGAAGATGCGGTTAAGAGTTTAAAATTAGAAGGGTATAGTACCAGTAATATAGATATATTAAGTAAATGGGATAAATTCTATCAAAATAGTAACTTTATTAAGTCGCTTAAAATGTCATCAAATGGTTGGTATAGTTATGCAAAGGTATTAAGTGATGAAGATATTAATAAGGTTTCAAAGATTGCTTCTAAAAAGATAGACGAAGCAGTAGAAAAAATTAAGAATGCTAATTTTGATATTAATCCCAAGAGAATAGATAATGATAATGTTGGATGTAAGTATTGTAAATTTAAAGACGTATGTTTTAGAAAAGAAGAAGACATCGTTAATTTAGAGTACAAGAAAATTGAGGATATATTAAAGGAGGCGCAAAATGACTAAGTGGACAGAAGAACAATTGGAGGCCATAAATAAAGAAGGTACAAATATCTTAGTTAGCGCTGGAGCAGGATCTGGTAAGACAGCTGTTTTATCTGAAAGAGTATTAAGAAAAGTAAAAGAACATGTTAGTGTTGATGATATTTTAGTTTTAACATTTACTAATGCAGCAGCAAAAGAAATGAAGGATAGAATTAGGAGAAAAATAAGTGGGTATCCTGAATTAAAAGATGAATTAGATAAAATAGATTCAGCATATATTACAACGTTTGATTCATTTGCTCTTTCAATCGTAAAAAAATATCATTACATTTTAGATTTGCCGGAAGAGGTTGGAATAGGGGATCAAAATGTTATTGATTTAAAGAGAAAAGAAATACTTGATAGTTTTTTTACAAAAATGTACGAATCTAATGATAAAGATTTTTTAAAATTAATAGATACATATTGTTTTAAAGATGATGTGGAATTAAAAGAATTTATTCTTAGTGCTAATAGGTATTTAGATTTACTATATGAAAAAAAGAATTATTTAAATTCTTTTGTGGAAAACTATTTTAGTGATTCCAACATTGATTCATTAGTGAATGAATATCTTTCGATCGTAGATTTTGAAATAAATGAAATTAGAAATAATATAGATGAGATATATAAAATTAATGATTCTTTTGGGGATAAAGCAAATGCGTTATTGAATCCATTATTGAAAGCAAAAACATATGAAGAAAAGAAATATGGATCAAATGTATCTTTTTCTTCGCTTAGACTTCCTAATGGAAGTCCTGATAAGTTAAAGGAACTTAAGGAAGAGATTAAAAAGTATTTGGATGATATAGTTAAGAAATTGAGATTTGATTCATTAGAACAAATTAAAATGGAATTGTTGAATTTAAAACCTCTTGTAAATACTTTGGCTACAATTATTAAGGATTTTGATTTTCAAATAGATTTAATGAAGAAAGAATACAATCTATATGAATTCAATGATATTGCCAAGTTTTCTATAAGAATACTTGTTGAAAACGAGAATATTAGAAGTGAATTAAAAAATAAATTTAATGAGATATTAATTGATGAATATCAAGACACTTCTGATTTGCAAGATTTATTTATAAGTCAAATTGAGAATCATAATATTTATATGGTTGGTGATATTAAGCAATCAATTTATAGATTTAGAAATGCTAATCCTATGTTGTTTAAAGCAAAATATGCAGATTATTTGAAACATTTAAATGGAGAAAAAATTGATTTAAATAAGAACTTTAGATCGAGAAAAGAAGTATTAAGTAACATTAATTTGATGTTTAATTATTTAATGGATGAAAGAATTGGTGGAGCTGATTATCGTAATTTAAGCTCTATGATATTTGGTAATACTTCTTATGATGAAGAAGGATCAAATGGGAATGATAATAATTTTGAAATATTGAATTATTATTACGATAAAGAAACAAAAGAAAGCAAAGAAGAAATAGAAATATTTACTATTTGCAAAGATATTAAAGAAAAAGTTGAAAGTGGGTATAAAGTTTTTTCTAATGGAATAGTTAGACCATGTGTTTATAGTGACTTTGCTATATTGCTTGATAGATCAACGAATTTTAGTGCATTTAAAAAAATATTTGAATATTTAGGAGTGCCTTTAAATATATTTAAAGAAGAATCAATTAAAGATAATGTTGATATTACTTTAATTAACAATATTATTAAATTACTCTTGTGTTTAGAGGATAAAGATTATCACGAGAAATTTCGTTATTCAGTAGTAAGTATTGCAAGAAGTTATTTATTTAGGCTAACTGATGATGAAATATACCATATGAATAAAGATTTTAAATACTTCGACAGCGATATATTGAAGATTGCAGAAGATATTTCAAAAAATATGGATGAAAAATCATTGTATGCAGTTGTCGATGAAATAATTGATAAATATGGTTTTTATAAGAAAATGATAACGGTAGGTAATATAAGAAATCATATAGCTACTTTGGATTATATAAAGAAACTTAGCATGGATTTTGATTTGATATACTCATTAAGAGAATTTAGTGATTATTTAAATGAAATAATAAATGGAAAGTTAGATATTGAATTAAGTATTAAGGAAGAAGAAAGTAATTCGGTTAAGATAATGACAATTCATAAATCTAAGGGATTAGAATTTCCAATATGCTATTTTGCATTCTTAGATAAGGAATTTAATATTAGCGATTTAAAAGAAAAGTATATATTTGATAAACAATACGGATTTATAATACCTTCAATAAATAATACGACTTTGATAACTAAAGATTTATTAAAGAAAAGATATTTGGAAGAAGAAATATCTGAGAAGATTAGATTATTCTATGTTGCTTTAACTAGAGCAAAAGAGAAAATGATTTTAGTATCTAATCTTACTGGTAAATACGAACCATCTAGTAAGTTGGTTGTTGATGATAATATTCGTTTAAAATATAGATCGTTTAAGGATTTCTTGGAATCTATATACGATAATATTAAAGATTATATTAAGCCTATTGATATCGATAGTTTAAACATTAGTAATGATTATAATTTATCCATTAAGGGAATGGATGTAGCAATTAAAGAGGGTACATTAATTAAAACTAAAGATTTATCAATTGATGATAAATTATTAGAGAAGAATGTTTATTCTAAGAAGTGTAATGTATTAAAAACAGATGAAGAAAAGAAAAATGAAGAATTTGGTACTTTAATGCACGAAATATTAGAAGGTATAGATATAACGAATAATGATTACTCATCAATGTCTAATAAATATATAGATATTGTTAAACCTTTGTTAGATTTGTTAAATAAAGATAAGATTGTAAATTATTACCAAGAGTATGAATTTATTTATCAAAAAGGCAGTACCATAAATCATGGAGTTATGGACTTAGTTGTAGAATATGAAGATTATTATTTGATTTTGGATTATAAATTAAGCAAAGTTACAGATAATGCATATGTAAATCAATTAAATGGATATAAAGAGTTTTTAATGACTAAAACGAGTAAAGATATTAAGATTGCACTTTATTCAATCTTGAATAAGGAAATTAAATATGTATAATGATATATGAGAGTATATGTTAGATAAAGGAGATAAATATGGAAAAAGAAAAAATTTATTTAACTGAAGAAGAAAGAGACACTTTGAGGAAATATAATATTGATCCTAAAAATATGTCTAGTTTTGATGAACTATTATTTACAATTGATAAAATGAGCAATGATACTGATCTTGACGAAGAAGAGATGGACGAATTAGAATACGTTGCTAATGAAATAAATCAAAGAAAATGGTATACAAGTTCAAATAAATAATCAGGGGAAGACTATGCCAAAGATAATTATAAAAAGCAATAATAATGTAGAGAGTTCTGAAAGTGCATACAAGTTTTTGCGTGTTCTTTTAGTTATGGTATTAGTTGTTTCAATTTCTGTTATAGTATCTGTTGGTATGGATATAAAAACTAAAATTGATGAGGAACGTACTCAAAATAATGAGGACAAAATTGAACAAATATTACAAGAAATAGATGATGAGGGATTAAACTATCCGTCTAAAATATAAAAAAAAAGGGAAGGAAAATGTGCCATGCATTGTTATAAATGTGGAAAAAAAGTTGATGGTAAAGATAAATATTGTAGATTTTGTGGTGCATATTTAAATAAACCTAAAGGAAAACCAAAGGCAAAGAATAAACCTGAAAAAGTAGTTGTAAAACAAACTGAGGTTGAACAAAAAAAATCTGCTGTTATAAAACCTATAGAAATAGATTTTTCCAATAAGCCTAAAGAGATAGTTAAACCCATAGAGCAAACAGAGAATGAGGGACTTCGAAATATTGTTATAACTCCTGTAGAGTCTGAACCTAAATCAATAAATCCTGAAAATACGCCAAAGGCTGAAAAACCAAATTTTAAATTAGGTTTTTTAAAGGTTAATTCTCCGGAATTTGAAGATGATAAGAATAATAATAAAGGAGAATTGGAGGAAAAAACCTCATTTTTGATAGAAATAATATTGCTAGTTATTATTTTTGGAATTGTAATTGCATTAGTTATATTTAATGGCGGAAAAAATAAAGTGTATTGTGTAGTAGATGATTCTGATGGTAAGAAAATCAAGGATATGGAATATTATTTGTATGCTGGTAATTCAAGAGTAAGCTTATATATAGAAAGAATATATACATACTATAATAGTAAAGAAGATGCTCAAGAGTATTATGATAAGCGTAAAAATGATTGTCTTAATAAAAAGAATGATTTAGAATTCTGCTATTATAATGTAAATGGTAATATGGTAATAAAAACTATAGAAAAAGATTATTTAGCTTATCAGCAAGAAAAGTGCGAAGGTAAAGATTTTACCCAAAGAAAAGATTGCGAAAAGAATTATACACAATGTTTAAATACAAATTGTGTAAGATATAATAATAAAGAAGTAATAACACTGGCAGAGCAAGTATTAACATCTGGTAATAGTGATATTACTGTAAAATGTAGATAAAATTAATTCTTTTAGAATTAATTTTTTATTTTTTTAATTAATGATATAATAGAGTTTGTTGAGTTTATGAAACATGAAATGTAGGTAATATTTATGAGAAAATTATTAAAAAATTTAACAAAAAAAGATTTATTATTTGCTTTTATATGCTTTGTTTTAATTATAGGTCAAGTATGGCTTGAATTAAGAATGCCTGAATATATGAGCAATATTACAAGAATGGTTGAAACAAGCGGCCATTCATTAAAGGATATTTTAACGCAAGGATTCTATATGCTTTTGTGCGCTGGAGGGAGTTTAGTTTTAGCAGTTATAGTTGGATTTTTTTCAACTTATATGACTTCTAATTTTTCTAGGAATATTAGAAAAATTATTTTTGAAAAAGTTCAACACTTCAGTGCTAAAGAAATCAATAAGTTTTCTACAAGTAGTTTAATTACAAGAACAACGAACGATGTAACACAAGTAGAAATGTTTATGACTTTTGGATTACAGGTTATGATGAAAGCCCCCATTATGGCTATATGGGCAGTTGTAAAAATATTAAATAAAGGATTTGAATGGAGTATATTAACCGGAGGATGTGTAGTCATTCTTTTGACATTTATATTTATATTAATATCTATTGTATCGCCTAAATTTGAAAAGGTTCAAAAATTAATAGATAGAATAAATGGAGTAACAAGAGAAAATCTTACAGGTATAAGAGTTATTAGAGCGTTTAATGCTGAAAAGTTTCAAACAGATAGATTTGAAACCGTTAATACAAACCTAACAAATATTCAATTATTTATTCAAAAATGTTTTGCAATTATGCAACCAGTTATGTATATAGTTATGCATAGTTTAACCTTGGGTATTTATTTAATCGGAGCATATTTAATTAATGCAGCTGGAATGGTTGATAAAATAACATTATTTAGCAATATGATTGTTTTCTCAAGTTATGGCATGCAAGTTATTTTTTCTTTCTTATTACTAGCTTCAATATTTGTTATGTGGCCAAGAGCTAATGTGTCTGCAAAGAGAATTAATGAGGTTTTAGTTGAAGAAAGTAGCATTAAAGATGGAAAGTTTAAAGGAAAAACAAAAGAAATTGGAACAGTAGAATTCAAGAATGTTTCATTTAAATATCCAGATGCTGATGATTATATTTTGAATAATATTTCGTTTAAAGCTAATAAGGGAGAAACTGTTGCCTTTATTGGATCTACTGGTTCTGGTAAATCTACATTAATTAATTTAATCCCAAGATTTTATGATGTTACTGACGGGGAAATATTGGTCGATGGAGTTAATGTAAAAGATTATAAATTATCTGCTTTAAACAATAAAATAGGATATATCCCTCAAAAAGCAGTTATGTTTACAGGAACAGTTTCAAGTAATGTTTCTTATGGAGAAACTGATAGAGTGGAAATTGGACAAGATCAAATTAAAGAAGCTGTTCGTATTGCTCAGGGAAAAGATTTTGTTGAGAGCATGGATGGAGCATATGAAGCGCATATAGCTCGAGATGGAACAAATGTGTCTGGAGGGCAAAAGCAAAGACTTGCTATAGCAAGAGCTATTGCCAGAGACCCTGAAATATATATATTTGATGATTCTTTTTCAGCATTAGATTACAAAACTGATGTATCTTTAAGAAAAGAATTAAAAAAGCATACTAAAGATGCTACTAGTTTAATAGTTGCACAAAGAATTGGAACAATTATTAATGCAGATAAAATAGTGGTTTTAGATAATGGAAATTGTGTAGGAATTGGTACACATAAAGAGTTATTAAAATCGTGTGATGTATATAAAGAAATTGCTTTATCACAATTAACGAAGGAGGAGTTGGAAAATGCCTAGATTTGGTGGAATGAGAGGCCAAGCTCCTGAAAAATCAAAAGACTTTGTTGGGGCAATGAAAAAATTACTTGGTAGTTTAAAGAATTGGCGTTTATTTATTCTTATAGCAATAATATTAGCTGGTTCAAGTGCTTTATTTTCTTTGGTTGCACCCAGAAAACTTACTGAATTAACAAATTATGTAACTGAAGGAATCAGTCCTAATGTTGATAAATTAGGAGAGATTGCTACTAAATCCCTTATCAATGTAACAATGGGTAATATTTCTGGATTAAGTGAATATGATGATGTAACAAAAGAAGACGTTGAATTAACAAGAAATTTATTAAAAAAGATTACGATTACTAGTACAGCAGAAGATATCTCAGTAATCATAAAACAAATACCTGAGAATGTTATAAACCATTTATTAAAAGATATCGAAGTAGATGGGGTATTGATTAGTGTAAAAGATCAAAAAGAGTTATATAAATTAAATAATAGTTTAGAATCTTTTGATAATAGTATGGAGTTATTACAACAAGTCGATAAATTACCGAAATCTATTTATGGTTTAATAAAACCTAGTATTAATCTACATGGAGTTAAAAGAGTTGCTCTTTTTATGGCTATTTTATATGTCGTAAGTGCAATATTTAATTTTGTTCAAAGTCTTATTATGTGTTCTGTATCAAATAATTATGCAAAATACTTAAGAAGTAGAATAAGTAATAAGATAAATTTATTACCATTAAAATACTTTGATTCTCATGAAACAGGTGATGTTTTATCTAGAATCACAAATGATGTAGATAGTATTGCTCAGAACTTGCATAATTCATTGGGTACTTTGGTTACAAGTATTACATTATTTGTTGGATCAACGATAATGATGTTCGTTACAAATTATATTATGGCTATTACCGCTATTGTTGCTAGTTTTATCGGTTTTTCATTAATGTTTTTAATATTGAGAAAGTCACAAAAATACTTTAATGCTAGACAAGAATCATTAGGTGAACTTAATGGATATATTGAAGAAATGTATACGGGTCATAATGTTGTTAGTGCATATAATGGTATAGAAAAATCGGTAGAAGTGTTTAATAAAACAAATGATAAACTATTTGTTACAAATAGAGTAAGTCAGTTCTTATCTGGGCTAATGGGACCAATCATGGGGTTTGTCGGCAATTTAAGCTATGTTGCTGTATGCGTTATGGGTTCTGTACTAGTAATGCAGGGAAAGATATCATTTGGTGTTATTGTGGCATTTATGATTTATATTAGACAATTTACTAATCCATTGTCACAAATTGCTCAAACAATGACATCATTACAATCTACAGCAGCAGCATCTGAAAGAGTTTTTGAATTCTTGGACGAAAAAGAGTTAAAAGATGAATCTAAACTTACAGATGTATTGGAAAGAAAAGATGCAAAAGGTTGTATAGAATTTAAGAATGTTAAATTTGGATATGATAAAAATAAAACTATAATAAAAGATTTTAATGTTAGAGTTGACCCTGGTCAAAAAGTTGCTATAGTAGGTCCAACTGGAGCCGGCAAAACAACTTTAGTAAATTTACTTATGAAGTTCTATGAAATAAATGATGGAGATATTATTATCGATGGTAAGTCTATAAAGAATTTAAAGAGAGAAAATGTACATGATTTATTTTGTATGGTCTTACAAGATACTTGGTTGTTTGAAGGAACAATTAGGGATAATATTAGATTTAATACTGAAGATATAAGCGATGAAGACATTATGCAGGCATGTAGAACTGTTGGGGTTTCTCATTTTGTAAAGACTTTACCTGGTGGGTTAAATGCTATGATTAGTGATAGCGACGCAATTAGTCAGGGACAGAAACAGTTATTTACAATAGCAAGAGGTATGATTGAAGATTGCCCTTTCTTAATACTTGATGAGGCAACAAGTAATGTTGATACAAGAACAGAAGAATTGGTTCAAAAAGCAATGGATAGATTAATGGTTGGAAGAACATCATTTATAATAGCTCATAGGTTATCAACAATTAAGAATGCTGATCTTATTTTGGTAATGAATGAAGGCAATATTGTAGAGATGGGTTCTCATGATGATTTAATCGAAGCAAATGGCTTTTATTCAGAGCTATATAATTCGCAGTTTGAGAGCATTATAGACTAGTAATTACCTAGTATTGATGTTATAATAACCTTGGAGTGGTGATATATGGAAAAAGTTAAGGATTCCGCAAAAGGTTTTTTGGGAGAATTCAAAAAATTTATTGCTAGAGGAAATGTTATTGATTTAGCAGTAGGTGTTGTAATTGGTGGTGCATTTGGTAATATTGTTTCATCATTAGTAAATGATATTATTATGCCAGTTATTGGAGTTATTCTTGGAGGAGTAAACTTTAGAAGTCTTACTATTAGAGTAAAAGATGCAACTATTTATTATGGTTCATTTATTCAAAATATTATTGATTTCTTAATTATTGCTTTCTGTATTTTCCTAGTTGTTAAATTTGTTAACAAATTTATGACAAAGAAAGAAGAGGCTAAACCTGAAGCTCCTAAAAAGAGTGATGATATAGTTCTTCTTGAGGAAATCAGAGATTTATTAAAAGATCAATCTAAAAAAAATAAGTAGTATTTAGATTTAAAAAAGAATATTTATTATATTCTTTTTTTTTAATTCATTTTAAGTTATAATTAATAAGATGGTAGGTGTAAATTAAAATGAGCAAATTAGATAAAACTATTATAAGCGAAATAAAATGTTTAGGAATGGATATGCAAAGAAAAGCAAACACTAGTAATTTTGCTTCTTTATTGGGCAGCACTAATATTTTTTATGCTTTATATAGTGATATTATGAATTACAAAAGAACTAAACCTAATTGGATTAATCGAGATAGATTAATTATAGCAAGTAGAAATGCTTCTAGTTTGATATATCCAACACTTTTTATGGCTGGATTTGATATTACAATAGATGATTTAAAGAACTATTGTGTAGATGAATCATTGTTTACTAAAAGTTTAAAATATGAAAGTGTTCCAGGAATTGAAAATACTACTGGATTACCTGGTGAAGGAATTGGTCTTGCTGTAGGTACTTGTTTAGCTGAGAGATATTTTTCTTCGATAGTTAAAAAAGTTAAGCCAAAATCAAAATTAATTGATTATTATACATATTGCTTTTGTGATATAAATGATTTATTAACAGGAGTGTCTTTAGAAGCTTTATCTTTTGCGGGTACTCAAAAGTTAAGTAAATTGGTTATTATTGCAGAGTGTCCAGAAGTATTAAAGAATTCTGTTACTAAAGATTTATATAGTACTGAATTAGATGATATTTTTGAGGGCATGGGTTTTGAAGTTAATGAAGTTAAAGGCAATAATTTTGAAAATGTATATGATGCAATAGATGATGTTAGAAAGGGTAAGAAACCAGGAATAGTCCTTGTTAAAACCATTCCAGGTGAGGGATCTAAATTAGCAAATAGTAATAAAGCATATAAAAAGACTTTAACAAATGAAGATGTTATTAATTTAAAGGTGGATTTAAAACATGCTCCTGAGCCATTCTCTTTTGATGAAAAATCAAGAAACGAATTTATTAAAAATATTGATGAGAGAATGGAAAAAGTATATAGCAAATGGCAAGCTGAATACGAGGAACTAAGAGCATCAAGTAGTAAATCATTAAGCAAGTTATTTGCTTTATTAGAAGATGATGAATTAAGTTGTGATTTTGATGAAGAAAATTTTAAAATAAATGATGATTATTTAGAAAGCACAATGGTTTCTAACGAAAAAATTATGAATGTCGTTTCTGCGAGAAATTTATTCTTCTTAAATGCATCAAGTGATATGTTTGATGAAACAAAAGCGTTTATAGAAAAAAATGAATTTATGACACCTGATACTCCATTAGGAAAAAATATTAATGTAGGTGCTAGAGAAAGAGCAATGGGTGCAATAATAAATGGACTTGCAATGTCTAATATTAGAGTTGTAGGAAGTACATCTCTTGCATATAGCGATATGTTAAAGCCATCAATCAGATATAGTTCTATGACGTCTCTACCTGTTACATATGTTTTTGCAGATGATTCTCTTGCATCGACTGTTGATGGAGAAGCCTATGCTGCAGTTGAACAAACAGAGGGATTAATATCTACACCTGGATTAACAGTGTTTAGACCATGCGATATTAACGAAGTAATTGGCTGTTGGGATTATGTTTTAAAAAATAAGTGCCCTGTAGCTTTATCGTTATCACAAGAAAAAGTGCCTAAATATCGTAATACAAATGCTAAATATGTTAAGTATGGAGCATATATGATTAAACGAGAAAAAGGACGTTTAGATGGTGTAATTATAGCAAGTGGTTCTGATGTTGAAATTGCAATGGATGTTGCTGATGAACTATATAAAGAAAGTGG
>JAEEGL015742249.1_pt1 | contig 22173 bp, 18 predicted proteins | sample 9134231 | NCBI WGS metagenome assembly JAEEGL01 (sample SAMN16246548, study PRJNA631951) | gut metagenome | biome: gut microbiome; feature: rumen; material: fiber-attached | host: Bos | place: Iran: Karaj | collected 2018-10 | reverse complement strand
TTTTAATATCCTCTTCGCTAAGTTCTTTTTTGTGTATAAAATTATCCATTATCTTATCGTAATTATTATAAATACCCTTATCATAATGATATCACAGAGGTATATAATATGTAGTATGAACGAAGCAGAAGCTATAAAATTCATTGAAAGCACAAAGTGGACTAGAGCCAAAACTTACGAAAAGACTTCGCCGCACGAATATACAGTTATTCATACCGACAATCCGTTGCGCAAGCAAGCCATAGAGTTCATGAAATACATTTTCGATCATGGTGTAGTGGAATTATATTTCGGTCACCCTTTTACCGTTTGTTATATTGGCGACCGTAAATATTGGGTCATGGTCAAAAATAAAGAAGAAATTTCCGACGAAACCGACTTAATAAATCGCACCGTCCCAGAAACGACACATATTATCTACGAATAAAAAACACCCCGCAGTAACGGGGTGTTTTTTTATTAAGCCTTTGTGTCTCTGGCGCTATAACTAAAGTCAGACAAATCAATACCATATTTATCAAGCAAAATGCGGATACATGTAAGGATGTACCAAGCAGAGAAACCTGTCGATTCGTAAATATCCGTATCCTCAATTTGATATTCGCCTTTTGCGACGCCATGCTCATAAGAGAATAAAACAACCTTAGACCAATCAGCAATTACTTCATTCGTCCTGGCCATTTCTTCAATTATGCTTGGATCCTGATCATAAAGCTTCTTAATAATAATCTTCAACATATCAGCGAAGCTATCAACAAAGATTTTCTCACCCTGAAATATGAAGTATTCGATGTGTTTATTCGTAGCATCCTCTGCATTATCGCAACCATACTCTTTGTATCTTGGATCCTTAAATGAGATTTCAACTTCGGCCTTCGGAAGAGGGAAGATTTCAATCGTAAGCTTCGATAATCTTTCGGCGCGAGCTTTAATAGTATCTGCATTCCATACTTCCTGATTTAGAACATCCTGGTTGAGAACCTGGACTTTTGCAGCTTTTTCGACTAACAACTTTTTCTTTTCCTCAAACGGCCCATTCGAAAGCTCACTATTATAGCCGGTGAGAGTCAAGTTGCCTAAAGTATGCAATAAGTCGACATGCACATTCTGCCAATCATCACCAAGCATCTTCTGCCAACTAGTCGAAAGCTTCTGCGGCATAATATGTTCAATCGTAATATCATTATTAATTTCGAGTTTTTCCTTAGAACCAAAGTTCTCAATCGAAGCGAGCAAGTATTTGCGCAAATCTGGTTTATGATAAATATCCTTTTCCTTAAGGGCCGCAGCAAATTCCTGATCAGAAGGGAATTTATCACCAGAATTTAATTGCATGAAGAAGCAGACAATCGCATCATAATAATGAGCCTTATTCTCTTCATTAGAAAATACACGCTTATATAATGTTTTATACAAACCGCGAAGGGAATTAGAACCAATTTCACACACGAGACGACGAACGCCATAGTTCACGAAGAATTCTAGGATTCTTTCCAATTCACTTTCGGAAAAGACGCCATTAAGATAATCATCGAAAACCTGGAAGAGAAAACCATAAATGGTTGTTTGCTTAAGATCACGTAGACCATCAAGATATTCATTTACCCTAACATTATATGAATTCTCTCCACCCTGAAATGCTTTATATAGCTCAGAATAATGTTTCAGCTCTTTAAGCATCGACTCATTTGTATAACCGTTACCCTTGTAGTATTCCTTAAAATCATCGTAGGCCGACACTTCTTTAATAAAACCATCGACTCGCATATTAAGATAATCCAAGAAAAAGCCGGACATCTTATTTCTTTTGACATTGTTTTCGATTGGAAGCCAATATTCTTCATAAAGCAATTCTTGGTTTACATCAGTCATCAAAACGAAGTTACGAATCTTGTCGGAAAGGCTCAACGGCAAACCAGTCGAATTAATACGCTCAAATACTTCTTGCGGAGAGTCTGCTTCTTCTAGAGTGATTCTTGCGCAGGTTAGTTTCTCGATGCCATCATAAATACCAGGAACACTTACACTTTCAGTCTCAAGAGCTTCCTTAATTAAATCTTTGAAGAGTATGTAATTCTTATAGATATCACTATTCGGGTTTAACTCTTCGAATCTATTCTCCATCAAAAGCTCGAGCTGGATATTATCTGATTTAATTGGTTTAAGTTTTAACTTGCTCTTTTCATCCCAGTTATATTTTTTGAATTTATCTTCATTGTAAAGAGTAGATTGCAGTTGTGATTTTTCCGATTCAAGATCCGTCGAGTCAAGAAGAGCTTTAATCAAAAGATAAATAGTAGTTAACCTTTGTTGACCGTCAATAATAACATAATAATTGATATTATTTTCTTCTTTTAGAAGACTATAAACAATCGAACCACAAAAGTGCGTACGATCCAATTTATGCGCATCAACAATATCTCTGAATAACTTCCTACATTGCTCATTGGACCATTCGTAATTTCTCTGATAGACAGGTATCGAATACTGATGCTTATTTGGCTCAATAAGATCATTCATTATTCTACCATCCTGAATTCTCATATCTTTCTACTCCTTTTATAGTTATGCGTCTTTAGTTATTACTATTATACACGTAAAAAACCAGCTCCTAGAGCTGGTTTTATTAAGGTGATTAATGACAAATCCTATAAAACCCACTTTTTTGCACGCTAGGAGGGCGATGCTATAATGGAAATGTATGGTCATCTTCCAGTATCGAGCCCAGTATTCGGAGCCTCGGAAGCGTGTGTATCACTATCGCGACACCCCAAAGAAAAGGATCAGACTTTTTGTTTAACCATCACGAGCGACAGGAAAGACAATGTAAAGACCAGCTTCTTTGGTCGAAAATATATTCATACAATCGACAAATCCGATTTAAAGCGCATCAAAGATATCATCGCGAAGGCGCCCGAACATTTTCGATTGCCACCAATCGAACCAGGCTGCATTGCGCCATAGATGAGCATGTGCCTTTGTGTCTTGACAAATTACCCCTGATTTGCTACAATAAAAGTATATTCGGGGAAACCCGCCACCCTAATCGAAAGATTAGGGAGAATTTTTTCTTAGGGGAATAATAGTCTTAAAAGCCCTTCTTTAATATTACTCAAATCTTCATCATTAATAATACCCATTCTATTATAAAGTCTTGAGACGCTAAAATATCTAACCTGCGACAATGCGGCGCAAACAAACTTATCACGGAAGAATAATCTACCATACCAAGCACTATTATGAATCTTGGAGGTAAGCGGGATCCCAATAAACCCAAGTCTACTTATTTTAGAAAGGACTAATACTGGCCTAGCAAAAATATCGTCTTTACCATCAATCTCGGTCCCAACATTCTCGCCCACACCACACCACCAAATTTCGCCAACAGTAATATTTGGCACACGAGTGCGGTTATGAAGTTTTTCCTTTACGCCCATCCACTCTTTAAAATGTTTCTCATGTATTTCCATTGTGCCCAAAATAGCTCATCCTGGAATTTTTGCAACCCCCACCGCAACACCCACAACACGCCTATGCTTGACACGAAAACGCCTAGGCTTTTCTAACATTAAAAAACCAGCTCCTAAAAGCTGGTTTTTGTTTAATACATTTTTAAATGGCATCTGTTCTACACTTTACCAAATCAGGAATCAAGTTTTGTCGCTTAACCAGGTTCGCTCACAAGATAAGGCGTCCATCTATCGGGATTAACCATTTGATCAATCTTCCATTGAGGACGAATATCGTAAAGAAAATCAGTTTTGATTCTCCATTTGCATAAACCATGTTTTTCGAATATTTCAAAACATTTGAACAATACTTCGGGATAGTCGCAAGACTCCTTCCATAAACTGCTCTCTTTGAAAGTATTATAGAAGTAGGCATAAGAAACGCCAGTATTAAATAAAAATTCAATATCATTGGGCACTTCTATGCTCTTTTTGGCTGCTTTCAACACAACACCAAATTCCTCCGGATACAGACGAGCAAACTCGGCAATGTTTTTCCGTACAAAATCGGAAGGCCAAGAGTCGGCCATCCTTTCAAAATCTTTGTAATAATCGGCTTCACTTCTATATCTTCTTAAATTATCGAAGAATTCCTCGAACTTAATATGCTTAATAAGCATCACGGTCGCCAGAGGACCATACCAGTCGATAAACTGGCGGAAGCTCAGATTAGAAAGCTCCTTCCGTGCTTCTTCAACCTGTGCCAAATCAGGACCTTCGATTCTGGAATACAGATCCAAAAATCGCGAATCAATCGCTTCGTAAACCTCATAGTAATTCATATTTACCCTCCTTTTTTTGAATTACTGGCCTTAGCCAAAACCACAAGTACATCAATAATCTTCATAGAAACTGATGATCAGCTCCTTTGTGCCATCAGTAGAAATCTTATTCCACTCTGCTTCATAAATCCCCTTGGTATAAGACCTATTTAAGAAGTTTTTCTGGAATTCGTTTCGCTTCACGATGAATACCGGATAATCAGTCCAGAGATTAAAGAGGCCATCACCGTTTATTCGTCCGCAAATATACTGGTAGCACCTCTCGAAGTGTTCCTCAAACAAATCAATTCCAGGATTATTCTTGAGCGACGTCGCCAACTGCCTTTTTGCCAGCAGTGCAATATCAAAATCCCTATCACTATCCGAAACACACTCGCCATAAAAACTCCGCGGACACTCTTTTCTCGAGCCACGATGGTCCTCAGCCGCCTCTTGCATGATCTTAATCTGCCCCTGCGTAAAAAACTCCCGCAACTTCTTGTCGCTACAGAGAATCTTGCCAGATTCAATCTCGTGATTATTGCGGTCAACATTTAAACCAATGTCGTGATACGCCGCTATCGTATAGCTCATGTTTTCGTCCAGCCGATAATAAGCGGCTAGCTCCAACATATTAGTGATTACATTGTTGATATGCATCATACCATGCGAATAAAATTTCTCGTATCTCGGGAAAATATTAGCCTCAATATGACTAATTAGATCCTGGCTAACAGACATTCTGCCACCTCCTTTCAAGCTACATAAATGCTTTCTCGAGCATTTACCTGTATTATGATGTATATAATAACATATTTCGAGAAAATATCAATGCAGACAAGGGTAGCTAGAGCAAGGAAGAAAAGATTTTCATGCGTCATTATTGCTCTCTATATTCCGCATCAATCATCCAGTGCTCGCGCACGCGAAAAGCCGGAATCGTGCCGCGCTTTGCCTTATTAATAGCAGACTGGACACTCAGTCCGTTACTCTTCGCCCACTCGGCCACTGGAATAATCTTCTTAGCAACTAGCCGCGTAATGCGGCGATAAAGCGACTCAATCAGGAGCCCAGCAAAAAGCTCCGTAAGCTGATCGATTTTGCCAGTTTTAACATACTCATCCAGAGCAGGGTAATACTCCTCGTTTTTGGACTTGCTAGGGATAATAATTGGCGGAAGCCCCAGCATATCGAGCTGTTCATTCGAAATTAAGCGCCCAATTCGACCATTGCCATCGCCAAACGGATGAATATTCTCAAATTCCGCATGGAAATAGGCGATTTTCTCCAAGAAATACGTCGCCGAGTCACCGTTATACTTCTCCACGAGCTCATACATCAAACCATTCACAAACTCCGGATTTGCGCCGATATGTGCGCCCACGCGCACCCACTCATCCCCAGCGCGAAAACGCCCAGCGATCTCGTTACGGATATCTTTAAGTAGCATCTTATGAAGCCTCAAAATCAGCTCAATAGAAACCGCCTTGTCCGAGTTGTCCATCAAATATTCAATCGCGCCGGCAAGATTTTTCGCCTCATAAATCTCGCGCACCATGTGATCCGTTCGAATCCGATCACGAATCAAAATATCCTCAGTATCCTCGAGCGTAAGGGTAGAATTCTCGATTGCGTTGGAGTTATAAACCATTTCTGGAAGCTCCGCAAGCGTAAGCTCATTCATGAGACTCCTATTGTGCTTCGCGAGGCTAAAATAAATCTCCGAAAGTTCAGCAATTCTATCCTTAGTGACCTGGTTAATCATATCTATATGATAGCAAACTTTACGTTTAAAATCAAATTTTTAGACTATTTTAAACGCTTTCTCACGCCATTAATTATGACATTTTTACACCAACACCGCAAATACAACAGACACTTAGGGATTTTTCGCGAATTATGTTATAATATTTTTATGTTACTAGAAGATTATCGCAACGAGCGTTTAAGAAAATTAGAGGAAATCAAAGCTAAGGGTATCGATCCGTACCCTTCCAAGTGTAACCGCAACACCAAGATTTCCGACATCATTAATCATTTTGACGAAAAAGATGGCCAAGAAGTCATTATTGCTGGCCGCATCGTCGCTATTCGTTCGTTCGGTAAGCTCGCTTTTGTCAAAGTTCGCGATTACTTCGGCGATATTCAGTTGTTCATGAAAAAAGAAGGCGAAACCGATCCAAAACTCTTTGGTGTACAAGACCTCAAGCTGCTAGACATTGGCGACTTCATCGAGGCAAAGGGAATCGTTGGCAAGTCTCAAACCGGCGAAATCTCCATCTTTACCAACGCAGTTCGCCTCCTCACCAAGTCTCTCCGCCCACTCCCAGAGCAATTCACCAATAAGGAAGAGCGCTATCGCCGCCGCTACGTCGACATGAACGTCAACCCAGAGGTACGAGACCGCTTGGTGCGCCGTTCCAAATTCTGGCAGGCCACCCGCGACTTCATGAACGCACACGGCTTCGTCGAAGTCAACGTTCCAGTACTCGAACACACCACCGGTGGCGCCGACGCTACTCCATTCGAAACTCACATGAATGCATTAGACGAAGATTTCTATCTCCGTATTTCCCACGAATTACCATTAAAGCGCCTTCTTGGCGGTGGCTTCGAAAAAGTCTACGACATCGGCCCACGCTTCCGCAACGAAGGTGTTGATGACGAGCATTTGCCAGAACACATCGCCTTTGAGTCTTATGCCGCCTACGAAGATTATGAAGATGGCATGAAACTCTACGAAGAAATGATCAAATATGTCGCCAAAGAAACTTGGGGCACCCTCAAGTTCCACGTTGGTGGTTTTGATATCGACCTCGACTGCGAATGGCCACGTATCAAATATGCCGACCTTCTCAAAGAGAAATATGGTGTAGATGTCTTCAATCCAGATCGCGAACAACTCGTCAAAATCCTCAAGGAAAACGGTCAAGAAGTCGACGAAAAAACCACTACAAACCACCTTATCGACAACGTTTGGAAACTTATCCGCAAAACTTCTGCCGGTCCATACTGGCTTATCGAAGAGCCACTCGCTCTTAGTCCACTCGCCAAGATCGTCCCAGAAAGACCACAAGTTACCCAACGCTTCCATCCAGTCATCGCTGGTACCGAAATGGGCAACGGCTATTCCGAGCTCAACGATCCACTCGACCAGCTCGCTCGCTTCAATGAGCAACAAGCCGCCCGCGACGCCGGTGACGACGAAGCCCAAATGCTTGATACCGATTTCGTAGAAATGCTTGAGTATGGTATGCCACCAGCCTGCGGTTGGGGCAACTCTGAACGCAATTTCTGGCTCCTTGAAGGTGTTTCTGGCCGCGAAGCCGTCCCATTCCCAATTATCAAGAGCAAAGAATAATGCCAAAATTCGAACTAATCTCAAAATATCAACCAACCGGTGACCAGCCTCAGGCTATCAAACAGCTCACCGAAGGTATTTTGCGTGGCGAAAAAGAGCAAACCTTGCTCGGCGTCACCGGCTCCGGTAAGACTTTTACTATAGCCAACATTATTCAGAATGTCCAAAAACCAACCCTTATTCTTGCCCACAACAAAACCCTCGCCGCACAGCTCTACTCCGAGTTCCGCGAGTTCTTCCCAAATAACGACGTTCATTACTTCGTAAGCTACTTCGATTACTACCAACCAGAAGCTTACATCGCCTCGAGCGACACCTACATCGAGAAGGATTCCGCCATCAACGACGAGATCGACCGTCTCCGCCACGGCGCCACCGAAGCTTTGCTCACCCGAAACGACGTCATTATCGTTGCTTCCGTCTCTTGTATCTACGGCATTGGTTCGCCAGCCCACTACGCCGCCATGTCCTTGCCACTCTGGAAAACTCCAACCGGCTGGGTCACCGCACACGGCGACTACAACGTAGAAAATTCCGAACTCGTTAGTCCAAAGGTCAACTACCTCGACAAATCCATGCCAGACCACACGATGCCGATGTCACAGTCTGACTTCGTCTATATGCTCGTAAATATGCAGTATCACAGGAACGACCTCGCTTTTGAGCGCGGCAACTTCCGCGTCCGCGGCGATACCATTGACTTATTCCCGGCCAACGGCGAATACGGCTACCGCTTTGAATTTGATTTTGATACCCTAGAAGACGTCAAAATCGTTGATCCACTCACCCTCGATGTTCGTGAGAGACCAGACCACGTCCACATTTTCCCAAATACCCACTACGCCACCCCAAAAGACCAACTCGAAAAAGCCCTTGAGACAATCAAGGCCGAATACGAAGAACGCCTCGCCTTCTTCGAGCGCCACAACAAGTTTCTCGAGGCTCAGCGCCTTTCGCAGCGCACCAAGTATGACCTTGAGATGCTCAAAGAAACCGGCTTTGTGAAGGGAATTGAGAACTATTCACGTCACCTTGATGGCCGCCAACCGGGTCAACCACCTGCCACTTTGCTCGACTTCTTCCCGAAGGATTTCTTGCTCATCGTCGACGAGTCTCACATGACCTTGCCACAAGTCCGCGGTATGTATAATGGCGACCACGCCAGAAAGTCTACCCTCGTAGAATACGGCTTCCGCCTCCCATCCGCGCTAGATAACCGCCCACTCACTTACAACGAATTCAATAACCGCATCAACCAAGCAATCTACGTCTCCGCCACCCCTGGTGAATACGAGCTTACTCATTCACCAAAGCCAGCCGAGCAAATCATTCGCCCAACTGGCCTACTCGATCCAAAGATCGAAGTAAGAACCTCCGAAGGTCAGATTGACGACCTCATGGAAGAAATCGACCAACGTATCGCCAAGCACCAACGCGTACTCGTTACCACGCTTACCAAGCGCATGGCCGAAGATCTTACCGACCATTTCAAAGAACGTGGCGTAAAAGTCGCCTACATTCACTCCGACATCGACACCTTAGAACGTAGCGACATCCTCCGCGACCTCCGCGCCGGCGTCTACGACGTACTCGTAGGCATCAACCTCCTCCGCGAAGGTCTTGATCTTCCAGAAGTCTCACTCGTCGCCATTCTCGATGCCGACAAGGAAGGCTTCCTCCGCTCCGAATCCGCTCTCATCCAGACCATCGGCCGCGCCGCCCGCCACGTCGACGGCGAAGTCATCATGTATGCCGACGTTATCACCGAATCTATGGCCCACGCTATTGAAGAGACCAACCGCCGCCGCGCCATCCAAAAGGAATATAACGAGAAGCACAACATTACCCCAACTTCCGTCGTTAAGGAAATATCCGCCGGTCTCCGCGCCATCATCCCGGAAAAGATGAAGGAAGACAAGCTAGACCTCAAGAAAGTTCCACCAGAAGAATATCCAAAGCTCATCAAAGAGCTCACTTCGCAAATGCAACTCGCCGCCGCCAACCTCGAGTTCGAGAAAGCCGCCACAATTCGTGATGAAATCGAAAAAATCAAAGAATTCATGAAGGGCTAATTTTTAATTAGCAAAAAACAAGTTTTGAGAAATTTAGTTTTTGCTAATTATCCTTAACACTTATGCTATAATTATTCTTATGACAGGGTTGGGCAACACTCCTTCAACACTCGATCAAATCAATCGCCGCGTACGCGCCTGCGATTATTTATGCGTTGCACAACTTTTTTTAAAAGACAATTTCTTACTCAAAAAACCACTTTCCTTTGACGATGTAAAGCCACGTCTCCTCGGCCACTGGGGCACCTGCCACGGCATCAACGTTGCCTACGCCAACCTCAAAGCTGCCACCGGCAACAATCCAAATTTTTCATTTATTCTCGGCCCAGGCCATGGTTTCCCAGCCTTGCAAGCCAATCTTTTTATTGATGGAGAACTAACCAAAGTAGACAAAAAAGCCACTCGCGACCTCAAAGGTCTATCTTATATCTGCAAAAACTTCTCCTGGCCAAACGGTTTTCCATCTCACGCCAGCCCGTTCACGCCAGGCGTCATTACTGAAGGTGGTGAGCTTGGCTACGCTCTAGCCAATGCCTATGGTGCCGCCCTAGGCCATCCAGAAAAAATCATCGCCGTCATGATTGGCGACGGAGAACTCGAAACCGCCACCGCCATCGATTCCTTGAACCTCAAGAATCTAGTCGGCGCAAAATGCAACGGCAAAGTCTTGCCAATTCTTCATCTTAACGGTTACAAGATTTCCGCACCATCCATCTATGCCCGCAAATCCGAACGCGAACTCACTGAAATGATTCGCGGCTTTGGCTACACACCAATCATCATCCCAGACGACAAACCAGAATCCTTCCAAGCTGCCCTCGAAACCAGCGCTGAGTATCCGTTCTTTATTCTTCGCACCGAAAAAGGCGAAACTGGCCCAAATCGCCACCACGAAGCGCACCAAATCCCGCTAAAAGAAGCCAAAACCAGCGAAGGAGAATTAAAGACTCTCGAAAAATGGCTAAGATCCTACCATTTCGAAGAATTATTCGATCCAGAAAGAGGTTTCCATGTCTAGATCAAACATTGTTTCGACATTCCTAGAATACCAAAAACGCATCGTAAAGCCTGCCAAAGAGGCCATTCTTGCCGCATCTCCATCGGACAACATCACTACTACCGCTTCAATTGTTAGCCAACAGTATTCACCAGCCAAGCGCCTAGGCCACCTCTTAGCAGAAGAGCTCAAAAACAATCCACATTTCTACGTTTTCTCCCCAGACGAGACCACTTCCAACAAAATCGACGAAGTCTTCCAAGTAGAAAAACGCGCCTGGAATTTACCGCGCGAAGAATGGGATCTCCCAGAAGACGCCAACGGCCGCATTATCGAAATGCTCTCCGAAAACGTCCTCTTCTCGACCATGACCGGCCACATCATGAACGGGGAACCAGCCATGATGACCAGCTACGAAGCCTTCTTCCCGGTTATCACCTCGCAGATTTTACAGCAAATCAAATTCTTTAAGCAATGCAATGAGACGTCGTGGCGTCCAAAATACCCAGCCGTCAACCTTCTTTCTACTTCAACCTGCTGGCGCCAAGACCACAACGGCTATACTCATCAGTCACCAGCCCTTATCTCCACCTTGCTTTCTATACCTTCCGCCCTTTCCAACTGCCTCTTCCCAATCGACGACGTTGCCGCCGAGGCTGCTTATCATTTTATGATGAAAACCAAAAATGTTGTAAATCTTACAACATTTAACAAGATTGATGAACCTCGCTTCATTAATGAAGTTCACGCCAAGAAGCAACTCGAGAATGGCGGCGCCAGCATCTTCCGCTCCATCTCCGATGATTATCCAGATATTGTTATCGTTGGTGTAGGTGACCTCGTTTCAAAAGAAGCCATTCTTGCGCTTAAACTCATCAAGCAAGACATTCCAAACCTCAAGCTCCGCTTCGTTAATATCGCTGCGCTCACCTATCGTGGCATCGGTACCACCAAGCGCAAACTCAGTAAGCAAGAATTTGATGAAATCTTTACTACTAGCGCACCAATCATTGCCAACTTCCACGGCTACCCAGAGACTTTGGAGAATATCCTCGAGAATTACACTTCTCGCTCTCGCCTCCGCGTCCACGGTTACATTGAGGAAGGCTCAACCACCACGCCATTCGAAATGCTCCGCCGAAACGCCGCTTCTCGCTATGATCTCGCTATCGACATCGCCCGTCTCTGCGGCCAAACCCAACTCGTCGACAAATATCTCAAAATCATGGCTAACAATTACCATTATGCAGTCGAAAACGGCGAAGATATAATCAAGTAATATTCTTATGTTTGCCGTTTCCAACCAAATAATGTTAAAATATTTGCGTCATGGAATTATTTATTTTAATAGTTGTTTTGGCGATTTTAGCCGAAACCACGGTGCTTCTCGTAAAGAATCATGCACCGGTAAAAACTCAAAGCCGACAGAAGATTTACGTCGACACCTCCGCCCTCATCGACGGGCGTATTGTTAATATAGCAAAGACTGGCTTCATTAGTCGAGATCTCGTCATCTTAAAGAGCGTTCTTCTTGAGCTTCAGCTACTAGCAGACAGCAAAGACAGCGAAAAACGCGCACGTGCTCGTGCTGGGCTGAGCGTAGCTAAGGAACTCGAACGCATCATACACTTTGACGTCGAAATCTACGATGATAACGCTCCTCGCACCAAGGTAGATGAACAACTCCTAAAATACGCCAAAGAAAACCACGGCAGCATCCTTACGTTAGACTACAACCTAATCAAGGTCGCCGAAGCCGAGAAGATTGAAACCCTCAATATCAACGACCTCGCCATTGCAACCAGAAACGAATTCCTTCCAGGCGAAAAAGTCACCGTAGAAATCCTCTCGAAAGGCGCCAACAAAGGTCAGGGCGTAGGCCACTTAAATGATGGCACCATGGTAGTTGTTGATAATGCCGACAAGAGAATCGGCGAAACCCTCACTGTCGAACTAATCAAGCTTCACGAAACTTCTGCCGGCAAAATGATCTTTGCCAAAATCGCCACAAAAATTGCTTCGCCGGTTAAGACGAAGCAATCCGTAAAGTCTACTCAGCAGAAACCGGCGGTTCCTTCACGCCAGGCTCCTCAGAAGAAGGGTCCGGCTTCGGCTCCTCAGGCTTCGGCTCGACCGGCTTCTCCGGTTCAGGCTTCGGGAAAGAAGTCTTTATCTCGCTCGCCGCGACGTAACCAGCAGCATCAATAACTTGTACACCGATAGTCGTTTCTTTCTTGGTGATAGTATATCCCATAACTTCGCCATTTGCGCCAAGCGTGATAGGCTGCGCTTTGCCGTCAATCACAAGATTATAAGTAGTGATGTTTTGGCTACCCTTAGTAGTAGAAGCAAACACCTTATCACCACTAATTGAAACAGATACGGAAGGTGGGATGTAATCACAAGTATCCTCAACTTCAGCATTATAAGGCTCATCTACCTTGATCGAATCCTTGCCAGTAACTGGATCGGTAATCTTGGTAACCTCGATGCTAATCTTATATGCATCATTGGTACAAGTAGTAGCGAGTAAGTGATTGTACTTGTTGAAAGTTTTTTCTTCTTTGGCAACGCCAGAGTTCTTCTTTTCGTCGTACCAGCTAGGCCAGAGATCAGAAACACCATTGACTTTCATTTCTTTGATACCAGCAGGCCTTCGCATTTGATCACCAGAAGACCACTTGCCGTCTGGGCCATAAACCTCGTTATGGACGCGTTCCATGTAGTGTGCCACCGTAAAGCGAGCCACATCGTGAGTATTGCTTGTAAGGCCAGAACCATCGTGATTGCCGTTCCAAACTAAGGTAGAAACTGCAGTAGAGAAGCTCTCCATCAAAGAATCCTTGGTAACTGCAGAGTTGGAAGTGGTGGTAGTACCAGTCTTAGTAGCGGTCCAAACGCCTGGAATTACGAAACCTTCATTATTAAACCAACGCGCACCGCGATCGCTCAAGATATTAGCAAGAAGATAGGCAATCTGTGGGTCCACAACCTGAGTTGCAGGAGCATCAGTCCAAGATTCAATCACGTCGCCGGAAGAGTTCTTGACTTCAAGAACATAGGCGAGATCTTTATAGGCGCCACCACGTGCAAGGGAAGCATAGGCATTGGCGTGTTCAACCATTCTAATACCACAACCAGAACCAATTGCGATCGAAAGTCCGACATCTTCACGACCTTGACAGAGTTCCTTATCGCCAAGTGCACGGGCAATCTCAAGGGATTTTTCTTTGCCATTGATATGTAATGCTTTTACAGCGGCAATATTTAGAGAGTGACCAAGCGAGAAGCGAATTGAAACGTCACCATAGAATCTACCAGTAGCGTTGGTCATCGTACAAGCACCATGATAGCCGCCACAATAAATCTTATCGATATTCTCGTCTTTCAGAATTGTACCAGGAGCATAGTTAATGCCATCGCGTTGCATAAAGAGTGGAGCATAGTCGAGAATTGGCTTAATCGTAGAACCCGGCTCAATCAATGAGTCTACCGTAGCATTAAGCTCACCGTAAGTAGGATTCCAGAAATCAATCGAACCAACCATTGCGACAACTTGAGAAGTTTCAACATCTACAGAAACGAGCGCAATATCATCGCTATGGTTCATCCAGGTATAATTATTACCTGCAGCAATTGCATCCTCTGCAATCTTCTGAGCACGGTAATCAAGCGTAGTCTTAATGGTCCAACCACCAGCACGCATCGTAGAGATGCCATATTTAGCTTCAAGCTGCTTCTTTACCTCAAGTACGAAGTGTGGAGCCTTAATATCGGCATATTGGTTAGACTCTGGAAGAATCGTATCCAGAATTGGCACATCCTTTGCTTCTTGAGCCTGTTCCTTGGTGATGTAGCCAAGCTCAGCCATCACATCAAGAGTTTTGCGTTGGCGCTCAAGCAAGGCTTCGTTGCCATAGGTATTATATGGATTATAAACACCAGGGTTATTTGGAATAGAAGCAAGAAGGGCACATTCAGCCAAGGTCAAATCTTTTGCTGATTTACCAAAGTAAGTCTTTGCAGCAGACTCAACACCATTACGACGACCACCATAAGGTGATTGGTTGAGATACATCGTGATGATCTGTTCCTTATCATACATGCGCTCAAGCTCAATCGAGAGAATCAACTCTTTAATCTTACGACCAAGGCCACCACGATCTTCGCTAGCGGCTTCATCAGCAAAATAAACCTGCTTAATAAGCTGCTGAGTAAGGGTAGAACCACCCTGAACACCTTTACCAGAGAGAGTAGAAAGAGTAGCACGAATAAGCGCGAAGAAATCTACGCCTGGGTGATTATAGAAGTTTCTATCCTCGATGGCCACGGTAGCCCAGCGCATATAATCAGGAATCTCAGAACCATCAACCACGAGACGATAATCTTCGTTGCCGGTATCACGCCAGAGCACTTCGCCGTTACGATCAAGATAGGTATTAACTGTCTCCGAAATTACCATCTCGTCGAGCTTAATCTCTTCGAGGTCTTTGCGGTAATACAGGAATAGGCCACCAATACCAATAATGGCAAGTAGGATAAATGCCGCAATACACTTTAAGATTGTTTTCTGACCACGCCAAGAGAACCACCAACGGAAGAAGCGCTTTGGATGAAGTCTTGCAAAGAAACGCTTGACCGGCTGCTTTGGCAGGGAAGCAAGATCCTCTGCGCGACGACGAGCAGCCGCTTCTTTTCTGGCTTTGCGCTTGTAGGCTAGGCTAGAATAAAGGCTTTTCTTCTTGACGCCACCAGTCTTCTTCTCGGATTTTTTCTCCGAGGAGGTGTCTTTCTTCTTATTCTTCTTAGATTTTTTATCCATAATATTATCGTTTTCTAAAGGCTCAGACTCGTCTTTTTGGGCAGTCTCTTCGCCTTCCGTGCTATTTTGTGATTCTTCAGTCAAATCATCTTCGTCACTATTAATAAAAGATTCAAATTCATCTTTAGCAGGCTCAGTGAATAATGAATTATTCTTCTTAGCCTCACCCTTTACGCCATAGATATCACCGACAATATCGGCAATTTCTTCTTCCTTATCTTTATTCTTTCGCAGTTTTTCTGATTTGTTTTTGACTGGCAAAATAGCTTCCACTTTACGTTTTTTTACCATAAAAAAATTATAGCATTTTTTCCGATTAAAAAAACTCTTGATTTTATTTAACATGAGCACTATAATAATGGAGTATTAGGTCATACAAATAATAAAAAGGAATTTTCAAATGAAAAAATCTCTCGGTTTGAAGATTTGCGCAGGAGTTGCTACTTTTTCAGCACTCGCTTTTCTTCCATCCTCTGCATACGCAGTAAACACAGCCATTAACATCGACGGCGATAAGCTCTTTGTTTCTGGCCCAAACAGCGTCGAATCAAACGATGCTGGCACCGCTACCTACTATGGCGACACCAAAACTCTTATTCTTGATGGTTACAAAGGCGGCGCAATTGAAACTGATATTGATTCTCTCACTATCCAAGTTCTTAACGATAGTGAAATCACCGCAACCACCAACGCTATCAAAAGCACCGGCAACGTTACTATTACCGTAAACGAAGGTAAGAGCCTCAAATCTGCTGGCAACTTTGATATCGACGGCGGTAGCTTCACTCTTACCAGCGGCGCTCTCGATCTAGGTACAAAAGATCTCAAAGTTACAGAAGGTAACATTAAGATTGATGGTTCCATCAAAGCTGCAAACATCACCTTGGTTGACACCAATAAATCTGCTCAATCCAAGATCACTATCGACGATGGCGCAGCTGTAGAAGTTACCAAAGCTATTAGCGCAAAATACAACTATGCCGCTACCGACAAAGGTATCGTTCTTGGCAGCAAAATCTGTGCTTTTCCAGCCGCTGAAGTAGAAAACGTTGCTGGCACCGGCACTTCCAAAGCTACTACCACCACCTTCACTACTTCCACCCTCACAAGTGGTATCACTGACGGCATCAAGCTCTCCGCAGCTGCATGTTCTGCAACTGAAGATGGTGTAGAAAACCCAGATACGCTTGATATGGTTTATGTTTACGCCGCCATCTTAGTGGCTTCGTCCGCCATCTTGGGCTACAGGCGCTACATTGCAAAGCGTTAAATCATACGAACCGAGAGATAAAGTCGCAAAGCCGAAAAGGCTTTGCGGCTTTTTAAAATCCAAAAATACTTCCAAGAAACTCAAAGTCAAAGAGAATAAGCCTCTTGGCATCAAGAATAATCCTAAGGTCATCGTTCGTGCAATCATCTACACTGTTACAAGCGGAGCACTGCTTACCCTGATTATAGTTAGCGCCTATAATATCATTCGTTGGCGCGCCGAGAACGAAGCTACCAGGGTCCAACTCGAAGAAATCTACTCTGCTACCAGTTTTAAGGATCTGGATGAGAACAAAGAAGACCCAGAAGACAAACACGTCGTAGATTTTATTCTTAATACCAAAAAGCTTATTCCCAGCAACGATAAATACTGGACATACATTAAATATCCTCTACTAGAAGTGGACCTGAGCGCTTCTATCGCCACCAATGCCGACACGGCTGGCTGGATTCAGGTTCCAGGTACCAATATCGACTATCCTTTCGTGCAAACGGACAATAATGATTATTATTTGACTCACACCATCAATCGTTCCTGGTCGTCTGCTGGCTGGGTGTTCCTTGATTATCGTAACTCCAAAGATCTTAACGACCACAACCAAATCATCTATGCTCACGGCCGATACGATGGTTCGATGTTTGGTTCACTGAGTGCCGTTTTGTCTGAGAATTGGCTAAATAACGAAGAAAACCACGTGGTCAAAATCTCCACCACGAGCAACAACTCCCTCTGGCAGGTCTTTAGTGTTTATCAAATCAAAGTCACCGACGATTATCTCAAAATCAACTTCATAGACGACAACCGTTTCCAAGATTTTATCGATCTCATCAAGAATCGCAGTATTTACGACTTTAAAACTGATGTTACGCCAGATAATCAAATCGTCACTCTCTCCACCTGTGCTAGCGGCGATGAGCGCATCGTCCTGCATGCCAAATTAATCAAAAAAGGCGCCCGCTAAAGCCAAATCTTGCTATAATATTTTTATATGAAAAAGATTCGCTTTAAATCCGTAGTAGCGCTTGCCAACTCCAGACTCTCTGTTAAATCTGCCGCCATCGTGCTCGCTAGTTCTACGCTCATCTCGGCTTTACTCGGAATCTTCCGCGACCGCCTTCTAAATTCCTACTACCTCGGCACCTATCCTACCGGTATCGATGCCTACACGGCCGCTTTCACCATTCCGGATTTCATGTTCTTCATTCTCACATCCGGCGCATTATCCGTTTCATTTATACCAGTCTTTAATCAACGCCTTATGAGCGGCAATAAGAAATCCGCCTGGGAACTTTCTGCGAGCTTGCTTAACCTCCTCGCCATTATTACTTTGATTGCTAGTATATTAATAATGGTCTTTGCCGACCCTCTAATTCGCTACGTCGTTAGCCCAGGCCTCGACGAATCCGGCATGGCACTCGCCATCAATATGACGCGCGTCATTGCCTTAAACCCGTTCCTATTTTCAATCACAACGGTACTTACTTCTATGCAGCAGGCGGTTGGACGTTTTGTGTTCTACGCTTTTGCACCAGCTGTATATAACATAGGTATCATTATCGGCATCACCTGCTTTACTGGTGGTATTAATATCTTTGGCATGCAACTATTTGAAGGTGGCATTATGGGCGTCGCTCTTGGCGTAATTCTTGGTGCCATTTTACAGCTGATTATTTCGTTGATCGGGCTCTATGGTCTTGGCTTCGACTATAATTTCAAGATCGCCTGGAAGAATCAGGGCTTCCGTTCTATTTTAAAACTTCTACCAGCCCGTTCCTTGGATCAGGGAATTGATTACGTCAACTCCATCGTCAATACTAACCTCTCATCCCGTATGGGCGCTGGTGCTGTCCGTTCGTTTAACCAAGCTTCAGCACTCCACCAAATGCCGGTCAACCTCATTGGCGTAGCAATCTCTACCGCCTTCTTCCCAAAAATGACCGAAGAGCTCGGCGAAGGGAAGGAAGAGAAATTCCAAAACACCTTCCGGCAAGCCATGCGTACGATTATTTGGATTTCTTTACCAGTTGCAGTAATTGCATTCTTTGCGCGTGGCTACGTAGTAAGCTTTATTAATAATATTGGCAACAACTCCAGCAACATGGCTATCGCCTCGATTCTCGGCACACTCGTAATTGCAATCTTTGCCCGCTCCGTATTTCATATTGCGTCACGTGGCTTCTACGCCTACCAAGACACCAAGACACCATTCATTGTCTCAATCGTGGCCATTGGCCTCACGATTCTATTATCCGTACTCTTCTTTAAGTTAGGCTGGGGAGTAGAAGGGCTCGGCTTCGCACAGTCCATCGGCGCCATCGTCGAAATCATTATCCTACTTGCAATCTTGCAAAAACGCTCTCGCAACAAGCTATTCAACAAAGATTTCTGGAAATCTACAATCCGCATCGTCATCGCTAGCGCAATTGCCGGCTGCATCGCCTTCTCCGCCACCAAATTCATCCCACTTCGTGCCACCGACAACTCACTCGTTATCACGATTCCAAAGTTCTTAGCGATTTCCGGTATTTCACTGGTTGCGTATCTAATTGCTAGCTACTTCCTTAATATCGAAGAAGCAAAACCAATCATCAAAAAAGTCCGCCATATCGTCTTCCGCAACGTCTTCGAAAAGAAAAAATAGTATACTTTTTATCTCTAATTTTTATGTTATAATATTTTTTATGGAAATAACTCGCGAGGATATAAAACACTTAGCCGATTTGTCGGATTTTTCGCTTTCCGATAAAGAGGCAGAATCTCTAGAAAAAGATCTAGGGAACATTGTAAACTACATTTCAGAGCTCAAAGAGCTCGATACTGATAATGTGGAGCCAACTTATCAAGTTTTCGAAATGGAAAATGTTTGGCGCCCAGATGAAATCGAGAATCAAGAAGCCGATCGCGAGGCTTTGCTAAATCTTACCGTCGAAGAAAAAGATCATCAAATTAAAGTTCCAAAGGTGCTCTAAATATGAAAATTGCAAACAAAGAAATCACAGCTGTGAGCCTCGTGACTGAGGCCTATGAAAAAGCCGAGCAATATGCCGACTATCATGCTTTTATTTCCCTGATTGATAGGGAAGAAGCTCTTAAAAAAGCTGCCGCTATTGATGAAAAAATCAAAAATGGCGAGCCAGTTGGCCGCCTCGCTGGCGTTCCATTCGCAACCAAAGATAACTACCTCTCACCGGAAGGCAAGAGTACTGCTGCCGCCCATATCCTCGACAACCTAGAAAGTCCAATCACTGCTACTGTTATTAAGAAACTCGAAGACGAAGGCGCAATTATGATTGGCCGTGCCAACCTCGATGCTTTTGCTCATGGTGGCTCCACTGAAAACTCTTATTTTGGCGTCACCAAAAACGCCGTCGACAACACCCGCGTAGCTGGTGGTTCCTCTGGCGGTTCCGCCGTCGCTGTCGCTCTTGATATCGTTCAGTTCGCAACTGGTTCCGATACTGGTGGTTCTATTCGCAACCCAGCAGCCTTCAACGGCATCTATGGCATCAAGCCAACCTATGGTACCGTTTCTCGCTACGGCGTAGTCGCCATGGCCTCTTCGCTCGACTGTATGGGCTTCTTTGCTAAAACCCCAGAAGACATCGACCTTCTCATGTCCGTTACCGCCGGTCAAGATCCATACGACCTTACTACTCTCCCAGATTTCTACAACGAAACCGAGAAAAAGAAAGTTAAGACTATTGGAGTCATTAAAGATTTCGATAACGATACCGTCGATCCAGAAATCCGCGCTACCGTGAAAGAAAAATGCGAACTATTGAAGAGCAAAGGCTATGAAATCAAAGAGGTAGAAATGCCATCTCTAAAATATGCGTTGGCCGCTTACTATATCATTTGTCCGGCCGAAGTCGCTTCCAATCTTTCTCGCTATGATGGCATTCGCTATGGCTTCCGTTCAGGAAACAGCGCCCATCTTGACGAGCTTTACAACAACACCAGAAACGAAGGCTTCATGACCGAAAACAAGCGCCGCATTATGATCGGCAACTTCGTGCTTTCATCCGGCTTTTATGATGCCTACTTCCTTAAAGCCGCCAAAGCCCGCACCGTTATTATCAACGAATACAATAAGGCTTTTGAAGATTGCGACTTCTTATTGACCCCATGTGGCCCTGGCCCAGCCTTCAAGATCGGCGAAAAGGTAGGTGATCCAATCGCCATGTATCTCGAAGATGCCATGACCGTACCGATCAACCTCGCCGGTATTCCAGGCCTCGCTATTCCAGCCGGCAAAACTAAGGAAGGTCTTCCAATTGGTCTTCAAATCTTAGGCCCACGCCGCTCCGATAAAAACTTAATCGAATTTGCAAAGGAGCTTGCCTAATGGACGGTGGTCTAGTTGCATTTGGTCTAGCAATTCTCGTAGTTGGTATCTTCATTTTTGTCGCCATTTTACTTACCGGCAAACGCAGTTATTCTTTCAACAAGGAAAACTACCAGGCGCGTTTTCTCGCCATTGAAAACAACCTCAAAAAAGATAATCCATCTTCATACTCGCTAGCCATTATCGAAGGAGACAAGTTGCTCGACCGCGCCCTCCACGAAATGGGCACACAAGGGAAGACCACTGGCGACCGCCTCAAAAAAGCTTCCAGCAAATTTACCGAAGTTAATTCCGTCTGGCGCGCCCACAAATTCCGCAACGCCGTCGCCCACGACACCGACTTTGAGGTTAGCTATCAACAAGCAAAAAACATTTTGGCCGTTTACAAACAAGCCTTAAAAGATCTAGGAGCCATCTAATGAAATATATTCCAACCATCGGCATCGAATGCCACGTACAATTAGCAACCAAGACCAAACTCTTTTCGCCAGTCGACAACGACGCACGTGGCAAAGAGCCAAACTCCTGCGTTTCGCCAATCGACTATGCACTCCCAGGCATGCTCCCACGCCTCAACGAAGAGGCCGTCAAATTCGCTATCCGCGCCGGCCGCGCCATGAACTGCGATATCAATGCGCAGTCTCGCTTCGACCGCAAACATTACTTCTATCCAGATTCTCCAAAAGGCTACCAGATTACTCAGTTCTACCATCCAATCATCGGCGCAGGCTGGGTTGAGCTTCCAAACAGCACCAAGGTTCGTATTGAACACGCCCACCTCGAAGGTGATGCCGGTAAGCTCACTCACTTCGATACTTACTCGCTCGTAGACCTTAATCGTGTCGATACACCGCTCATCGAAATCGTTTCTATGCCAGACATCCACTCTGCCGCCGACGCTCGCGATTACTGCAAGGAGCTCTGGCGCCTCATGACCTTTGCCAAGGTTACTTATGGCGATCTTTACAACGGCAACATGCGTTTCGATGTCAACATTTCTCTCGCCGAAGAAGGCGCCGAAAAACTTGGTACTCGT
>JAEEGL015726396.1_pt1 | contig 22173 bp, 14 predicted proteins | sample 9134231 | NCBI WGS metagenome assembly JAEEGL01 (sample SAMN16246548, study PRJNA631951) | gut metagenome | biome: gut microbiome; feature: rumen; material: fiber-attached | host: Bos | place: Iran: Karaj | collected 2018-10 | reverse complement strand
TAAGGTCAGGTCCGCCATGGGGGTGATGCGAGTGCTCGGCTGCGCCATGCTTCTTTTCGGCGCCTTTGCATGCCTTGACACGATGGATTTCTTTTCCACCTGGCTGTATGGCGAACTGAACACTTCGTCCTATCAGATCATCATGGAGAACGGTACTCCTTTTGAAGTGACGGAGGAATACGCAAAAAAGTATAAAGGGCAGATGGTGCAGAATGCCGGAGCGGAATTTGTGGTGGACGGTGTCAGGAAATCGGGAAGCCTTACGGTTTATGACACGGGCAACTTCATTCATTTTGAGGATAAGGATCTGAATCAGATACACCTGAATAAAAGAGGGATCGCCATGTCAAATAAAATGGCGGAGTCCCTAGGGCTTAATGAGGGAGACCTTTTTAAATGGCATGTGGTGGGAGATGACAAATGGCAGGTAAGCCATGTGTCGGACATTTACAGGAACCCTACGGTGCAGGGTATCACGATGACTAAAGATCTGTATCGTGATATGGAGTATGATTTTATTCCCGATACAATATATACGAATATGAACGCCATGGGCGCGGAGGAGGATGATGACAATATCGCGGGCGTGCAGAATGTGGAGGATATGATGGAGGCATTTGATGCCATGAAGGAAATGATCTATATGATGGTCTATATACTTGTCGCCGCCGCGGCAGTGCTCGGCATCGTGGTGCTCTACAATCTGGGCGTCCTGTCGCTTGTGGAAAAGCACCGCGAGATGGCAACCCTCAAGGTCCTTGGCTTTACCACGGGAAAGATCAGGAAGATACTCCAGGACCAGAATATCTGGCTTACGTTCATAGGCATAATCCTCGGGATCCCCTGCGGCATGTGGCTTGTAGCCACGCTGTTCGCGACTATGCCCGAGTCCATGGACTATAATGCAACTTATAGTATCAGTTCTTTTCTCTATACGGCAGCAGGTACCTTTGCGCTTTCAATGACAGTGAACCGGCTGCTTTCCAGGAAGGTAAAGACCGTGGATATGGTAGATGCCCTGAAGGGACAGGATTAGTTTAAAGATCAGGAGCCTTCCGTTTCCCCTGCAGCCCTTGCCGTTTCAAGTTCTAAGCTAAGAAGGTCATATCGTTCAATGAATCCCGGCAGCTCGGCATTTATGATATCATTATTTCCTTCTTTTGCGGCTGCTTCGAGCTTTGCGGCTTCCTCCGAAAGCGCGGCCGCGCCTATGGCCCGGGAAGTGCTTTTCAGCGAATGCAGCAGAAGCGTCAGCGCTTCCATATCCGATGCAGCCTGATATTCTTTCAGCTGTCCGGCTTTTTCTTTTGCCGATGACCGGAAAATATCCAGGGCATCGATGTAATCTTCAACATCACCGCAGTATTCCAGCCCTTTCTCCGTATCCAGTCCTTCTATTGCCTGCAGCTCGATGGGAACCGCATCCGGCACTTCGGTATCCGCTGTCTTTGCCTTCTGTATCTTTTCCTCCGGAAGGAATTTCAGCAGCATTTCCTCCATATCCGTGAGGTTTACCGGCTTTGTCAGATAATCCGAAAATCCGGCCTTGATCATCTCTTCCCTGGCTCCTGACAAAGCGTTCGCAGTAAGGGAGATTACGGGCGTGCCGCTTATTTTATCCGGATACAGCTTTATAAGTTCGCGGAGCGTTTCCATTCCGTCCATATTCGGCATCCTATGGTCAAGAAAGACCATGTCATATCTGTTATCCCTAAACAGTTCCACACACTCGGCGCCGCTTGACGCAGTGTCGATCTTCATGCAGTTATCTTTAAGGAGCCCGCAGATGACCTGCAGGTTCATCGGAGTGTCATCAACTATCAGAATACTTGCATCAGGCGCCGTGAAGGTTGCGGCGCGGCGTTTGCGCGTGTATCTTCCGGTATCTGCTTCCACTGACGCAAACGGGCCTATGGGAGTCCGGTCGGCTATTCCCTGCCTTACGGTGAAATAAAAACGCGATCCCTTTCCGTACGTGCTCTGGACATGGATCTCGCTTCCCATAAGGGCAAGAAGCCTCTGCGTTATGGCAAGCCCCAGGCCGGAGCCCTCGATATTACGGTTCTTTTCCAGATCAAGCCTTTCAAAGGCCGAGTACAGCCCGTCCATCTCATCTTCCTTTATGCCTATCCCCGTATCCTCGACCGAAACCTCCATAAGGAAGCTGTCTTCTTCTGCAGACATGAGCTTCAGGGAAAGGGCAACGTGGCCGTCCTCGGTATACTTCACCGCGTTTGTGAGCAGATTAGTGAGGGTCTGGCGCAGCTTCTGCATATCCCCTACAGGCATGACAGGGAGCGCTTCATCTACGTTTAATAAAAACTTCAGGCCCTTCTCTCCCGCGCGGATCATGATCATCACGTTCAGGTCGCGCAAAAGCTCCGGCAGTGAGTACGGGACCGGTATCAGCTCCATATGCCCCGATTCTATCTTTGAAAAATCAAGGATATCATTGATTATGCCCAGCAGGCTCTCCCCCGCCTTTTCTATATTATCCGAATAAGAAAGGATCGCCTCGTCTGTGCTTTCCCGCTGTATCATCTCATTCATCCCGAGGATCGCGGTAATGGGGGTCCGTATCTCGTGGGACATATTGGAAACAAAATCGGATTTCATGCGGTCAGCCAGGCGCGTGCGTTTAAGATCCCGCACGATCAGCGCGATTATCAGGACCGCGATGATGAGGAGCATGATAAGGAACAGCCATATATTATCCTTCACCATATCCAGGAAAGTATATGAATACAGTTCGCCCGTATATTTATTCGCTAAGTCCTGGGAGTATTCCGGACCTATGATCTTTATCCCGTGATTCAAGAGCTTCAGCAGTCCCTCATTTCCTATCTTGACGCCGAAACAGCGGTCATCCGTCCACCCCAGCTGCTGCAGGAAAAGCCCCCTGTACTTGCTGTTCTTCAGGATCTCATTTGCGCGCAGGCCGTTCAGCGTAGTGGCTCCCGCCTCTTTCTTTAGCACTGCCTTAAGACAGGCGTCTATATCCGGATAAAATGAGATCTCCGCATCGGGAAAGTTGGTACGGACATAGTAATACTGCATGCGGTTATTCTCATTGACCGCAAAATGCGATATGTCATCTCCTTCGTATGCGCCCTCGTAGACCAGGTCCGTAGTGGCGGACACGACCGCCGCGGACTGGTAGATACCGCTTTCCTCGGAATAATAAAGACCGCCTCCGACGGGGAAACAGGCGTCGATATCCCCCTGTGTCACAGCCTGGATCATATCGTCGTATCTGTCATAGCCGGTATAGGATATTGTCATATCCGGAACAGAGAGCTCCTCAAATATCTTGGGCAGCAGGTCTTTGACTATTCCGGTTGCATTGCCGTAAGGATCGGTCGCGCTGTATGGCATGTAATTATTCAGATAGCCGACCTCAATGCTTTTGTTTTCCTCTATCCATTCACGCTCGGCCGCGGAAAACGTATGTCCTGAAACACTGGAAGAGTAATATTTGCTCTGAAGGCTGCTTATATAGTCCGGCTCTTCAGTCGAAAGCTGGGACTGAGCCGTATCTAGCTCCTCCAGGATATCTTCCCGTCCGATGGTGACACAGAGGTAATAATCGGATGCCCCGAATACGCATATCACTTCGGAATCCGCACGGCCGTAAGCGCCGTCTCCTTCCGCAGCAAGTACGTCCAATTTACGGTCATCAAATGCTTTAAAAAGCGATTCATAATCATCGAAAGGCACGATCTCTGCATCTATTGACTGCTCTTTCAGATATTCCTCGAGCACATCTTTTATCGCGCTGTTTAAGACTCCGATCTTTCTTCCGGAAACTGATGACGGGAGATATGTGACCGAAGGATCGTCCGTATGTCTTACAAGAGAGTAGCTTTCACTGCCCATAGGCTCGGACGGGTATCCTATCGTTCCTATCCGGTCGTCCCGCTTCGCAAGCCCTGCAAGAAGGTCTATCTCTCCTGAAAGAAGCATATCGTAGAGCTCATTAAAGCCGCCGTATACGTACTCATAATGCCAGCCTGTATACTCAGACAGCTTGCAGTAATACTCATAGGCGTATCCGGTCTTCACCGCTCCCGAAGCCGCGCCCTCTTCAAAGACTTCATTTTCGTAATATCCGACCTTTACGGTCTCATTCTGGGATCCCTTATTTTCGGCGTACGCTGGCACGGGAAAAGACAGACCGGCGCAGGCTAGCGCAGCCATAAGAAGATATGCGGTTATCCTTCGTATTCCCTTAAATGACACTGGTTTCCTTTCACCTAAAGGTCCCTTTGACCTGACTGATGCCACGGATCGCTATGCTGCTAACGCAGCTCTCCCTATCAGCATTATACCACATATAATGATCGACCATGCTGACAGACACAAACAGGACAGGCAGGATTTATATTGACAGGCGTATGAAAAGATGTTATTTTTAGAATTAGCAATAGCTAATAAGTTGCTGCATATCCCGTAGGATATAAGACTGCCACGATATTTTTATTGTGGATTATTTTGTGCCGCATTATGCGGCAATTATTCAGTATATGAATTAGCGTAGACTAACGAAGATGCAGGCAAGCCGCTTACAGCGGCAAAAAAGGATAGCTGCCGATGAAATACACCTTCGGTGTGCGGCAGCCCACAAAAAAACAGGAGGGATCATCATGAGCTGGGGAAAAGTCGCGTTATTTGCAGGAGGAGCATTGTTCGGATCTGCAGGATTAAAGATCCTTTCAAGCAGGGATGCGAAGAAGGTATATACGCACTGTACGGCGGCAGTGCTCAGGGCAAAGGAAGCTGTAGTAGATCAGGCGACCGTGCTTCAGGAGAACTGTACCGATATCTATGAAGAAGCAAAACAGATAAACGATGACCGCAGGATGGAAAGCGCGGATGAAGTGATAGAGGATGCGCCCGTGAAGACAGCTTCAAAGAGCGCTGCATCCGCTGCGCGCCGGACAAAAAAAGCATGAGGTTTATCATAAAGCATGACATCAAAGGAAGGATGAGGGTACATCTTTCCGGGAAACGCCTAAGCTTTGCGGAGGCTGATACCCTGCAGTATTACCTGCAGGGTTTTTCGTGCGTGGACGATGTAAAAGTATATGAAAGGACGAATGACGCAGCGATAAGGTACAGATGTGACAGAAAAGAGATCGTCCGTATCCTGCAGGAATTCCGTTATGAAGAAACCGATCTTCCGGCAGGCTTTGCGGAAACATCTGGAAGGGAACTGAATGCAAGGTATTATGACAGGCTGGTGACTGCCGTGATACTGCATTACGGGAAGAAGCTTATCGTTCCGATACCTCTTCGGATACTGTGGATCGTTATAAAGACGGTCAGGTATATATGGCGTGGGCTTAAGACGATCCCTGAAAAGAAGCTCAAGGTGGAAATGCTTGATGCCGCGGCCATCACTGCATCGGTGCTCATGGGCGATCACAGGACGGCCTCATCAGTGATGTTCCTGCTGAAGATCGGGGATATACTGGAGGACTGGACCCACAAGAAATCCGTGGATGACCTTGCCAGGAGAATGTCGCTTAATATAAGCAAGGTCTGGCTTGTATCCGGCGGAAGTGAGGTGCAGGTTGATGCGGATGAAGTAAAGCCCGGCGACAGGGTCATAGTACGCATGGGAAATATCATTCCCTTTGACGGAAAGGTGGTTTCCGGTGATGCCATGGTCAACCAGGCATCCATGACAGGAGAGGCGATACCCGTAATGAAAGATGAGGGAAAGACAGTTTTTGCGGGCACTGTCATAGAAGAGGGTGAGATCACCATAGAGGTTACGCATACGAGCGGCAGCGGACGCTTTGACAAGATCGTCCGTATGATAGAAGAATCGGAAAAGCTGAAATCATCCGTGGAAAGCAAGGCTGAAAACCTTGCGGACACCCTTGTGCCCTATACCCTCCTCGGGGCAGGGCTTACGTATTTATTCACAAGGAATATAACCAAGGCTGTCTCGGTTCTGATGGTGGATTATTCGTGCGCCCTGAAGCTTGCAATGCCGATATCCGTGCTCTCTGCCATAAGGGAAGCGGGAAGCTATGAGATCACTGTGAAGGGCGGGAAGTTCCTGGAGGCAGTATCCGAAGCGGATACCATAGTATTTGACAAGACGGGGACCCTTACAAAGGCTGAGCCTGTTGTCACAGATGTGGTATCTTTCAATGGGGAAAAGCCTGACGAGCTTTTGCGGGAAGCCGCATGCCTTGAGGAGCATTTTCCTCATTCCATAGCAAACGCCGTCGTGAACGCGGCCATGGAAAAAGGACTATCGCATGATGAATTCCATACGAAGGTAAATTATATAGTGGCGCACGGGATCTCGACCACGGTAAACGGAAAGAAAGCTGTCATAGGAAGCTATCACTTCATATTTGAGGATGAGGGAGTTAAACTTCCGAAGAATAAGCAGAAGCTGTTTGATTCACTGCCGGATGAATATTCGCATCTTTATTATGCCAAAGAAGGGAAGCTGGCTGCTGTCATATTGATAGAAGATCCGCTCCGGGAGGAAGCATATGAGGTCATAAGAGCGCTCAAAGACCGGGGAATCAGAAATGTCGTGATGATGACCGGGGACAGTGAAAGGACTGCCAAAGCCATAGCTTCAAGGGTGGGTGTAGACAGGTATTATTCAGAGGTGCTTCCCGAGGACAAAGCAGGATATATCGAGAAGGTAAAGCAGTCCGGCGCAAAGGTGATCATGACCGGAGACGGGATAAACGATTCACCGGCGCTTTCAGCGGCTGATGCCGGGATAGCGATAAACGAAGGGGCGGATATAGCAAGACAGATAGCGGATATCACCATAGGGAACGATAACCTGCATAGCATCGTAATCCTGAAGGAGCTTAGCGATCTGCTGATGAAGCGGATAAAGTTTAACTACAAGAGCATAGTAGCTTTCAATACGGGGCTTATCATTTTAGGAGTGGCGGGCATATTGCCGCCTGCCGCATCCGCGCTGCTGCATAACGCTTCCACCATAACGCTGGGTCTCAATGCGATGACGCCTCTGCTTGGTGAGGAGAAATGATGGATCCGGGGCTTTCAAATGTGATCATAATAGCCGTCATGGCAGTCATTCTTTTCTTTGCGGTAAAGGGGGCAATCCCGCACTTTAAGGGCGAAGGCTCATGCTGTGGAGGCGGGAGCAGGACAAAGCTCATAAAGCCGAAGAAGCTGGATCATGTGACCGCGCATAAAAGGATAAAAATAGAAGGCATGGTCTGCGACAACTGCTCCGCAAGGGTGCAGAATGCCCTGAATTCAATTGAAGGAATAAACGCAAAGGTGGTACGCAGCAGAGGAGAGGCTTACTTGAAGCTCGGAAAGGAGCTCGATGATGAGGCGATAACAAAGGTTATCACAGATCTTGGGTATAAGGTTACTGACATAAAATAATTAAAACAATTACTCCACATCAGTGTGGAGTAAAAAATGAAGAGGCAGTTAGCTAATGCTAATGTATAAGGATCGCTGCCGATGAGAGGTCGCTTTGCGACGCGGCGGCAAGCAGGCAAGCCGCTTAAAGCGGCCCACAATAAAAACGGAGGAAAATGAAAATGGAATTAAAGCTTGGAGATGTCCAGACAACGGCGCTTATACCGCTTGCGGTCAAGGCGAGCGAGACCAAACGTGAAAATGCGCGTGTAAAGGATGAGAAGGCAGTTGAGATAATAGATGCATTAGGCATAGATACGGCGCAGTACGATAAATTCATGTCACATGAGGGCGTGATAGCCCGCACTATCATGCTCGACAGGCAGCTTAAGGAAATGATAAAAGGATCGCCGGATGCAGTGATAGTAAATGTGGGAGCTGGCTTTGACAACAGATTCTCCCGCGTGGATAACGGAAGGATCATGTGGTTTGACCTTGATCTTCCTGATGCGATAGCGGCAAGGAAAAAAGCCTTCCCGGAGAGGGAGAGGGTTACTATGATAGCAGGGAATGCTATAGAGGACGGCTGGTGTAAGGCTGTAAAGGATGCGGTTTCCGGGGAAGGCAGCGGCATAAAACACAGGCTGGTCGTGGTCGCGGAAGGATTGTTCATGTATCTTACCATGGAGCAGATAAGCAGTTTCCTGACAGTCCTTAAGGAAAACTTCCCTGATGGAGGAACGCTCATAGCAGAGCAGAACAATAAGTACATGGTGAAAAACGAGAAATATCATGATACAGTTAAGAATACAAACGCCCGTTTCGTATCGGGGACCGATTCGGGACAGGAGATAGCAGATCTTGTACAGGGATTCCGCCTTATAGAAGAGCACAGCTTTAATGAGGAGATGAAAAAACACAGCCTAAGGGGGAGGCTGTTCGCATTACTCCTGCCGAAGATGAACGACCGCTGGGCAACCTTTGAATGGTAGGAAATCAAGGAGGATGAAGCGATGTCGAGAAAAGCATCGGATTTTCAAAAGAAAGTGATGTCGTGGGGGTATCGCGGCAAGGAGATATTCAAGCCGCTGAATACCGGATGGATAGATGATGATACCGCGTGTATCCGTGAATGGGTCGCGGATATTTTCTTCTATAAAAAGAACGGCACGACCATAATGATAGATGCAGGATATAATTACGCCCGTCTTAAGGAGAAGATGGGCTGGCTTGATATCGAGCCGTCTTCGATAAAGCATATCCTCATCACGCATCAGGACACTGATCATGTGGGAGCCGTGGAGCGTGACAGCGACGGGCTCTTTAAGGATGCGAAGATTTACTTAAGCGAGATCGAAAACCGGTATCTGACAGGGGCGGTAAAGCGCAAGGTTATATTCGGACTGTATAAGCTTCCTTTGGTAAAGAGCGACAATGAGAGGAAGCTTCTTAAGGATGGGGATGTATTTTACATTGACGACATCAAGGTAGAAGCCATCCTTGTGCCCGGCCATACATGGGGGCATATGGTCTATCTTATAGATGACGCATATCTTTTTACCGGCGATACGATATGGCTGGGAGCGGACGGCGGATACAGCTTCATCAATTCCCTTGCGGAGGATAACGAGTTAGCGAAACGGTCGCTTATAAAGCTGGAAAACCTCATCCGCAGCAGAGGCATAACGCCGAAGGTCATCACAGGCCATACCGGCTGGTCGGATGACCTTGATTTTGTATTTGCTCATAAGGATAAGGTCTGCAACAGCCTGAAGAAACAGAAGCCCCATGATCCCAATGCTCCCTATGACGGATATGATGAAAGGGATGATACCGAAGGGCGCGCGAAGAAGGAGCGGCTTAAGAAGGCTGAGCCTGTGGCAGACAGGATACGAAGCGCATATCATTCTTCAAAGAATATTTACGATGACGTGCTGACACAGGGGAATATCATAAGCCGGCTGTATATGCGTTTCTTCTGGAGCGGGACGGATGATAATGATATAGCGGAAAAGGTACTGTCATATATTCCGGATGATTTTTCGGGCACTATTCTGGATGTGCCCGTGGGAACAGCGGTCTTCACGAATGAAAAATGGAGAAGGCTGTCAAAGTCAAAGATCACCTGTCTTGACTACAGCGTGGATATGCTCGAAAAAGCAAAAGAAAGGCTTGGGGGCCTTGGGCATATCAACTTTTTGCAGGGAGATGTGGGGAGTCTTACCATGGAGGATAAGAGCTTTGATATTGTTCTCAGCATGAACGGTTTTCATGCTTTCCCTGATAAAAAGAAAGCCTTCCGCGAGACTAGGCGCGTCCTGAAAAAGGGCGGGAAATTCATCGCCTGCTTTTATATAAAGGGAAAATCCAAAAGAACTGACTGGCTCGTACACAGGATACTGTCAAAGAAGGGATGGTTCACCCCGCCTTTCCCGACGGAGGAGCAGCTGCTGAGGATGCTTCACAGGATGTATTCCGAAGTGGATTACCATGTGGACGGATCGATAGCTTATTTCATGTGCATCAAATGAAACAGGTTATGAAGCATGCAAGGATCCATGAGATGGCAGAGCTTGAAGAAGAAGTGACGTTGCACTATTTAAGAGAGCGTAAGAAGAAAGGAAATAATGTAAAGAAGGTGGACAGGAAGGAAATTCATCTGCTCGTCACGGCTAATGTAGAGGCAATATTTCAGGCGGTGGTTCATGATTTTTCAAGGAAAGAAGCGATGCACTATGCAAAAACCCTTGAGAAATTCTATATGCCTGCCTGGAGCGCATTATTTGGATTTTAGTTATAGTAAACGTCATTAGGTTTTTGCTAATGACGTTTACTGCGTCGGATTTTGGCCGCTGAAAGCGGCATATTTCCTTACAAAATCCGAGCGCATCCGCCGGAGGCATTATAGTAAACGTCAAATTTATTTGACGTTTACTATAATTTCTCCGCGATAAGCGGAGTTAATTTATACCATATGGTTAGTCATTGCTAACTTAAAAAGGAGGGTATCTTATATGAGAGAGAAGAAAAAGAGTGATGTAGCTGTGCTGCTGGATTATGCAGGGGGCTATAAAGGCCTGACGTATTCAGGCCTTACGCTGTCAGGGATAGCCATGGTCCTTGGGATGCTTCCCTATATCTGCATATGGCTTGTAGCGCGCGACCTGATAGCTGTTGCACCGGACTGGAGCAGGGCAGCTGATGTGGGAAAATACGGCTGGATGGCATTTGCCTTTTCACTGGCAGGCATCATCGTCTATTTTGCGGCGCTTATGTGCACGCACCTGGCGGCCTTCAGGACGGCTTCCAATATCAGGAAACAGGGAATGGCACATCTTATGAAGACGCCGCTCGGCTTTTTCGATTCCAATGCATCAGGGCTTTTGAGGAACCGCCTTGACGGAGCCGCTTCGGAAACGGAGACATTGCTGGCACACAATCTTGCGGACATAGTCGGAAGCATCACCATGTTTGTCGGCATGATAGTATTGATGTTCCTTTTTGACTGGAGGATGGGCGGAGCCTGTCTCCTTGCGGCCATTATCTCGGTCGCGGCCATGTTTACGATGATGGGCGGGAAAAACGCGAAGCTTATGCAGGAATATCAGGCAGCCCAGGATCATATGAGCAAGGCCGGGACTGAATATGTCCGCGGCATACCGGTGGTAAAGGTGTTCCAGCAGACTGTATATTCATTCAAGGCATTCAAGGAAGCAATAGAAGACTACAGCAGCAAGGCGGGAAGGTATACGGTAGGCGTATGCCAGGTCCCGCAGTCGATCAATCTTACCGTTACGGAGGGAGCGTTCATCTTCCTTGTCCCCGCAGCGGTACTTATTGCTCCCGGCGCCCTGTCATCAGGCGATTTCGCCGGTTTTGTTACAAATTTTGCCTTCTATGCGGTATTCTCGGCCATCGTTTCCACTGCCCTTGCAAGGATAATGTTTGCGGCAAGCGGCATGATGCTGGCAAGCACAGCGCTCGGAAGGATCTCTCAGGTCATGGATGCGCCTGTGCTTGAAATAACCGATGATCCAAAGGAACCAAAGGACAACAGCATTGAATTTAAGGATGTAAGCTTTACATACGAAGGAGCAGACATTCCGGCAATAGATCATGTATCTTTCAGGGTCGAACCCGGACAGACTGCAGCGCTTGTAGGTCCCTCCGGTGGAGGGAAGACGACCGCAGCAAGCCTGATCCCGCGGTTTTGGGATACAACAGAAGGAGCGGTTTACGTCGGCGGCATAGATGTGCGCGAGGCCGATCCGCATGTGCTTATGGACAGGATAGCATTTGTTTTCCAGAACAACAGGCTTTTTAAGGCAAGCATTTTTGAGAATGTACGTGCCGCAAGGCCGGATGCTACGCGAGAGGAGGTGCTGCAGGCTTTGTCTGCCGCACAGTGCGATGATATCCTTGCAAAGCTCCCGGACGGTATGGATACGGTCATCGGAACGGAAGGAACCTACCTTTCGGGAGGAGAACAGCAGAGGGTGGCGCTTGCAAGGGCGATACTGAAAGATGCTCCGATCGTCGTTCTGGATGAGGCCACGGCCTTTGCCGATCCCGAAAATGAAGCATTGATCCAGAAGGCATTCGCGGTGCTGACTAAAGGACGCACAGTCATTATGATCGCACACCGACTTTCAACCATTGTGGGAGCGGATAAGATTATAGTCCTTGATAATGGGCGCGTTACAGAGGAAGGCACGCATGAAGAGCTTATCCGGAAGAATGGAATGTATTCTCGCATGTGGGAAGATTACAATCATGCCGTGGATTGGAAGATCACAGACAGGGAGGTGATGTAAATGTTCGGGAAGGATTTTCAGAGAAAATACGCGCTTACCGATCAGGGAGTGAAGAACACGAAGCTGGCAACGGTATGGACGGTTATAGTAAATCTCGTGGTAATGGGCGGGATGGGTATACTGTATATGATGATGACGGATTATATGAGAACTCTTACCGAGGGATCGCCTCTTCCCGGAGCGGGTCTCTTCCTGGGTCTTGTTATCGCATTTGTCCTGCTGTCATTTATTACGCACCTTCAGCAGTACAGGGCCACCTACGGTCTGGTGTACGGGGAAGTAAAGAGCGTCCGCATATCCCTTGCGGAGCGCATGAGGAAGCTGCCTTTGGGATATTTTGGGAAAAGGGACCTTGCGGACCTGACTGAAACGATAATGGGTGATGTGAACCGCCTTGAACACGTATGGTCGCATTGCCTGGGATATCTGTACGGATCATATATTTCCACTGCCATAGTCGCGGTAATGCTTTTCATGTTCGACTGGAGGCTTGCTGTCGCCTGCCTTTGGGGCGTGCCTGTGGCTTTCATCCTCCTATTCGGAAGCCGGAAGATCACAAAGCAGCGCTCCGAGATCACAAAGAAAGCGGGTATTGAAGTTGCTGACGGGATCCAGGAAACGATCGAGAATATCCGTGAAATAAGGGCGACCAACCCGGAAGACAGATTCCTTAAGGAGCTTAATGACAAGATCGACCATCATGAAAAGACCATGCTTTCCGGGGAGCTGACCTGCGGAATATTCGTTAATTCCGCAAGCGTTATCATGCGCCTCGGCGTGGCGACTACCATCCTTACGGGGACTAAGCTGATACTCAGCGGACATATGGATTTCATGGTGCTGTTCATGTTCCTCCTTGTCATCACGAGAATATATGCGCCGTTTGACCAGGCACTTACCCTTATCGCGGAAATGTTCATGTCACAGATTTCAGCCGCCCGTCTCATGGAGATCCATGATACAAAGACAGCAGAAGGCTCGGACGTATTTATGCCGGAGGGACATGACATTGTTTTTGATAATGTGGGATTTGCATATGATGAGGGCACCGGCGCGGCAGGAGAGGATAGTAAGGCTGATGGCAGCGGCAAGGTGCTGAAAAAAGTCAGCTTTACAGCGAAGGAAGGAGAGGTTACGGCACTTGTGGGACCTTCAGGCTCCGGGAAGAGTACATGCGCAAGGCTTGCTGCAAGGCTTTGGGATATACCTGAAGGAGCGGTCAGGGTAGGCGGAGTGGATATCAATTCCGTTGACCCCGAAACACTGCTGGGTGATTACTCTATGGTATTCCAGGATGTGGTGCTCTTTGATGATACGATAATGGAGAACATCCGCCTAGGCAGGCGCGGAGCCTCGGATGAAGAAGTGAGGGCTGCCGCAAAAGCGGCAAACTGCGATGAGTTTGTGGAAAAGCTGCCGCAGGGTTACTATACTCCGATCGGAGAGAACGGCGCAAAGCTTTCCGGAGGAGAAAGGCAGCGTATCTCCATAGCAAGGGCATTGCTTAAGGATGCGCCGATCGTCCTTTTGGATGAAGCAACCGCTTCACTGGATGTCGAAAACGAGACAAAGGTGCAGGAAGCACTTTCAAGGCTTCTTGCCGGGAAGACAGTCCTGGTGATAGCGCACCGCATGCGTACGGTGGAAGCGGCGGATAAGATCGTGGTCCTTGCCGACGGAAAGGTCGCTGAAGAAGGGGCTCCGGCTGAACTGCTTGCAAAAGAGGACGGGATCTTCGCTCATATGGCACGGCTTCAGAGTGACAGTGCCGGATGGAGGATCGCGTAACCGGTCATAAAGAATTGCCCCGGATTTTCTACCGGGGCAGTTCAAAAATTTTTCGGGTCAGCTAAAACTAAGCGGTGATCTTCAGGAAATCCTGATATTCCTTGTCATCGTAGCTTTCCATCATGATCCGGGTCTTTTCAAGAAGCTTAAGGGCTTCTTCTTCTCCGGCCTTTCCCTCTTTTTTCAGTTCTTCGATCCGGTCGGCGGTTTCCGCAAGGTTTGCAAAGATATCGTTCTGGGCCTTTGTAAAGGGATCCTCGATATTCAGCGACGTAGCTATCGGGGTTTCAAATAAAAGGAGCTGGTAGTCCATTTTTTCCTTCTGTTCTTTCTCCATCAGGCTGAGTTTTTGCAGCATGGCATCACGGTAGGCTCCTTTATCATTCTTTTCGATAAGACGCTGAGCCTCATTGACGGCCTTCAGCTTCTGCTTTTCGTTCCAGTAGGTTTTGATGGTCTCGGACCTGTTTTTCATCTTAAGGGAAAATGCTTCGCTGATTTTTTTCCGGACCGTGAAGGTGCCTTTTTCCTGCTTGAGCGCATCCAGTCTGTTTTCCAGCTCCTCGCGGTTCCCGGGATCCTTTTTCAGCAGATCCTCGATATTACTGATCTCGTTCGCGCATCTTGCTGCTTCCAGTTCCGGCTCCAGCACACTGCCTTCTTTATGGATATTAAAGAGGGCATAGACCTTCATATATGTCATGTGTTTCTCGTCCAGTATGCTCATATCCACATCCTTCTCATCAAGCAGGTTATCGGCCAGGATGTTATCAACAAGAGCGTTGACATCCTCCTCTACCATGGAGTCTTTGAAATTCGTTTTTTCTTTATACTTTTTCAGATGCTCCTGCCGTAAGGATCCAGTGTAATCCTTCCGGAATGTATCATTATTCTTCATCGTATTAAGGATCGCCTGCGAATTCTCGATAAAACCCCTCTTGAAGTAGAAATTCGGATCCTTCAGGGAAAAATAGTTTTTATATACATCGGAAGCGGCTTTCACATATTTCTCATCCACGGTTGCAAGCTTATCGTTTACCCACTTTTCAAGGGGAAGATTACCCTGCTGCTTCTTTTTTTCTTCCTCATACTGCGTTTCCAGCTCTTTTTCAGCCATGTCTTCGACAGGGAGCGCGGCATTTTTTCTGAAGAGAAAGGATGTAAGCCTTCGGAATCTGGACTTAAAACTTGCATGCTCGCTTCTGTCTTTTTGAGTCAGGTTAAAGTCCTTGAGGTATACATCCACATACCCGCTAAGGCGGTTGTTCATCGCAGTCGTTTCCGTTTTATCACGGGCTGTTCTCCAGGACTGGTCTTTCCGGGCCTTTTTTAACATATCATTAGCACTGCTGCCTTTCTTGAAGTGGTTTTTCTGACGCCTCTCCAGAACCTGTTTCATATAGGCCTTTACAAGAATGTCCTCAGTGTTATCGATCCTTTGCTGGATATCTTCGTTTGAAAGCGCGTCAAAATCCTTTCCGGCAAGCAGGACATGATATGGAGACTGCAGAAGGATGGCACGGCTGTTGTAATCTTCAAGGATCTCCTGGATCACATCGGCTTTAGCGCTGAGTTCAAAGTATCTTTTTTCACCGATCTCTGCCCTGCCCGTCACATGGAGCATATCCTTGACATGGCTGAAAGCCCGGAGGGCCGCATAGCGTTTTACGAAAGCTTTTTCACCTTCCGACTGCATGAATTCATCATTGTCCTTATAGTCAAAGACGGACAGATCCAGCTTTTCAAACTCCTCGAACACCGCCATATAGCCTTTGTTCCTTGTCGCGGGATCCGCGATCTGCTCCAGCGGCTTATACTGATATCCGGTCACAGGATGGGCATTATCAGACCGTTTCTGTTCAAAATAAAATGACAGGTCCCTCATCTGGACAGACACCTGATCCAGATCTTTTCCGACATTATCCAGGAAGGTTGCCTTTTCATCATCATGATAAGATATGACCTGCTGCCCGGCCGTATCAGGACCCGGGATGACCACATCCGTGCCGTAACGGGCATTCCTTCCATGCTCCAGCAGGTCGTTGAGGGACTCCTCCCTCCGCCAGTGGCACTGGTTCATCAGGTTGATCATCTTCGCCTGCTGAATGGCTTTTTTCTGGAATTTCTTTCCTCTTTTCGTCTTCTGGGAATCACTTAAGGAGGCGATCCTGAAGGCCTTTGTAGCATCATCGATGCTTTCTCCGATAGACGACTGTGTCGGGATAGTGCGGGTTATGAGCCAGCTCGATTTGGAACTGAAGGTGGTGACTTCCTTCATATCCTTTCCGTAGGCATCCTTTTCCCTCGCGCTCGTAAGGATCCTTTGTATCGCGGAATCTGCCGTCTTCGTCTGTTCCCTCTGATAGGCCTCTTTCCTTGCCAGGATATCCTCTTTTGACAGGCCGGACAGATCCTCGGGAATCCTCATATCAAGCTGAGGGGTTTCAAATTGCTTCTGACGGGGTGCTATGGTCAGGCTGTCCCTCAGCTGCTGTTCTTTTAAGCTGTTTTCTTCGTATTCCATGATTACCTCCTGCCGCGCATACTTCGCAGCTGTTATAAACCTCTTTCTTTAATGATATCAGCAAAAAAAGTCCTCTCCGGCGAAAGCATCCTGATCCCGCTTATGACAGCTCCGTCCTTCTTAAGGAGATCCTTGGAGTTCAGCAGTTTTTCAGGAAGCTTTACCATATCATCATTCATTGTCAGGAAAACCAGATCATGATCTCCAAGCTGCTGGGTTTCCACGACTCTTATCAAAGCTTTCAGGAGATCCACAAGATATACCGGGTCGTTGGAGAAATTCACCAGATAGGAGACTGTGAGCAGATTCTGGCCTGTGCGGCAGAGGATAAGTCCGGCGGGGCTGCCATTTGACGAATGAAAGGTGGCCAGGGACAGTTCCTCTGAAAATGAATGGTCATTTATGATGCCGGGATCCAGCTCATGCTTTTCCAATGCTTTGTGCAGGAGGCCTTTTTCTTTTTTTGAAAGGGAAGCTACTTTTACGACGCGGTTTTTTGCCGGGCCGCTCAAAAGCTTTTTCGTGGTATTCGATCCCAGAAAATCACCGACCTTTGACCTGTATGCCACCCCGTCCCGGAAGATCTTAAAACCCCGGGAGCGTATCAGTCCATGGATGTCCATGGCAATCTCAGGATAATTCACATGGAGCGCTACTAGTCCGGATCCCGTAAGCGCTTCCAGGGTTTCTTCGATCAAAGCCGTTGCGATGCCTCTCCTTCGGAACCGTTTGGATACATAGATATAGTCAAGAAACAGGGAGTCTCCCAGTTCGCTGTAAAGAGCTACGCCGGCTGCTTCGTCATCTGCTATGGCCCCGACGCACAGATCATAGTCCGTGCAGCTTTTTCCGGACATCAGTGACGCGAACGCCGCCGCGTTTTCAGTTCCGATCCCTGTCAGCTCCATAAATGTTTCCTCCTGTGGTATGTAAAAATCAATAATCTATAATATAATAGATTTTGACGGATATCTCAATGCTTCTGTCGGAGCGGAAAGGGAGGAAATATATGTGGCAGATCATCATAATACCGTTTCTGGGGACGAGCCTGGGAGCTGCATGTGTATTCCTTTTTAAGGACAGCATAGGAGACGGGATGCAGCGCGCGCTGAACGGATTCGCGTCGGGAGTCATGGTCGCGGCGTCCTTCTTCAGCCTGATACTGCCGGCCTTGGATATGACGGAAGATATGGGGAAGCTTGGTTTTCTTCCCGTGTCCGCCGGATTTGCCTTCGGCATGCTGTTCCTTCTTTTACTGGATGTCATTACGCCGCACATGCACGCTGACCATAGTGAGGAAGGCATAAAAAGCGGACTTAAAAGGACGACAAAACTGATACTTGCCGTGACATTGCATAATCTTCCGGAGGGAATGGCTGTCGGAATTGTCTGTGCCGGATGGATGCAAGGGAATGAAAAGATAACCTATATGGGGGCGCTGGCTCTTGCATTGGGCATAGCGATCCAGAACTTTCCGGAGGGGGCGATAGTATCCATGCCCCTGCTCGCGGAAGGGATGCCGAAGGGGAAGACATTTCTTTACGGCGTGCTTTCAGGCATTGTGGAACCGATGGGCGCGCTGCTTGTTATAGCGGCATCCGGGATGCTGATCCCCGTAATGCCGTATCTTCTGAGCTTTGCGGCAGGCGCCATGATATATGTTGTGGTTGAGGAGCTGATCCCCGAGATGTCGGAAGGAGAGCATTCAAACATCGGAACCGTATGTTTTGCGGCAGGGTTTGTACTGATGATGGCTCTTGACATAGGATTAGGATAGATAGTTTTCATGGAGGTGCGAAATGAAGGAAGCTAAGATCATACTTGATAAGGATTTTGTCACAGGCAGGATCGATGACAGGATATACGGATCCTTCATCGAGCATCTGGGCCGCGCGGTTTACGGAGGGATATATGAGCCGGGACATCCTGAGGCTGATGAACAGGGATTTCGTAAGGATGTGATAAATCTTGTAAAGAAGCTGGGAGTACCGCTGGTGCGTTATCCCGGAGGAAACTTCGTATCCGGCTTCAACTGGGAGGACAGCGTGGGTCCTGTAAAGGACCGGCCTCACAGGCTTGATCTTGCATGGTTTACCACTGAGACCAATGAAGTTGGACTGCATGAATTTGCCGACTGGACGGAAAAAGCAGGGAGCAGCCTGATGTATGCGGTGAACCTTGGAAGCCGGGGGCCCGAGCAGGCAAGGGATATTGTCGAATATGCGAACCATCCCTCCGGGAGCAGATATTCCGATATGCGGATAGCCAACGGGAGAAAGGAGCCCTTCGGCATAAAGCTGTGGTGTCTCGGAAATGAAATGGACGGTCCCTGGCAGATGGGACAGAAGACCGCATGGGAATACGGAAGGATCGCAAACGAAGCTGCAAAGATGATGAAATGGGTGGATCCTTCCATCGAGGTGGTGGCCTGTGGTTCATCAGGCACGGGAATGCCTACCTTCGGTGACTGGGAGCTTCAGATGCTGGATGAGTGCTATGAGAATGTGGACTACGTGTCATTGCACAGATATTATGAAAATCCTGACGGTGATACAAAAAATTTCCTGGCCAGAACTATGGACATGGACGGGTTCATTAAAAGCGTAGCCGCGATCTGCGATGCAGTGAAAGCGAAAAAACACAGCAGCCATGTAGTTAATCTGTCCTTTGATGAGTGGAACGTATGGTATCACTCGAAGGGGCAGGATGAGGAGTTATGGAAGAAGGACAAATGGGACAGGGCGCTGCCTCTTTTGGAGGATGTCTATAATTTTGAAGATGCCCTCCTGGTGGGACTTATGCTTATCACGCTGCTTAAGAATGCTGACCGTGTTAAAGTGGCCTGCCTTGCGCAGCTCGTTAACGTGATAGCACCCATAATGACCAGAAACGGAGGTGGAGTGTGGGCTCAGACTATATACTATCCTTTCCTCCACGCATCAGGATATGGGAGAGGGACATCGCTTAACGTACTTGTCGACAGTCCTTTTTATTCCTGTGCGGATTATGATGAGGTTCCCTTTATCGATGCCGCGGCTGCTATGGATGAAGAGGGGAATGTGACTGTATTTGCGGTTAACCGTGATATAGAAGATGACTATGAAATAAAGTTTGACCTGAGGTCCTTTGAAGGGCTTTCAAGGATTGAACATATATATCTTCATAATGATGACGTCAAGGCAGTGAATACGGAAAAAGATCCTGAAAAAGTCATTCCTGCCAAGGGTTCCACAGGGACGGTTATGGATGGAAAGGCTGTAGTCAGGGTAATGCCGCTCAGCTGGAATGTCATACGTTTTATTAAGTCCTGAATTCAGGAAAAACCGTGTAAAACATACCGTTATCAGTGTGACGGCTTTTCGCAGGATGATATAAAGTTGTATAATACTATAGCACTGTAAGCCGTTCATAAAAGGATTAACGACGACGGTATCAGTAATACATTCTAAAACATGTTGACAAGGAGAGGCCATGCTTCGTATAGCTATCTGTGACGATGATGAGACAGACCGGAAAAGGATCCATGAGCTGCTTCAGAAGTATCTGAATGAAAAAAGCCTTCAGGCTGAGGTACGGGTATTTGACCACCCTGACAGGCTTATCGAAGAATGTGAGACGTTCAGGCCGCATATTTATCTTTTGGATATAGTCATGCCGATGCTTACGGGAATACAGGCAGCGAGGGATCTTCGGTGGAACCAGCCGGATGCGCAGATCATTTTTGCCACATCGGAAAGTTCATATGCGCTGGAATCCTTTGATGTGAATCCAATTAATTACATACTTAAGCCTGTAGAAAAAGACAAGCTTTTTTCCACTCTTGATCTTGCGGTATCAAGGGTTAAGAATGAAGAAGAAAGGTTCTTTTCCGTAAAGGCAAAGAGCGGCTTCTGCACGCTTAAGCTTGATGAGATAATGTATATAGATTACCGCAATCATGTAGTCTCTTATCATATGCTGTCCGGAGAGACCATCTCCACGGCTACCTTAAGGATAGGATTTACGGAGTATCTTGAAACAAATCATAACGGAGAGGATTTTGTCCGATGCCATGAGTCCATAGCCGTTAATATTTCGGCGATAGACAAGCTGACTAAAACGGACATAACGCTTCGTAACAACGAGCAGATCCCCGTGTCAAAAAGCAGATATTCCGAAGTCCTTGGCAGATATATGGATTTCAGGTTCTAAAATATGCATGATATCCTTCTCGGTGTTCTTTTCATAAGTATCTTCGGATTGTTTATCGAAAGCTGGATTGTCTTCAGGAACTTGAAGAAACCTCTTCACGCCTTTCTTCTGCTCAGCTGCATAGCGACGCTCGTGAATATAACAGGCGGGTTCTTAAGGCTTCTGTCGGTGACAGAGGAATCATATCTGACTGCGCTCCAGCTGTCATATCTGGGAAGGGTCTGGATATCCTTTGCCTTACTCATGTTCACGGCCGAACTGTGCCATATAAAGATGCCTGCCATCATCCCCCGTATCCTCGTCGTGATCCATATAGCGATCTTCGGAGTGATACTTACGCTGAAATACAATGATCTTTATTATTCAGGGTATAAATTCGTAAATGACGGCATGTTTCCCATGCTGGTGAAGGAAGATGGGATAGTGCATCATATTTTCATGCAGCTGCAGGTATTATATATAGCATGCGCAATGTACTGGATATTCAGGTCGCTTGGCAAAGAGAAAAGGACGGCTGCCAGGAAACGTCTCTGGATAATCGGCTTTACGCTTCTTTCTGAAAGCATCTGCTTTTTTATACAGATATTCCATCTTCTGGAGATAACCTACGTGATCGATTTTGTCATGCTGGGAAACCTCATCGGCACGGTATTCATGTTTGTAGCGATTTTCAGATATAACCTTCTGGGCATCACTGATATTGCCCAGGAGTTTGTGATAGACAGGCTTTCCGAAGGCGTTCTTGCTGTAGATGATTCGGGGAAGGTAGTATATTATAATGAGCCTGCCACAAAGCTGTATCCGGAGCTTAAGAACGATCCGCAGGAAGTATTGGAAGAGGTCAGGACAGCAATAATGCGCGATGAGGCCATTACACTCAATGACCGTATTTACACCCCGGAAGAGATCGATCTTATGGAGAACGGTGAAAACCTCGGTAAGCTATATGCTCTGGTGGATGCAACCGTGCTTAAACAAAATGAGATGAAGCTTAAATCGGATGCGGCAATAGTGGAAATGGCAGCGGAAAGCATGAGGGAAAGGCTATTGACTGCGGAGGAGATGGTACAGCAGGACCGCGCAATGCGCCATGACCGCAGGCATTTTGAAGCGCTTCTTATGTCGCTGCTTCAGGACGGGAAGACGGAGGAGGTCAAAAAATGCCTTGAGGAGCGCCTTGCCCAGGAACCGAGGAGCGCTGCGCGTTTCTGTGAAAATACTACCGTAAATGCAGCGATCACGCATTATGTGTCATCGGCTGAAAGAAGGAATATTAAAGTAACGGTATCGACAAACATCCCGTTTGATCCGGGTGTTGATGAAATGCAGCTTGCCATAGTCATCAGCAATCTTATTGAGAATGCGATCCACGCCTGCGAGAAGCTTCCCGAGGAGGAACGTTATATAGAGATTACCGCAAAATACAAAGGACAGCTTTTGCTTGAGATCGTAAATCCATGCGCTGAAAAGGTCCCG
>JAEEGL014530897.1_pt1 | contig 22173 bp, 20 predicted proteins | sample 9134231 | NCBI WGS metagenome assembly JAEEGL01 (sample SAMN16246548, study PRJNA631951) | gut metagenome | biome: gut microbiome; feature: rumen; material: fiber-attached | host: Bos | place: Iran: Karaj | collected 2018-10 | reverse complement strand
TTAGCTTCACCAACGCTATATCCTGGGAAATTATATTGATGCATGTATCTTTTTGTTTCTTCAGTATCTAATCCATCAAGCATTTGCTCTTCTGATTTCATACCTAAAGTAACAATTGAAAGAACTTGAGTTCTTCCTCTGTTGAATAATCCACTACCATGTACTCTTGGAATTAATCCAACTTCACAAGATAAAGGTCTAATGTCATAGATTCCTCTACCATCAACACGTTTTCCTTCATCTAAGATTAATTTTCTAACTGTTTTCTTTTCTAATTTATAGATTGCTTCTCCAATTGCGGCGTTATCTTCTTCTAATTTTTCTGCACCGAATTTTTCTTCATACCAAACTTTAACATCTTCAGTAAATTTAGCAATCTTTTCATCTCTTTCAATTTTATCTGGTGTTTGAACATCTTCTTTCATTCTTGCACCAAATTCATTTGAAAGCATTTCATATAATTCTTCATCAACGCTAAATGATTTATATTCAAATTTTGGCTTACCAATTTCAGCCTTCATTTGATTAATTAATTCAACAACTCTTTTTATTTCAACATGTCCTGCTTTGATTGCTTCTAACATTGTATCGTTAGGAATCTCATCAGCACCTGCTTCAATCATAGCTATTTTTTCTTGTGTTCCAGCTACTGTTAATGTAAGTTTGCTTACTTCTCTTTGTTTCTCTGTTGGGTTTATAACGATTTGTCCATCAACATATCCAACTGCAACAGCTGCTGTTGGTCCTCCAAATGGGATGTCAGAAATTGATAGTGCTGCAGATGATCCAATCATTGCACATACTTCTGGAGAACAATCTTGTTCTACTGAAAGTACTAAGCAGCTAACAACAACATCGTTTCTAAAATCTTTTGGGAATAATGGACGAAGTGGTCTATCAATAGCTCTTGCTGTTAATATAGCTTTGTCTGTTGGTTTTCCTTCTCTTTTTGTAAATCCTCCAGGGATTTTTCCTACGGCATATAATCTTTCTTCATAATCAACTGATAATGGGAAAAAGTCTATACCATCTTTTGGTTCTTTAGAAGCTGTAACATTTACTAATACGGTTGTATCACCATATTTAACAAGTACGCTTCCATTTGCTAAACCAGATAAATTTCCAGTTTCTAATGTAAGTTTTCTTCCTGCTAAATCCATACTGTAACTTTTTAACATTTCAAATTCCTCCTAAATTTTATTTATATTTATTTGAAATGTAACCTCTGCAAAACCCTATTAAAATAAGACTTTGTACAAGCTACTCTTCCAAATAAATATCACTTGATATTTTACCATTAAAGTAAAAATAAATCAAGCTATTTGTGCCTTAAAAAAAGCATAAAAAATGGAGATTTTTATAATCTCCATTTTTATAAAAATTATTTTCTTAAAGATAATTTTTGTGCAATCTCTCTGTATCTGTTAAGATCTTTTTTAGCTAAATAGTTTAATAAGTTTCTTCTTTGTCCAACCATTTTTAAAAGACCTCTTCTAGAGTGATTGTCCTTTTTGTGAACTTTTAAGTGTTCTGTAAGTTCACTAATTCTTTCTGTTAAAAGAGCGATTTGAACTTCTGGAGAACCAGTGTCGTTTTCATCTCTTTTATAAGTATTAATAATTTCTTGTTTTCTTTCCTTTGTCATGAAAACCACCTCCTATTAATTTATATTTGCCATAAACCGAGAATAAGGTAGGTTTTTCCCTTATCTAAGTATATGGTATCTTTAAGCAATACTATTTTACAATAGATTTGCTCAAAAATCAAGTGTTTTTGGCATTTTTATGCAGCTTCTTCTTTTACTTTAAGTTTATTTATGCCTTTTCCAATTAGTTTTGTTGCCATTCTAATTATATATGTAATTAGTCCTGATAAAGCAAATGTAGCTATCATTCCAACTACCATATATAAAATTTCATATGGAACTGTACAAATCTTTTCAAATTTAAATAAATCAATTTTAGCAAGAAGTGGGAAATGAATTAAATAAATACCAAATGTAAGTGAACTTGTAAATGCTAAGAACTTATTAATTTTCATATTCTTTAGGTCTAATGCATATAATACTTTAAAGATTATTACGGTTGATATTACACCTATTGATGTATCCCAAGCCATAAATGCTTCTTCTTTTACTAAGTGATTTATTATCATATATTGTGATTCTAATTTATATCTTAAGATATTTACTATTGCATAGCATAATAATCCAATTGGAATTATTAGTTTCTTCTTTTCTTTAATCTTATCTTTGTATAAGAATAATTCATATCCAATTAGTACCATCATCATATGAGGTCCAACCATAGAGAAAACTGTAAAGTAATGAACTATTGGACTTACATAAAATTTTTCAATATCTTTAACAAGCATATTCATAAAGCACATAAATATTAGTACATATCTTGCACATTTTGTTTCATTATTTGGCTTACAAATCAAATGGAATATTGGAATAAATATCATTATTTCAATATATGCAAATATATACCAAAGATGTGCTGCAATTGGAAGAACTTCATGAGTATCTCCTCTAAATATTGCTGTAAGCATTGCTGTAAAATCGCCAAGATCTATATTGGTTAAGCAATTCATAAATGTATCTTTATTTAATATCCATTCATTAAAAAATTGACAAATACATAAACATATAAATGATGGAAGAACAACTTTCTTTAAAGTATTTTTTAATACTTGAGAATATGTCTTTCCGCTAGCAATAAAAAATCCTGTTATTATAAAGAATAGTCCAACACCATCTTGTACCCATGCCTTTGTAAATAGTCTTGACCAGTCTACTCCAACCTCATATACATTATATGTTGTAAGCGCTATATGATAACCAATTACTGCTAAGCAAGCAAATATTCTAATTAAGTCAATATTATAGTCACGAGTTTTTGATTTCTTTTCTTGAACTTCATTTTGCTTCATCTCTTCTTTTTCTTTGTTTTCATTAAAAGCTTCTTTAAAAGTTTTCATTTTTTCCCCTTTTATTTTAAATATGTTGTAATTTTTCCTTTACCATCTTTAGATTCTACTTCAATCATTGATCCTGTTATCATTGCAAGTTGTGGTGAAACATGACCAATATCAGCATCTAATATAACTGGAATATTTATATTTTTAAATCTATTATAAACTGCATCCCTAAATGTTATATCATATTCTTCGGTAACAAATAAAGGTCTACCAAAAATAATTCCTTTGCAATTTTTAAAATAACCTAGGTGATTCATTTTCCATAATGTTATTTCTAGTTCTGGTGTAGTGTAATCGAAACAATCGAAAAACCAAACTATTCCATCATCAGCATATCTATCAATAAAATCGCTTATTTTATCATATCTTGTTCCAAGTAGTGGCTCTATGCAATCTAGACATCCCCCTAGAGCTCTTCCACTAAATTTCACACAGTCTTCACCTTTTAAGTTTTTCCATTCAACTTTTTCTGTAAGATTGTATTTGTTTTCTGTTGCTCTCTCTGGATCATCTAAATTAAATCCAATTGGTTCATGCATCTCGAATGATTCTTGAACTAAGCCATCTTCTCCTGAAACTAATTTTAATGCATCTTCAAGATTTCTAAAAAGTGGTCTCATAGAAAAATCTTTTATACTTTGGCAATATACTGATGCTATATCTAAAATGCTTGTTAATATAAAAGTTGAGTTTGTACAATCAGAATATCCTTCTACCCACTTTGGTGGAAGATTATTAAGTTCATCAAAATCTAAAAAATCTAATGTTTCAAATTGATAATCTCCACCAGCAGCAAGAATGATTAATTTAACATCTTCATTTCTATAAAGTTCCATAAATTCATCTACTCTTGTTTTAGCATCAGTTGACGCTCCACCTTCTTGAGTCCTTACATGAGCAGTTTCAATTACTTTATATCCAAAGCTTCTTAAATTATCTTCTGCTTCATCTAATCTTTTAATATCATCTTCTTCTATTATTCCACATGAAAGTGCACATATTCCAATTGTGTCACCTTTTTTTAAAAATTCTGGATATCTCATTTTAATCTCCTGTAATTACATCTCTTTTTAGAAGTTTATTCTTAACAGTTCCTAGTCCAATATATTTGTTATTAGAATAAACATTATATAGACCATCTGTTAACTCTACTGTTAACATTACGCCATTTAAAAAGAGTTCTAATTTTCTTTCATTAAGATCTATTCTTTCTATGTTATTAAATATATCTTCCATCTTTATAAAAATAGACTCATCATCTTTTCTATTTTCTAATTCTTCAAATGTTAAGGCATTATCTATATTAAATTTATCAACTCTAATTCTTCTTAAATAAGACATTGTTCCGTCACATCCTAATTCTCTAGCAATGTCTTCACAAAGAGTTCTAATATATGTTCCTTTAGAACATGAAACTAAAAATTCAATTTCGCATTCATCTTCATTAATAGAAATAACTTTTAATTCAGTAATTTCTATTTCTCTTTCTGGAACATCTATAGTCTTTCCTTCTCTTGCATATTCGTAAAGCTTTTTTCCATTTACTTTGATTGCAGAATACATTGGAGGTTTTTGCATTTGTTTCCCCTTAAGCTTTTCGAATACTTCATCTAATTTATCATAACAAACATATGGGGTTATAATATCTGTTAATATTAAACCTGTAAAATCTCCTGTATCTGTTTTTACTCCAAGCTTTACTTTTGCAATATAAGTTTTATCATGTTCAATTAAATATTTTGATATTTTTGTATAATCACCAACAAGTATTGGAAGAAGTCCTGTTGCCATTGGATCTAATGTTCCAATATGTCCGGCTTTTTTCACATTTAATATCTTCTTAACCTTAGACACTACATCTTGTGATGTAAAATCTTGTGGTTTATCAATTAATAATAATCCGTTCATTTATTTTTCCTTAATATTATCTAGTAGTAGTATATCTTTTTTTTGAGTAAAAAGCAATAAAAATAGAAGAAGGACCACCGCTTTCGCGAATGGCCCTTCCCCCTCTATTGAGACACACACACACATACACAGCAGGATGCTGATATTATACTCTAAAAAAGTCTTTAACGTAAGCGGGTAATTCTTCCCACTCTCCATCAAATGGTGTGGCGGTTGCCGTGCCGTTGATATAGATGTACAGACTGTTTGAGTCTCCCATCTTTTTGACGGCTTTATGCAGGTTGTCTATGAATCTCCGACCGGATCTGGAGCAACCATGCATTCCGATGAGTCTTACTCTTTGACCGACGAAGACGCCCTCCTCATTGTATTCCGAAGAAGTAATCTTCTCGATAGACTGGCAGTTCATGCCTTTCATCTTGAATCTTCTGGTCAGTTCTTCACACGCCTTAACGTGTTCTCTCTGAAAGATCTCCGGGGTTACCAGAAATCCCGATCCACAGTAAGGATCAGCCGGATCATCAATTAGTTCCAGTATTCCTAACCGGATGATCATTGTGTTTTTACCTGCTTCATCGGTTTTGTCCGTGATTGCAACTATTCTCATAGATTTCACTCTCCTTCTGATATTGAATCACTGTCACATGTCATCTTGCATAAGTAAGATGAAGGACATGACATAATGTAGTTCATGTATGACAACATTTATTATAGCATACTTTACATAATATTGCAACTATTTAGACAAAAAAATAGGTATACGCTTGTATACCTTATTTTTTTATTTTATAGCTTTATCAACTTCTGCAATAACTGCATTTTTAGCATCTTCTAAAGACATATTAAGTGTTGCTCCAGCAGCTCTAATGTGTCCGCCACCGCCAAATGTTTGACAAATTTCTGCAACGTTTACATACTCATTTGATCTAAGTGATGCTTTATATCCTTCTCCTCTTTGATATAAGAAAATTGAAACTTCAACACCTTCAATCGATCTTCCTATATCTACTATTCCATCGTGGTCTCCATCTTCTACGCCAATTCTTTCATCGTCTTCTTGATTAAGATATGTAAAAGCAATTTTACCATCATGGAAAAATTCCATTCTATCCATGCATATTTTTTGTGCTTCAAATTTTGCTTTAGATATTACGCACATTGCATCTCTATATATTTTAGTGAAATTAACTCCTATTTCTAGACATGTTGAAGCAAAATCAAAAGTATCAACATTTGTTCCAGTATTTCTAAATCCACCTGTATCTGTAATGATACCTGTAATTAAACAAGTAGCTATCTCTTTTGTTATCTCAATTCCTAAATATTGAAAACTATGAGCTAGTATTTGACATGTTGCTGGATTTACATGATCAACAATATTATAATCCGCAAACATTGCATTATTCATATGATGATCAAACTCTACTGTAACTTTTGCATTATTAAATACTGGTTGATAGTCTTCGCAAACTCTATTTAAATCAGGGCAGTCTAATGTAAATGCCAAATCATATGATTCAACATCTGTTGTTTCTTTTATAAACTCTAACCCGGGAAGATATGAAAATGTTCTAGGATAATTTCTCATTAAAACATCAACATCTTTTCCCATATTTTTTAGAGCCAAACATAATCCAAGACAACTTCCAATAGCGTCTCCATCTGGATTTTCATGAGCCATGATTACAACTGTTTGCGCGCTTTTCATTTCTTCATAAATATCGTCTAAAGTCATTAATCCACCTTCTTATCTTTCATTTCTTTTGTAAGATTATTTAAAATCTCATCTATTCTAGAACCATATTCCAAAGAATCATCAAACATAAAGATTAACTCTGGAGTTGTTCTAAGATTAACGATTTTTGCAATTCTTGATCTTATAAATCCACTACTTCTTTTTAATATTGCTAAGTTTTCTTTTTTGCTTTTTTCATTAATCATACTAACATATACTTTAGCACTTCTTAAATCCGGTGAAGTTTTAACATTAGTAACACTAATGATACCTGTTAGATGTGGATCTTTTAGTTCTAAAGAAATAACTGTTCCAATTTGTTTCTTTAGCTCTTCATCAACTTTATTCATCCTATTCGAATTACTAGGCATAATTTTTCCTTTCTAGTTATCTTTTAACTTCTTCCATAATATAAACTTCTAATTGATCTCCTTCTTTTAGATCATTAAAGTTTTCAATTTGAAGACCGCATTCATATCCTTTATCAACTTCTTTTGCATCATCTTTAAATCTCTTAAGTGAGATTAGTTTTCCGTCATGGATAACGATGTTATCTCTAATTACTCTTATTCCAGCGTTTCTAGATACTTTTCCTGTTAATACGAAACATCCAGCGATTGTTCCAACACTAGAAATCTTGAATGTTTGTCGAACTTCAGCTGTACCAATAACAACTTCTTTGTAAATTGGATCAAGCATACCTTTCATAGCTGCTTCAACATCATTAATTGCATCATAGATAACTGAATATTGTTTAATTTCAATTCCGTCATTATCTGCTGTAGATTTAGCAATTGGATCTGGTCTTACGTTAAATGCAATAACAATTGCTCCAGAAACTTTAGCTAAGTTAATATCTGATTCTGTAACACCACCAACACTAGCGTGAATAACTTTAACTCTAACTTCTTCATTAGATAGTTTTTCTAAAGATTGTTTGATTGCTTCAACAGAACCTTGTACATCTGCTTTAACAATAATATCTAATTCTTTTAAGTTTTCACTTTCAATCTTATTGAATAGATCATCAAGTGTAACAATTTGATTTGCGCTAATTTCTTTTTGATGTTGTTCATATTTTCTTTTCTCAATTAAATGTTTAGCTGTTCTTTCATCTTTAACTTCGTAGAATACTTCACCTGATTGAGGAACTGATGTAAGACCTGTAATTTCAACTGGAGTAGATGGTCCAGCAGTTTTTACTGGTTTACCTTTATCGTTTGTCATTGTTCTAATTCTACCAATTGAAGAACCAACAATGATTGTATCTCCAACATCTAATCTACCTCTTTGTACAAGCATTGTTGCAATAGAACCTTTCTTTTGGTCAAGTCTTGCTTCAATAACTGTACCTTTAGCTTGTTTTGTATAGTTAGCTTTAAGCTCTAACATATCTGCTTGTAATAATACCATTTCAAGAAGGTTATCAATACCTTGATTCTTCTTAGCAGAGATTGGAACATATATTGTATTTCCACCCCATTCTTCTGGTACTAATTCATAAGTCATTAATTGTTGTTGAACTTTATCAAAGTTTGCATCTGGTAAGTCCATTTTATTAACTGCAACAATAATTGGAATTCCTGCTGCTTTAGCATGGTTTATAGCCTCGATTGTTTGAGGCATTACACCATCATTTGCAGCAACAACTAATATTGCAACGTCAGTAATCATAGCACCTCTAGCACGCATACTTGTGAAAGCTTCGTGACCAGGAGTATCTAAGAATGTAATATCTCTACCATTAATCTTTACTTGGTAAGCACCAATGTGTTGTGTAATACCTCCAGATTCACCTTCGATAACGTTTGTGTTTCTAACAGCATCTAGTAGAGATGTTTTACCATGGTCAACGTGACCCATAACAACAACAACTGGTGGTCTTGGCTCTAATTCTTCTTCTTTATCTTCTGTATCATCTATTAAGATATCTTCATCTGTTACAACATTTTTCTTATTAGCTGTAATTCCATATTCTTGAGCTACTAAGAATGCTGTATCAAAATCAACTTCATTATTAATTGTAGCCATTATTCCAAGTTCTAATAACTTTTTAATAACGTCACCAGATGTAATTTTCATTTCAGCTGCTAAATTTTTAACTGTAATTGTTTCAGGAATTGTAATTTCAGTAAGCTTAAAGATTTTGTTTTTCTTTGGAGCTTCTTGTTTCATTTTCTTTTGTTTTCTTCTTCTGTCATTGCTTAAATCGTAATAATCAAGCATATCTCCTTCTGAAAAACCATTTCTAGATCTCTTTAAGTCATTTAATTTACCTTCTGAAAAATCATTTCCTCTTGATTTAAAGTTACCTTTTTTATTAGCATTATTATTTTTTTCTTCTAATCTATTTTGTTTTGCTCTATCTTTTGCTTTATTATCGAAGTCTCTTGAATTTTCTTTTTCTACTGGAATATCAACATCAATTGTTTCTGTTTTTTGGTTATTTCTATAATTATTTCTTGGTGAATTATTTCCTTCTTTTCTAAAGTTATCTTTCTTTTCAAAGTTTGAAGGTCTCTTATTATTGAAATTTTTATTTGGAGTTTGTTTTGGTTCATTTGTTTTTTGAGCGTAAGAATCCTTAGCAGGTGTTTTAACATCTGCCTTAACTTCTGGTTTTTTAGTTTCTTCTGGCTCTGGTTCTTTAGCCGGTTTCTTTTTGCCTATACCTAAAAGCTCACTTACAGTAAGTGGTTTTGTTGGCTTGTCTCTATAAACGATGTTATAGTCTTTGTTTCTTCTAGTTTCAACAAATCCTACTTCCTTTCTTTCAGGCTTATCATCTTTCTTTTGCTCTTTCTTTGTGTCTTCTTCAAAGATAACAGCTCTTCTAATGATAACTGGGTTATCATTTTTTTCTTGATTTCCTTTTGATTCTTTTTTGTTTTCAGGTTTTGCTCCTGATTCGCCCTTTAATAATTTCTCCAATTTTTTAGCTTCTTCTTCAGTAATTGAGCTTAAATGACTTTTTGCTTCAATGCCATTTTCTTTAGCTACCTCAACTACCCTTTTAGCTTCAACTCCTAGCTTTTTTGCTAGTTCATGAACTTTAATTTTTTCCAAATAATTCACCTCCAAGAATTTCTTCTTATTTATTAATAATATTTCTTATATCTTCATATACTGAATCATCTATTTTCATTTCAAATATTGATTCTAATCTTTTTGATTTAATTAATTTATTAAGACATTCTTCTTTTTTGCAAATATAAGCACCTCTTCCGTTTTTCTTTCCGGTTTCATCTGCTTCAACAGTTCCTTCAGTTGTTCTTACTATTCTTAATAAATCTCTTTTATCTTTTTGTTCATTACATGCTGTGCATCTTCTTTGTGGTTGTTTTTTATTAGATGCCATAAATAATCTCCTTATCCTTCATCTTCTTCATCTTCTTCATCTTCTTCAAGTTCACCTTGAGCTTCAAGAATTAGTTTTCTGATTTCAGATTCAGATTTAATATCTATTTTCCAACCTGTTCCTGTAAGACCTGCTGCTAATCTTGCATTTTGTCCTGATTTACCAATTGCTAAAGACAATTGATCATCTGGTACAATTACTTGTGCAGATTTTTCTTCTTCGTTAACGTCAACAGCTAATACTTGAGCTGGAAGAAGTGCTGCAGCTATGTAAATTGATGGATCAGCACTCCACTCAATAACATCTATTTTCTCACCATTTAATTCATTTATAATATTTTGAATTCTAACACCTTTTTGTCCAACACAAGAGCCAACTGGATCGATATTCTCATCTTTAGAATATACTGCAACTTTGCTTCTTGAACCTGGATCTCTAGAAACGCTCTTTATTTCAATTAAGCCTTCATAAATTTCAGGAATTTCAAATTCAAATAATTTTCTTACAAAATCAGGATGTGATCTTGAAACTATTACTTGAGGATTTCCTTTAATTCCTCTTTCAACAGATAAAACATATCCTTTTATCTTATCATTTACTTTATATTTTTCAGTAGGAACTTGTTCTTTTAAAGGCATGATTCCTTCTAATCTTCCTAAATCAAGAACTACTACTCCACCATCAGCTTTTTGAATAATACCTGTAACAATTTCACCTTTTTTATCGTTGAATTCGTCATATACTATTGTTCTTTCAGCTTCTCTGATTTTTTGAAGCATAACTTGTTTTGCTGTTTGTGCTGCAATTCTACCAAAATCTTTTGGTGCAATTTCAACATTACATTCATCATCTAAGTTTTTCTTCTTATCAATTTTTCTAGCAGCTGCTAAACTAATCTCTGTTAAAGGATCAATCACTTTATCTACTACTCTTCTTACTGAATAAATATGAACATCACCTGTTGTTTGGTTAATTTCAACAACAACATTATCAGCTGAATCAAAGTTTCTTTTATATGCTGTTACTAATGCTGCTTCTAATGATTCAATAAGATATTCTTTCTTTATTCCTTTCTCTTTTTCAAGTTCTTCCATTGCAGTGATTAACTCTTTGACATCAATGTTTTTCATTTTCCTTTTTCCTCCTACCAATCAAATATAGTCTTTGCTAAAGCTATATCTTTTAAATCTATTTTTATTTCGTTTCCTTGAATGTCTAATCCTATGCTTTCGTCATCGTAATAAGTTAGAGTTCCTGAGAATTCTTTTTTCTTATCTATTGGTCTATAAAGTTTTACCATAATTTCATTTCCTATTTGTTTTAAGAAATGTTCTTTCTTTCTTAAGGTTCTTTCAAGACCTGGAGAAGAAACTTCTAAAAAATATTGATCTTTAATATAATCTGCCTCATCAAGAATATCATTAATGGCATTATTTACTCTTTCGCAGTCATTAAGATCTACACCACCATCTTTATCAATAAAGATTCTTAGGTAATAATCTTTTCCTTCTTTTTCATAAATAACATCATATAATTCATATCCTAAATCTTCGATAATCTTTCTTAATAAGTTATCTACTTTAGTTTCAATATTACTTGCCAATATCTTCCCCTCTCAACTCTTAACATAAGTAAAGAGTGGGATTGGTTCCCACTCTCTAGTTACAATTATTATGACATTAATATTATACATTCTTTTAATTTAAATTGCAAGCTTTTTTTGTGAATTTTTCGCATTTTATTGCCAGTTTAAAACTGGATATCCATCATTTTTATTTTCTGTATCTAATACATAATCTTCACCGATTGATTCTACTATGTTTTTAAGCTCTTCTTCGGCTTTTCTTTGATCTAATGTACCATCTAATACTTTTTCAACTGAAGTATCTAAATAGAAAGAATTTGAAATTGTTCCAAAGTTGCCTCCAGCAATTCCTGCATATGATCCTTTACTTTCTACTTTTCCAGTATTATATGAAGAATAAACAAAACTATCTTTACTATTCTGTCCTACAATTCCTCCTGCTTTAGATAGGCTTGCTTCAATCTCACCTTTATTATATGTACTTGTAATTGTTGCATTATTTACACCAACAACTCCACCTATATTTGTTTTTCCTGTTACTTTTCCAGTATTATAAGACCTAGCTATGTTTGCCATTGAGTAATTTATACCAATTAATCCTCCAGTATTATCGCTTCCTTCAATAGCTCCTTCATTTATAGATTGTTCAACAGTTGCTTGAGAATATCCAATTAATCCTCCAACTGAATCTGATCCTTTTATAGAACCTGTATTTGTATTTGACATTACATTACATCCAAAAAATGTTATTCCTGAAATTCCTCCAACGAATTTTTTTCCTTCAACATTTGAACTATTTTTACATGAAGTAATATCAACATTATCGTTTACATATCCTACAATTCCACCAACATATTCTTCACCTGTTATTTTTGAATCTACTGAATTAACATTAGAAAGTGTTGAAGCTGATACAGTATTTCCAACTACGCCACCTATTTTATTTATGCCAGTTACTTCATTAAAAGCAACTTTACAATTTTCTATCTTTCCAGTATTTAAACCAGCTATGGCTCCTACAGTATTATTTCCTTTAATAAAACTATTTTGAACAGATAGATTTTGAACTATTCCTGTAACATATCCAAATAAGCCTTGATAATCTCTATCAGATTCTACATACACTCCGCAAATAGCTTTGTTATTTCCTTCAAATATGCCAAGGAAACCTTTTAGATTTTCATAAGTAGTATTTGGTTCTTCTACTATAGCTTCTTCTACTTCATTTTTAGCTTTTTCATCTTTTGGAAGTTCATCTAAAAATCCAACCATAGATGTCCATTTATTTCCAGAAATATTTCCGTCTTTATCTTTTCTAGCACCTAAATCAATATTAGTCTCTAAATATACAGTAACTCCACCAAAGTTTTTTTCTCCATTAATGATTCTATCTGCCATCCATTTAAATTGATTTGCATTTGTTATATGGAAGTTTCCTTCTCCATCTGGAGTCATTTCTTCACTTCCGCCTGTCCAAACACTTAAGCCTCCGCCTAAAACTTCTCCTGTTTCGTAAATAGTAAACACTTCTCCATCTTTTTCAACAACTGCAACGTCGTCAAAAGGTTGTTCTTTTATCTCTCCACCGAATTCTTCTACAATTTCATTAAGTGTTTTTTTCTTTTCTTCTTTAACACTTTCTAATTGTGGAGCATTAGTGCTTGGTGTTTTTTTGGTTACTGTAAGTATAATTGCAGCAAGCACAACTATAATTGCAATAACAATTAATACTTTAACAATATTTAGTTTTTCTTCTGATTTAGCCATCTTTTTCTCCTTAACGCAAATATTTCTTCTATATTTTACAATTAATTATCAGATTTTTCAATACCAAAAAAAGTTACACCTTAGTGTAACTTTTTTTATCATATTTCTATTATTTTACTTACTATAGTTATTATTTTGGTTGAGTTTCTTTTTGCAAACTCTTTTGTTATAGCCTTACCACTAACTGTCACAGAAGCTACTAATGCACTTATTATAAATTGAAGGGATGTATCCATTCCATAATACTCTGTAAGTTTAAGTGCAATCAGTGCACTTATTGCACCAGAAAGAACGCCACAAATATCACCTATAACGTCTGCACAGAAGTTCGATACTCTTGCAGAATTTTTAATCATTTTAATAGCTGTTCTTGCACCTCTTAATCTTTTTGATGCTTGTGCATGGAAGTCTTCTTCGTTTGCTATTGTTACTGAAACTCCTACTAAGTCAGCTAAAATACCTACTAATATTACTGCTATTAATACTATTACTGCTGGAATTAAATTTAACTTCATAATTGCTGTATTTGAAATAAATGCAAATACAAGTGATAGTATAAAAGTAATGAAAAGTACAAAAATAACCCATTTTGTATTTGAATTACTATTTGTCTTTTGTTTTTCTTTAACTTCTTTTTCTTTCATTAATAACTCCTTGGTTTTTCTTAAACATATCATAAAAAAGAAAATTTGTATACAAATTTCTTTGTATACAAATCTCATATACTTTATAGGTTGGTGATAATTTAAGTAAATTTTACGGTTTAGGTCTAGCAGAATTTCTCTATTTTGCACTTTTTATTACTAAAAAGCCGTTTCCATTTAAGCAAAACATCTTGTTCAGACGCCAGATCACCACTTAAAATCCGTACCTTAATCCTTAAATTACCCTGCTTATCTATGTAAGCAAACATTCTAGAAATTTTCTTTGAGTACCCTACCTATTCCTAGTCCTTTTTGCAGTTATTGTTTCATTATATAATAATATAATCATTGGCCAATAACTATATTATTGTAAAATAAATTCCCAATAACCACTCAAGACGAAACATTACCTATGATTTCTCATAGTTTAGTAACTAAATAACTTAGCCATCAATGAAATCAGGAATCAACTATATGCCATTATAATCTATCCTAATTCCTTACCTCCTTAAACCCCACGCAAAACTGGGCGTAACGCGCAAGAAATTCAAGAAGTTGGGATGTAACGCTTCTATTTGTAGATTTTTAGGCCCACCCTCGAAATAGGGGTGTACACTAGAATAATGCACCAACAAGATAATTTTAGCAAAATATCTTGTTTTTTGCAAATATTATTTTAGTTTTATTTAAAACAAATTGAATTAACTTAACCAGGCAGGTTTCTTTTAATTCTTTAATCTCTTTTAATCTCTTGTTTTCTTTCATTTTCTTCTTTTTTCATTATAAAAGGATATTATTTCCATTTAAAAAATTTAATGATATAATTATTATATCTTAGTTTAGGAGAATTTTATGAAATCAGAATTGCTATCTCCTGTTGGGGATTTTGAATGTTTAAAAGCAGCTGTACAAAATGGAGCAAATAGTGTTTATCTAGGTGCTTCTGCTTTTAGTGCTAGAGCAAAAGCTACTAATTTTAATAAAACAGAACTTAAAGAGGCTATTAGATATGCTAAGCTTCGTAATGTTTCTGTACATCTTGCTCTAAATACATTAATTAAAAATGAAGAATTTCAAGATGCAGTAAAACTTGCTGTAGATGCTTATAACATGGGTGTTGATGCAATAATTATTCAAGATTTCGGTCTAGCAAAATACTTAATTAAACATTATCCAAAGATTCCCCTACACGCAAGTACACAAATGACTATTCATAATTTAGAAGGCGTAGAAAAACTAAAAGATTTTGGATATTCAAGAGTGGTTCTTGCGAGAGAATTAAATATAGAAGAGATAAAGCACATTAGAGAATCTGTACCGGATATAGAACTTGAAGTGTTTGTTCATGGTGCACTTTGCATATCTTATAGTGGAGAATGTTTATTGTCATCAATGATTGGTGGTAGATCTGGCAATCGTGGACTTTGTGCACAGCCTTGTAGATTACCATATAAATTAGTTGATAAAGATGATAATCTTTTGGATGAAGGCTTTTTAATGAGTCCAAAAGATACTTTAGGCATAAGCTACCTACCTGAATTAATTAAAATGGGAATTGATTCTTTTAAAATTGAAGGAAGAATGAAAACTCCATACTACGTTGCATGCGTTACAAGAATATATAGAAAATATATAGATTATGTAGAAAATAATTTAGATAAATCTGATTTAGAACTTAAAAGACATATTAACGATATGCTTAATAAGAAAAATGAAAAAACAGGCCTATCAGATTTAGAAGAACTTCTTCAAGTATTTAATAGAGGTAACTTTGGCACAGGACATCTATCTCCTGAGCCAAATAAAGATTTAATCTATAAAGAAAAACCAAATAATATGGGTATTTATATTGGAGATGTAAGAAACTTTAATCCAAATAAAGGTCATATTTCAGTAAAGCTTGAAAACGAACTTTCTATTGGAGATAAAGTTCAAATAAATAATGATTCATATACTGTATCTGAACTTATGATAGATAACAAGAATTATGAATCAAGGCCAAAAGGTACTGTTGTTAAAATTGGTAGAATGAAAGGCGACTTAAGAGAAGGTCAAAAGATTTATAGAATAGAATCAAATGCATTAAATAAATTCCTTGCTCCTACTTTTAAAGAAGATAAAGAATTTAAAAAAGTTAAACTAAATGCGGAAATCAAAGTTACAAAATCAAATCCAGTATCTCTTAGAATATGGTCTAATGAAGGTTTTTATGAAGGACTAGAATATAGAGTTACTACCCCTATCATTCCAGAAGAATCTATTAATAAACCTTTAAGTAAAGATGATATTATTAAACAATTTACTAAAACCGGAAATACTGAATTTGAATTTGAGAATATCAATATTATATTAGATGATAACTTATTTATTCCAAAAATAAGTACATTAAATGAAATTAGAAGGACTGCTCTTACTGGACTAGAAAATTTAGTAATGAAACAACATACTCACAATTTAGAATTTACTGACTACTTCTTTTTCGAAAATGTAGAAAAAGAAGTTCCTTATCAAAAAGAAATTGCAGTTACCCTTCATAATATGGAACTTGCCTATGATTATGAAACATTAGAACATGTTGATAGGTTTTATATTCCATATAGATTATTCTTTGACAATAGATATTTTACAAGAATTGCAAATTTATCTATGGAAAAAAATGTTTACATCTATATGCCAATAGCATTAAAAGATGAATATTTAGAAAAGTTCCCTACCATGCTTGAGAAAATTCTTCAAAAAGTTAGATTAAAAGGTTTTGTTGTATCAAATATATCTCAGCTTAAATATGTTCAAGGATACAATCTAGATGTAATTGCAAATTATTCATTTAATATCTTTAATAACTTTTCTATTAAAGAATTAAATTACTTGAAAATAAAAACAGTAACAATGAGTCCTGAACTATCTGAATATGATATTCAAAATCTTATTTCAAAATCTGATTGTAAAGTAGAAACTATTGTATATGGAAAAACGCCTGTTATGACAAATAACTATTGCTATCTTGGTAAAACAAATAAATGTTATCATGAATGTGATAGAAAGTGTCAAAAATATAATTTCTACTATTTAAAAGATAGAATTAATGCTAAGTTTTATATAATTCCAGATAAATTCTCTCATACTACAACAATATTTAATAGTAAGATAACATCTGTTTTATATAATAATATAAATACTAATTCAGTAAGAATAGATCTTACTGATGAACCTCAAGATAGACTTCAAGAAATCATTACTAAAGTCTATCAAAGAGAAAGATTTGAAGGAAAAGAATATACAAATGGTCATTTCTAATGATCTGTTAAGGAGGAAAAAATGAATAATAGTTATAAAATTAGTAGAATTAATAGACTAATAATAAGTACTATAATAATTGTAGAAGTATTTGCATTTTTAATGACTATACTTAATCCACCACCACATGGTAATAACATAATAGATTCATCTGAAGAATCAACTACCGTGGTGGTAAATCAAACATCTAGAGGTTTTGATGATATTAGTGATTATGAACCACCTGCTAAAGATCAAATTAGAAATATCATTGGTGCAATAATAACTGTTATACAAATACTTGGTACAGGAATAGTACTTGTAGCAGTAATTATTTCATTTTTTAAAATGATAAAAACCAAAGCAGATTATAAAGCAAATCCTTCAGAAACCTCAAATATAAAAAGAATTGTTGCTGCCAAAACATTTAAAGCATACATAATAACATTAGGAATCTTTTTTATTATTACAGAATTCAGAGAAATGGTTACTTCTTTTGCAAAACCTATAATATATTTATATCCAGAAAATAATAACACTAAAATTGAAATTAATCTTTCTCATCCAGAAGATATTACATGTTCTTATCCAAAATATAATAATGGATGGCATGTTTTAGCAGACACAGATGGCACACTAAAATTAGAAGATAGTTCAAGAGAGTATTATTCTCTTTATTGGGAAGGAAACAATCATAGAGATAGAAGAATTGAAAATGGCTTCGTAGTTAAAGGATCTGATACCGCAAAATTTTTAGAAGAAAAACTTTCTATTTTAGGACTAACAGATAAAGAAGCTGAAGAATTTATTGTATATTGGCTTCCAAAGATGGAGAAAAATAATTATAACTTAATTAGATTTATCCCTCTTGAAGAATTAAATGAAGAAAACGAATTAATAATAGAACCTAAACCAGATACGCTAATAAGAGTTATGATGGAATATAAACCTTTATTATTTAAGATTAATGTGGAAGAACAGCAATTAGAAAAAGCATCAAGAGAAGGCTTCACTGTTGTTGAATGGGGCGGTACTGAATTATAATAAAAAAAAAGATGGCTTTAAGCCATCTTTTTTTAATCTCCAAAGGCACCTCCGCCTATTATTAATCCTGTTGTTTTATCTATATAAATATATATTCCGTTTCCCATATCGTTTGTTCTTGTAACTTTATATCCATGTGTTTTTAAATCTTTATATACTGAGTTAGACTCTTTATATTTTCTAGTAAAATAATTATTTGGAATTATTTCATCTAATTCTTCTATCTTTTCAGATGCTTTATCATTAGCTCCCTCTCCTGCTATTCTCGCGGCGCTTTCTTTGAATCCATTTTCAGCAATTCCAGATATTTCTCTATTGGTAAACTCCATATCTGTATCTTTAGGTTTATAAGTTTTAAAATCTGTTACAAATAAAGTTTTATCTAAATTATCTACCGCTTTATCATACTCTTTCCAAAAATCTTCGCTAGTTTGCTCGGCATTTATATTTGAAGAAGTATTTTTTTCTAGCTCATCCTGTTTAGCTTTAACATCATAGTAATCTTTTTCTAAGTACTCCATTCTAGTCTCTAAATCGCTATTTTTATTTCTTAAAAAGATTACTTCTTTTTTTAATGAATATACATTAAATATCAGTACTCCAAATATAACTAAATCAGCGATTACAGCTAAAGTTAGTATTAATTTTTCTTTCATATGTATCTCCTACTCTTCTACCATATTCTCTGAAACTGCACTATTATCTTCTACAGCTTCTTCTGTTTTTTCATAATTATAAGTTATTTCATAATCAGTAAGATCATCAAGAGCAACCTCTTCATTTTTTACATTTGAAAATGAAATTTCGTAATTGGTTGTATATGTATTACCATTTACTGTTACAGTTGCTTGTGATGGAAGAAGTGTTGCTTTATTTATCCATAATGTTTTTTGCTGTTCTCCATTGTTAGAGTAAATCACATAGTACTCTTGATCATATATTTTTATATTTTTAATTTTAGTAAATAAATTAAGCTCTACTTTTATTCTATCAAAAGTATCCCCTGCATATCCCGGAATCATACCAACTAACGTATCTTTTGAAATTATTGATCTATATGATTCATTTACTTCAGTTTTAACTGCTTTCTTATTTTCTTTATCTACAACATAAATAATAGCGCCATCTGTCCATGTATAGTTTCCATTTTGATCTATTGCTTTTCCAACACCATTCTTATAATAAATGGTTGTTGTGCTTGCAGGATCATCTTGTAATTTAACTTTCATAGTATAGTTTTCAATACTTGATATGCTATCAGCATTTGCATATATTTTATCGAATATTTTCATTTTAATCATAGATTTTATTCCAATTATAATAAATAAAATCACAAGTATTACTACTATAGTAAGTATAATGAAAAAATTCTTGTCTCTAAGTTCAAACTTCTTCAAAATTATTTCCTCCAAAAGCTTTTTCTATATTTTATCATTTTTATATAATAATTCAAGAAAAAAATAAAGGACCTTCAGCCGGCCCTTTATTAATATCTTATTTAACTAACTTATGAAAAACTTTTTTACCTTTTTTTAGAATTGCATATCCATTTTCAAAATCTTTATCTGATAGATGATATGTAATATCTGTTACTTTTTCATCATTTAAAGTAATTCCGCCTTGAGCAATTAATGTTTTAGCTTGTCCTTTTGATGGAGCAATGTTTGTTAAAACAATTGCATCTAATATTGAAACATCTCCTTCAACTTTAGTTGTTGGCATATTATCAATATTTCCGCCATCGCCAAATAATGCTTCTGAAGCATCTCTTGCTTTTATTGCTTCTTCTTCTCCATGAATTATTTTTGTTATTTCAAATGCGGCTATTTTTTTAGCTTCATTAATTTCTTGATCTTGAAGTGAAGATAATCTATCTACTTCTTCATTTGGTAAAAATGTAAGTAGTGATAAAACTTTTCTTACTTCTGTATCACCAATGTTTCTCCAGTATTGATAGAATTCATATGGAGATGTTTTATCTGGGTTAAGCCATAAAGCACCTTTTTGAGTTTTACCCATCTTCTTGCCTTCAGCTGTTGTAAGAAGTTTAAATGTTAAACCAAACGCTTCTTCTTGTCCCATTTTTCTAACTAATTCCACACCACCAATGATGTTTGACCATTGATCATTTCCACCAATTTGAAGTTTACAATTGTATTTTTGATTTAGATACCAGAAATCATAACTTTGAAGTAGCATGTATCCCATTTCAAAGAATGTAAGTCCTGTTTCTAAACGCGCTTTATAACATTCTGCTGCAAGCATTTTGTTTACAGAGAATTGTGTTCCGATTTCTTTCATGAATTCAATATAGTTAAGTCCTAGTAGCCAGTCCGCATTATTAACAATAATTGCTGCATTGTCTCCTTCAAACGAAACAAATCTTTCAGCTTGTTTTTTAATGCACTCAACATTATGATCCAATTGCTCTCTTGTAAGCATTTTTCTCATATCTGTTCTTCCAGATGGATCACCAATAGTTGCTGTTCCACCACCCATTAAAATAATAGGTCTATGTCCAGCTTTTTGAAGTCTTGATGCTACCATTAATGCTACAAAGTGTCCTATATGCATACTATCAGCTGTAGGATCTACACCAATATAAAAAACTGTAGATTCTTTTGCTAGTTGTTTTCTAAGTTCTTCTTCGTTAGTTTGTTGCTCGATATATCCTCTTTCATTAAGTTCGTCAATAATATCTGCCAATTTTATCTCCCCCTAACTAATTTATTTAAGATCATTTTTTATATTTTTTGTTTCTTTATTATCCATGTTCTCAGCCAAAGCTGAGTATCCCTTAAATTCCTCGTAGCTCAAATATCGTTCTAGGTTCCTTATACTAATTCCTGTAGAAGCAGTAATGTCGAATTTTGAGTGCTTTGTGTCATGTTCTTCAAAGAATTCTTTTAAAACGGCAACCTCTTCATTATCTTTTCCCATGCACTTTGGGCATACTTGATTATCATTTACAAAGAAGCTTCCACAACGTACACATTTTTTTAGTTCCATAATATTTGACCTCCTAAATTTATTTAATGCATTATATCACACTTTTCACAAAAAATACATATTTATGACAACTTTTTAATACAAATGTAAAATAAAAGATATAGCATTAAGCTATATCTTATTTCTATTTTTCTAATTTATACAATTCTTTTAAAGGTATCCCTTTTTCTTCAGCAATTTTTTTCATGCTTTCATACTTTGGATATATGTATGTTTCTCCTTTTGGAGTTCAAGTAAGGCTCCTAGTGTCATATTTCCACATATTCCACTTGAACAGTCAAAATACAATACTTTCATAATATACCTCTTCCTATTTTATAATACTTGCTCCTACTAATTCACCACTATTTGCATTAATATATACTGTTATTCCTTCTTTTTGTTGTTCTTCTCCTTTAAACACATCATAATAAATAGCCCAACATGTTGGATTTGGATCTCCTGAAACTAGTACATTTAGAAGACCCCCTAAAAAGTTTTCTAGTGGACTTGGTTTATAGAATAGTTTAATATCCTCTTGTCTAAAGTTTATTAACTCATCTCTCATTTCCACCATTCTATAAGACGCATCATTATTATATGCTTTTAAAATATCCTCTTCACTATTTTTAGCGCTCTCTATTGCTTTATCAGCAGAAATTGTTATTGGAGTTTTCTTTAATATTGCATTAACATTATTTAAATTACTTTGAAGTGTCATATTATATGGTCTTGCAACAACAGTAACATATTCTAAACTTTTTCCATCTGAGTCTGCTGCTATTCCAGCAAGCACAATATTTGTTGTCTTATCATTACTAATATAGCAGTTATCATATACTAACTGAATATCATTTCTATACATTATATCTATTTGATAATTGTT
>JAEEGL011224705.1_pt1 | contig 22173 bp, 21 predicted proteins | sample 9134231 | NCBI WGS metagenome assembly JAEEGL01 (sample SAMN16246548, study PRJNA631951) | gut metagenome | biome: gut microbiome; feature: rumen; material: fiber-attached | host: Bos | place: Iran: Karaj | collected 2018-10 | reverse complement strand
GCTGAGAAACTTCTCCCCGACCCTCAGCTTTTCGTCCGTTCACTGTACCTTACCGGCTGCATCTGCGCATGCCTGGACTGGCTGAATGTGGACATCTTCAAGTATTTCGATGCTGAAGAGCTCGCCCAGCAGGCGGCTATCCGAAGCGACAAGTTCTATGGGGAATATGGTGGATCACTGGAGTGGGGCGATGTGACGGACGCCGTCGCACATGATCTTCTGAAAGACTTCATCGCAAAGGCTGACGCGGCTCTTCTCAGCGGAAGTGACAGGGCGGCGGACCTCAGGTTCGGACACGACTCCGGCATCCTTCCTCTCATGGCGCTTCTGAAGATCGACGGGATGGACGTGAGATACCCCATGGCCGAAGCTCACGACTACTGGTCCTGCCATGACCACATACCCATGGCGAGCAACTTCCAGATGGTTTTCTACCGTAACCGTAAAGGAGAGACCCTCGTCAAGATGCTCTATAACGAGAAGGAGACAACCATAAAGGCTGTCTCCGCATATCAGGGTCCCTATTACCGTTGGGAGGATTTGAGGGACTATCTCGTCAGGATCTGTGCAGACTAAAAGAAGGTCACTGTCTTCTGCTCAATGGCGGACATAAGAGAGTTCGCCAGACGGCTTACGCCGAAGCGGAAGAGATCCTTGTTCAGCCAATCCTTTCCGAGGATGGAAGAAACGATCGAATAGTAGCAGACTGCATCCTTGGCGGTGGAGATTCCTCCTGCGGCCTTGAATCCGACCTTCTTTCCGGTCTTCTTGTAGAACTTGTCGATGCACTCGCACATCACGTATGCGGCCATCGGGGTGGCGTTCACGTCAACCTTGCCGGTTGATGTCTTGATGAAGTCCGCGCCTTCCTCCATAGCGAGGAAAGAAGCGTTGGCTATCTTCTCAGGGGTGACCAGAAGTCCTGTCTCGAGAATGACCTTGAGCGTGACTTTCCTTCCCTGCTTTGCGGCAGCCTTGTCAATGGTCTCACGCATGGTGCGGATCTCTAGACCTGCCGTGCGGTAATCCTCAACGAGGAAAGAATTCAGAGCAAGGACGATGTCGATCTCATCAGCTCCGTTCCCGACTGCCATCTCGCATTCTTTGACCTTCACCTCAAGATAACTCTGGGATGTAGGGAAGCAACCGGCCACACATGTCACATGTACGTCAGGATAGTTCTTCGCGGACTTTACGGTCTTCGCGAAATTCGGATACACGCAGATTGATGCGGGAAGAGGATACTCAGGATAATCGTTCCTGTAGGTGTTCACCTTCTCGACAAGTCTGGTGACTGATTTCTCAGTATCGGAAGTGCTCAGGGTGGTGAGGTCCATCAGCGAGAAGCAGGTCTTCAACACCTCAGGTGAGAAGACGTTGTCGATATTCTTCGCAATGATATCAAGGCTTCTTCCTATAGCCTCTTTATCAGGCGTGTAGCCGTACTTTGTATAAATGTCTGCCATAGCTTTGTGTATTTGTTCAATTTGCGGTTATCCTTTGATCTGTATGTTGAACCCTTCGCTGAGAAGAGGCTGGAGGAGGGACTCCATTTCACTCACCGTGAACTTCGTAAGCCCTTTCATAGGAGTCTCCCTGTCAATGGTGTAAACCATTATCTCCCGAGGACGGAGCCTTCTTACTATCTTCATCCATCCTTCCAGGACTTCCGGAGAGGACGAATCGAAATCCGGACTTCTGAGGAACATCGTCTGCAGGACGAAATTCCCTTCAAACTTCTCCAGGTCCTCCACAATCTTCTCCACGTCGTACTCGCACAGAGGCTGGTTTATCTTCGCGGCAAGAGCGGCAGTGGGAGCGTCAATCTTGAGGATCGGGTTGTCCACCTTCTTCAGAGCTTCGAACACCGACTTTCTTCCCGCCTTGGTGGCATTGGAAAGGACAGATACTTTCGCATCGGGATAATATTCGTCCCTCAGTGCTACGGTTATGTCTATTATCTTTCCGAAATCAGGATTCAAGGTAGGTTCACCGTCTCCTGAGAAAGTAATGGAGTCTATGGGTGTCCCCTCCTCCTTGCAGGAGAGAAGTTTCTCCCTCAATGCCTTCTCAAGCTCTTCCGCTGTCGGAAGAGTCCTGTCACCCGTGCCGTCCTTGTTCCAGCCGCACTCGCAATATATGCAGTCAAAATTACATAATTTTCCTTTTGTCGGCAACAGATTGATGCCGAGAGAGGACCCGAGCCTGCGGCTTCTGATCGGTCCAAAAACGAGTTCTTCCCTCATCATAGGCTTACAGAAGTCTTGTGGAAGTGCTGGCGCTTGAGAGCCTTCCTTCCTTGGTCATGTGATCAATGAAAACTATTCCGGGACGTTTTCCGGGAGTCAGCGAGCCGAAGATGTCCTCTTTGGAAAGGAACTTCGCCCCATTGAGGCTGGACCACTGGAGAATCTCTCCGAAGGGTACTTCAGGGAAGTTCTCCTGAAGGCAGAACATCTCCTTCACCATGTCGAGGTCATCATTGCTCGAAAGGGAATCCGTACCTATTGTAAGGCGCAGCCCGTTCTTTCTCATAAGGGGAACAGGAGGGAGAGCGTCATGTATGTATATGTTGGACAAGGGGCAAAGAGCGATGTATGCGTTTTTCATGAGCGCATTCACCGCGTCGATTCCTTCCTGGTCCATGCACACTTCGTGCACAAGGAGAATATGCTCGTCAAAAGGAGCGGGATGGACCTTCTGCAGCCTGTCAATGAAATACAGCAGAGAAGATTTCCCGGTGACGGGAGGAGTGCTCATTCCGGCAGCCTTGCGGTTGTCCCACATGGCCCCGCTGCCTGTTTTAAGCATCTCTTCCTCCTGGGGAGTCTCTTCGCTGTGGAAAGACAGGAAACCCGATTTGAGGCCTTCAGCGCTGGACGCCGTCACAAGTTCAGGGCTCATGGTGTAGCATGCATGAGGAGTCGGAGCGGCGTCGATCCCTGCCTTGTCAGCCTTGTCTTTCAACTCGAGGACACCCTTTATCACAGCGTCACAATCCTCAGGTTCGGTACCGAACACTTCAAGGAAAGTCCTTGTGTACATCGGAGAAGCGGCTTTGATCGCGAAGCTGTCGTCACAGTTGCTGATATCGCCCATTGCGGACACTCCCCTCTTGTATAGGACATCCATCCAGTGCCTTATGTCAGCGATCTTTTCTTCGAGAGGTTTGGTGTCTCTCAAAGCGTTTATCTGGTCAATGAAACCCGCCATCCCGGTCCCCTTGCGGAAAAGCTTCCACATATAGGACAGTTCAATGTGGCAATGGGTGTTCACGAATCCGGGGACAATGGCACCGTCCAGAAACACCTCTTCAGCCTTAACGTCATCACATACTCCTGTACGGAGGACAGTTCCGTTGTCATCCGTTTCCACGAATCCGTTCATTATCGGAGCGGTGGAATCAAGAGAGTAGAGATATTTCGCTGCGAATCTTTTCATCACTTTTTCAATTTGTCGTCAGCGGCTTTCACGATCTTCAGCTTGTTGCGGACTTCTTCTTTCTTCATCGGTCCGAGCGTCTTTCCGACGAGTTCCAGAAGACCGGTGGTGTCCTTGATGGCGGCCAAACCCTTCAAAGAATCAGCGCCTGCCAGAAGTGAGTCAACTCCGGCCGAAAGGGAATCCGGCACAGGAGGTTCCTTTATCACCAGACGAGGTCCCTCGAACATGGTGTCATGGATTATCTCCTGAAGTCTGTAGACATGCATGGAATCCATGACAAGCGAGATCGTGTCACGGGCGTACATCTTCTCGAAGAACTTGGAATACAATTCCGGCTTGGGAATATCCATAGCCAGAAGCGCCCTCATCGTGCTGTCCGCCTTTTCCTTGGCACGGATTCTCCTGTTGAGGGAATCCAGTTTCACCCTGAGAAGTTCCGTGGTCTCATCGAACATCTTCGAAAACTCTTCCGGCCGGTCAAGATATTGGTGCACCGTATACCGGTAATCATCCACATTATACTTGTACTTCTCCAGAATAGGTCCGTAGACTACAGACGTGTCGGCCATCCTTCGGAAACTGTTCTCGATCTTCAGCCACTGGTCAGCAAGAAGCATCTCCATATGGATTTTGACGAGCTTGTCCCTGGGTATGAGTTTAGGCTTATGGCTGCAGGAAGCCATAAGCAAGGCAAGGGCAAGAACCACGCAAATATATGAGTGAAGACGCTTCAATGTATCTTAGTCCTTTCCGGTTATCTCAGGGTTGCTCCGAATTCGTTCTGGAAGGTGGAGATGAGCTTGCCGACTATCTTCTCGACCTCAGAGTCGGTAAGGGTCTTCTCGGTGTCCTGAAGTACGAAGTTCAGTGCGTACTGTTTCTTGCCTGCAGGGATCTTGTCCCCACGGTAGACATCGAACAGAGTGACCTGACGGAGGAGTTTCTTGGCTGCTTTGAAGGCGCTCCTGCGGAGATCGCTGTACTTCACGCATTCGTCAAGCAGAAGAGCGAGGTCACGCCTTACCTCAGGGAACTTGGGAAGTTCAGTGAATTTGACCTTGACCCTCTTAATGAGTTCGAAGAGGCTGTTCCAATTTATCTCAGCGGCGAAAACGGGCTGTTTGATATCGAACTTCTTGGCGAGAGCGGGATTGATGGTTCCCATGACAGCAAGCTGCTTGTGTCCGCCAGGAAGGTAATAAACCATACCTTCAGAGAAAATGTCCTCAGGAGCGGATTCCGTCTCAAGAGTGTAAATGTCGGAAGCATAGCGCTTGAGAAGGAGTTCAAGATATCCTTTCAGCTGGAAATAGCTTCCCTTCTGTGCATCACTCCTCCAGGACTTGTCTGAAGGGCCGGTCATCATCAGGCAGAAGCAGGGATGCTCCTCATATGATGCCAAAGTGGTACCGTCACCCTCAGGGAGACGGCGGTATACGGAACCGTACTCGAAGCTCTTTATAGTACCGATCTGACGGTTCAGATTGTATGCTACAACCTCAAGTCCGCCGAGAATGAGGGTCTGCCTCATTACGTTGAGGTCAGAGCTGAGCGGATTGACGATCCTCACGCACGCCTCTTCAGGGAAGGTAGCGAGAGTCTTGTAGTAATCGCTCTTTGTCAGGGAGTTGTTCATGGTCTCAACGAAGCCGTTGGCGGCCAAGAAGTTGGAGATGTAATTCCTGACGGCCTCTGGGTCGGGTGAAGGAGTCGGGGAAACCGACATGCGCATGCTTGTAGGAAGCTCGATATTGTTGTATCCGTAAACGCGGAGGACTTCCTCGACCACATCGCACTCACGAGTGACATCGATCATATATGAAGGAGCAGCGACGAGGGAACCGTTCTCACTCTTGGAGATGAACTCGTAGTTCATGAAGGTGAGGATCTTTTCAATCGTATCATTGCCGATATTCTTTCCGATGAGCCTCTGCATTCTGCCGTAGTCAAGTTCGATGACAGCCTTCTTGGGCTCTTCAGGGCAGACTCTCCTCATCTTGCCTTCGATATGTCCTCCTGCGATTTCAAGGATGAGAAGCGCGGCCCTCTTGGCTGCATACTCGGTGATCATAGGATCAGCTCCCCTCTCGTAACGGAAAGAAGCGTCGGTCTGCAGAGTATGAGTCTTGGAGGTCTTGCGGATGCTGCCCGGGTCAAAGTATGCGCTCTCGAGGAACACGTCGACTGTAGAGTCCGTCACTCCTGAATCTTCTCCACCGAAAACGCCGGCGATGCACATGGGCTTCACCTTGTTGGCGATGACCATATCGTATGACTTGAGGGAACGCTCGATTCCGTCAAGAGTCTTTATCTTCTCGCCTTCAGCAGCCCTTCTGACGATAACCTCGCCGCCCTCAATCTTGGATGCGTCGAAAGTATGGAGAGGCTGTCCGAGTTCGAAAAGCACGAAATTGGAGATGTCAACTATGTTGTTGATGGGATGGAGACCTATGGAAAGGAGCTTCTTCTGCAGCCATTCCGGAGAAGGTCCGACCTTGACTCCACGGATGGTGGTTCCGGTATACTTGGGAGCTCCGTCAGGGTCAGGCACGCTCACAGGGATGGACTCGCCTTCTCCTTCTTTGAATGCACTAACGTCAGGATAAGCGAACTTGCAGGGGATGTCATTGAGCTTAAGATAAGCATAGAGGTCCCTTGCCACTCCGATATGCGATGCCGCATCAACACGGTTTGCTGTGATCTCATATTCGATGACAGCTTCGGTCTTGAGGTGGAGGTAATCCTTGGCGGGTGTGCCTACGACTGCGTCATCGGGAAGGACCATGATGCCGTCATGGCTGGTTCCGATTCCGAGCTCATCCTCAGCGCAGATCATTCCGAGTGACTCCACGCCTCTGATCTTCGACTTCTTTATCTTGAAATCTCCGGGAAGCACAGTTCCGATACGGGCGAAAAGGACCTTCTGTCCGGCAGCCACGTTGGGAGCTCCGCAAACCACCTGGACGGGTTCAGGTGATCCGTCATCAACTTTGGTGATATGGAGATGGTCGGAATCCGGATGGGGTTCACACTCCAGCACATGCGCAACGACGACACCTGCGAGTCCACCGGGAATCTCTTCCTGCTCTTCCACTGAATCGACTTCAATTCCGATTGAAGTCATAGCCTCTGCAATCTGCGTAGGGGTAAGGTCACACTCAAGATAATCCTTGAGCCAGTTGTAAGAAAGTTTCATTATATGTTCTGTTTATTATTCGTTGATGGTTTATTTCGACAGGTCCTCACGGCTGAAAAGGGATGACACGAATTCCTTCTTGGAGAAGACCTTCAGGTCATCAATACCCTCTCCTATACCTATGAACTTTATAGGGATGCGGAACTGGTCCACTATACCGATGACGACTCCTCCCTTGGCCGAACCGTCAAGTTTGGTGACGGCAAGGGAAGTGACATCTGTCGCCCTCGAAAACTCCTTGGCCTGCTGGAAAGCATTCTGGCCCGTGGTGCTGTCAAGCACCAGAAGCACATCATGAGGACCGTCGGGAACGACTTTGCGGATGACATTGCGGATCTTCGTAAGTTCGTTCATCAGGTCCACCCTGTTGTGGAGACGGCCTGCCGTATCAATGAGTACGACATCCGCGCCTTTCGCGACAGCGGATTTGACGGTATCGAATGCGACGGAAGCCGGATCCGAGCCCATCTGCTGACGCACTATATCGACTCCCGCCCTTTCAGCCCAGATCTGAAGCTGGTCAACGGCTGCGGCCCTGAACGTATCAGCAGCACCGATGATGACCTTCTTGCCCTGGGACTTCAGAGAAGAAGCGAGCTTTCCGATAGTGGTGGTCTTGCCGACTCCGTTGACTCCGACCACAAGCATTATATATGGTTTCTTGGAGAAGTCGAAAGGTTCCACGGAATCGCTCTCGTCCTCATCGACTTTGAGCAGTTTGGCGATCTCGTCACGGATCATCTCCACGAGTTCGTCAAGATTCATGTACTTGTCCTTCTCTACCCTGTCCTCAAGATTGTCGATTATCTTCAGGGTCGTGTCAACACCCATGTCGGAAGAGACAAGCGCCTCCTCCACGGCATCGAGCACATCTTCGCTGACGCGGGACTTGCCCACGACAGCACGGGATAATTTCTGGAAGAAGCTCTCGTTGGTCTTCTTCACACCTTTGCTGAACAGACCCATAGTGAGTAATGTTTTTAACTTACAAATGTACGAATTATTCAAGGATTTCGGAAGAAGGGAGAGGCCAAAGGCAATGTTTTCTTAGTTTTCGTGTTTTTTACGGTTCTGAACAGAAAATAACGAATCAACACCCTCAAAAGCCGATTTCGTGTTTACGATGGGTACAAACATGTGAAAAAACGCATATATTTGTAAATATCTAAGCAATTCAACCCTATTATTTCACATGAACACAAAAATCCTAGGCGTCTTTACCGCCGGATTGCTCATTCTGTCAGCATGTTCCGTCGATGAAGATTACGATCTTAAGAAAGAGGTGGACATGAACGTCACGGTTGTTCCCGGCGCCGTTCTTCCCATCGGCTCACTTGAAACCGTCTCCATAGGTCCCCTCGTCCGCGGTCTTGTGAATGTCCAAAAACAAGTTCTCAAGAAAAACGAATTCCTTGATTTTGACAGAGGAGGCAATCTGTGCGTAAGGATAGATTCCACAAAATATGACGTGGAATATCTTATCGATTCTGTTGCGATCCTTCCGTCTTTCAGCGAGAACAATGTGGAGATTCCTGCCACTTTCTCTCCCGGTTGGAAGAGCACTGAGGTTTCCGCAAAGATTCCCGTTCACTTCAGTATCGATACCGAAGGCCTCAAAACCGAAGGCTTGGAGAACAGGATAGCCGCAGTGAAGGAAGTCATTTTTGAACCGATGGGGTGGGATCTGTCGCTGAATCTGTACCAATTCAAGAAATTCACCCTCAAGAAAGGATCAGAAATCATCTTCCCGGATTGGGCATTCATTTCAGATGTGCCAAGTCCGTTCTCGATAACATCAGACCACGTCGTCACCCTCTCCGAAGATACCTCTTTCTCTTCCGATGAAGGAATGGACGTTCCCATAACCTTCAACAGGCTTTTCGTAGAGGAAGGTATCGAGGTCCCTGAGGACAGCGAGGTGAACCTTGACGGGGACATTATCCTTAAAGGTGATTTCAGGTTCTCTTCAGCGGACGTCTACGAAGAATTGAGCGGGGATGTTGCCATCGACGCGAAAGCCACCCTCGTCACCCCTGAGGGAAAATTCGATTCAGCTGAGGTGATTCTGGGAGAGACTCCGGTAGTGCTCAGCCTTATGACTTTCCCTATCACCTTGAACTTGTTGACGAATTTCGCGGGTCTGGAGCCCTATGACCTCGAATGCGAATTCCAGGTGGAGAGCAGGTACCCCATCGGTGTCGAATACAGCAGCATCGTAAGACTCTATAATGACGATCTGGATGCTATCGGAGAATTCCCTATCGGAAGTTTCTATGGTAAACCGAGCATCCATTTCCCTCCGAAAATGAACACGAGCCTGTATTTCTCGGGAAGCGGTCTCAATGCCCCGGAAGGTGCGATGTCATACAAGATCGACGGCCTTCTTGACGCTTTGAGGGAAAAGGAGTCAGTGATGTCAGTGGCCTTCGGAAGCACCGAAGTGAGCCAGGACAAGGTATGGGTCAATGTAAAGCCGGGTGTCGATTACGGATTCAGTGTCTTAAAACACGCCGTTATGCCTCTCCGCTTAGGAAAGGACGCATCCGCCTCCATCAATAAGGACATCCATGGAATCAACGTCGACACGACCATGGTCCTGGACATGATAAGTCCATTGAGAATAAAAATGGACGCTGTGAACTCAATCCCTGTCGACTTGAACCTCCATGTCGAGATGATCGATGTGGACGGCAATGTCGTGAAAGAGTATTCACCGGTGGTCAAGAGCGACATCAAGGCAGGAACACTTGATTCTCCTACCACTTCTGAAATAGAGATCGGCTTCAATACGAACACCATCGTTCCTTTCGATGGAGTCAGAATAGAATTCAGCATCGGAGGAGGAGTGTTGACCAATACGCCTCTCAATGAGAAACAATCCATAGGGCTCAAGAACATCTATTTGGAAGCCCCTGAAGGTGCCACGGTGGATCCGAAACTGATCCGGTACCTCAGACGTCTCAACCAAATCAGGCAGGCAGTAATGGTTATAATCAATGGGGAGGACTAGCAGATGAGAAAGATTATATCAATTTGTGCTGCCGCACTCGTTACTGTAGGGATTTACGCCCAGGACTTCCAATCAGGTTACTTCCTTGAAGGATTCCAACTGGCATACCGTCTGAATCCCGCATTCACGGACAGTACCGACTTCCGCTCCGGACTGTTGAGCGTTGCAAACGCCACTTGGAGAAGCAATATCGGGCTATCCGACATATTCTACCCTTATCAGGACAAGCTCGTGACCGCTTTGCACAAATCGGTACCTACCGAGACTGTCATGAACAAATTCCCTAAAAAAGGCGCCAATATAAACGCCAGCATTGAGATGGGGATTTTCGCTACCGGGTTCAAAAGAGGAGATGTTTACCACACGGTCGACGTAACTCTCAAATACAACGGAAAAGTCAGACTTCCTTATGACTACGTGAGTCTGCTGAAGGAAGGCTTGGCTGAGAGAGACTTCTTCGATCTCAGTGGGGTTGAAGCCGGTGTAAACAACTATCTTGAACTCTCATACGGCCAAACGCGCCAATGGGGCCGTCTCAAATACGGTGTAAGGGTCAAACCTCTCATCGGACTGGGATTCGGACGGTTCCATGGTGAGGACCTTACTGTGGACGCTACAGGAAGAGGCTGGACCCAGGAAGTCCATGCTGACATCGAGATAGCCGGCGGGTTTGTCAAATATGGCTATACTCCATACAAAGAAGGCGTCCGTAAAATTGATATCGGAAGCATCAGATTGAAGCGCTACAGGATGAAGTTCGGCGGACTCGGTCTTGCCCTTGACCTGGGAGCACAGTATCCTGTTACGGACAATTTCATCGTTTCCGCTTCAATCCTGGACCTTGGAGGAATGAAATGGTTCGACAAGGTGTACGGAAGGTCTGATGCCATCTACAGTTACGATCCCGACAAAGACGAAGACCCCGATGAGACCCTGCAACCGGTCAAGGAAATCGCAGAGGCCTTCGATTTCGCCGTACAAGAGAAGCACAAGAACTCTTTCGAGATGCTCCCCGTAAGCTTCAACTTGGGGGCACAATACAAGATGCCATTCAACAAGAACATCTCGGCTGCGCTCCTTTATACCCACAAGTCATACGACTGGTACGGCTACAACGAAGTCAGGCTTTTCGGATGCTGGACGCCACTCAAGTGGCTGAGCGTGGATCTGAGCGGTGCCAGACATAACTTCGGATGGTCCTTAGGAGGTGCCGTCGATGTCCATGCCCCTGGATTCAACATCTTCTGGGGAATCGACTCATACGCTTTCAAGGTAACCCCTCAGATGATTCCTGTAAACCAATCCAATATCAGCATGACCCTCGGCGTGACCTTCCCCTTGTACAGAAGAGTCAACCGTTAGTCTTTGTTCTTTTCGAAAATGCGACAGGCGTCCAGCGATGGATGCCTGTTCTTCGTTTCATGGCAGTGCTGGACAAACCATAATACAAGAGACCGCCCCAAAAGGGACGGTCCCAATGTATCATTGATTGAATTACAATCTTGTAGCTGAATTACTTCTTGTTGAAGAACTCCTTCTCCTTACCGGACTCGACGAGCTGCTCTGTGAAAACGTAAGCTCCAGTCTTGGGGGATTTGTCCATGCGGATGCACTTGACCATGCTCTTGGAGCCGGCCTTAGCTGCGAATGTTGCGACTGCTTTCTTTGCCATATGTCAATCTCCGTTTATTGATTACTTGATCTCACGATGAACAGTCACCTTGTGGAGGTAAGGGTTGTATTTCTTGCGCTCCAGACGCTCAGGAGTGTTCTTCTTGTTCTTGGTGGTGATGTAACGGGACATTCCAGGAACACCACTCTCTTTCTGCTCGGTGCACTCGAGAATGACCTGCACCCTATTGCCTTTAGCTTTCTTTGCCATAATCCTGAGTGTTATACAAGGTTAATATATCCTTTCTTCTGAGCTTCCTTGATGGTAGCCTCGAGGCCGTTCTTCTCGATGGTCCTCATACCTTTGCAGGAAACCCTGAGTGTTATGAATCTCTGCTCCTCCTCGCTCCAGAATCTCTTTCTCTTGAGGTTGAGGGAGAAGTCACGCTTGGTGCGCAGTTTGGAATGGGCAACGTTGTTGCCTTTCATTCTCTTCCTACCTGTTATTTGACAAACCTTTGCCATATTATTGTACTTTTTATTATTATTCGAAACTAAAAATTTTATGCGGGCTGCAAATATCGGTCAATTTTTTCGCAAATCAAAGAAAACTAAACTTTTTCAGCCTCTCTGAAGCCCTTCTGACTAAACGAACTTGAAGAATCTGTTCCACCTGATGTTGGAAGGGAACTTCTTGCCCGCTATTGTCGAAAGCCATATAAGTGCCGGTCTTCCGACGATGTGGTCTTCAGGGACGAACCCCCAGTAGCGGGAGTCCAGCGAATTGTGCCGGTTATCGCCCATCATGAAGTAGTAGTCCTGCCCGAAAGTGTAGCTGGTCGTCTGGACTCCGTCTATGAAAATGCTGCCGTCCGATTTCACATCGAGGGTGTGATGTTCATAAGCGGTTATTATCCTCCTGTAGAGCGGAAGGTTGTCTTCCGTGAGTTCCACTGTAGTGCCCTTCTGAGGGATCCACAGGGGTCCGAAATCATCCCTTGACCATCCGTAATTCTCCGTGAAGGGGAAAATCAGATGCCAGGATTCCTTGCGGACACAAGGAGTGACGGACTCCACGTTAGAGATTCCCTGCACTTGTTCCAGCATCGCTGCTGTCAAAGGCATCTCCGGATAACCGGGAAGATCGGAATCATACCAGAGTTCCGCGGTGTTCAGTCCCAGCTTTTCAAGCGTCTTGAGGTTTATCCTTGTCCCGTTGGTCTTGACTTCATACGTGCTCTGAACACCGGGCCATACGGTCTGAGGCTCAGAATCTATGTAAACCTGCCCGCCTACGATTGAGAGAGTGTCGCCTGCGACGGCTACGCATCTCTTGACATAGTGGTCGGTCTTGTCGGCCGGACGGACCTTTACGGGTCCATAATTGGCCAGAGCATAATCCTTCCCTACAGTCCTGACTACCATGTAGTAGTCTTCAGCCGGATATCTCACGAAAACGGTGTCACCGTGAGGGAAGTTGAACACGACGTAGTCTCCTCTTTCGACATTCCTGAATCCTTTGAGCCTCCTGTAGTCATTGTGGATAAGGGTCGAGTAAGACTCTTTTCCCATGAACACATTGTGGGTGAAAGGGATTGTGAGGGGTGTCTCCGGGATCTTGGGGCCGAAAGTAAGCTTGCTTACGAAGAGATGGTCTCCCGTATAAAGCGAACTTTCCATTGAGGAGGAAGGGATCTTGAAAGCCTGGAAAAAGAAAATATTGATGAAAGTGACGAAAACCACAGCGAAGATGATGGCGTCGAGCCAGTCAAGCAGCGCATTGTGTTTTTCTCCCTCCTTGTACTCTTTCTTCCAGAAGGTCCATTTGACCTTCTTGGTGATGTTGTTGTCAAAGATGACGATGAGTCCGAGGAGCCACCAATAGTTTCCGAGCCAGATCACCCACAAGATGTAAAGGAGAGACCAAAAGCCCCACCTGAGCCATCTGTTGTGGTACAGATCCTTCCAGCTCATCATCCAACTATTTTACAGAGTTGATGATGGCCTCGAAAGCCTCGGGGTTATTCATGGCAAGGTCTGCAAGAACCTTACGGTTCAGGCCGACGTTCTGCTTTGCGAGTCTGCCCATGAACTGAGAATAGGAAATACCGTACTGGCGGGCACCTGCGTTGATACGCTGGATCCAAAGTGAACGGAACTCCCTCTTCTTGTTCCTGCGGTCACGGTATGCATAGGTGAGACCTTTTTCGTAGGTGTTCTTTGCAACCGTCCAAACGTTCTTCCTTGAAAGGAAATTACCGCGAGTCTTCTTGAGAATCTTCTTGCGGCGCGCCCTGGAGGCGACTGAGTTTACTGATCTTGGCATAATTTTTTGTTTTTCGGCGGCAGTGGCCGGATCATTACGGCTCTTGTTCTACTGCTTGCCAGTTTAACATGAATTGTGAATGAAATTAGATTACAAGAAGCTCTTTTACCCTCTTCACATCATCCTTGTCGATGAGAGCGAAGTGATCAAGATTCCTTTTCTGCTTCTTGGTCTTCTTGGTGAGAATGTGGCTGTGATAAGCGTGCTTTCTCTTGATTTTGCCCGTTCCGGTAAGCGTGAAGCGCTTTTTGGCACCGGAGTTGGTCTTTAGCTTTGCCATCTCTTAATCAATTAATTGTTAATAATTATATATCGTCCAAACGGACTATTTTTTCTTTATAGGTGCGATCATCATGATCATCCTCTTTCCTTCGAGCTTAGGCATGTTCTCCGCACGTCCGTACTCTTCGAGTTCAAGGGCGAACCTCAGAAGGAGCTTCTCGCCCTGGTCCGAGAACATGATAGACCTTCCGCGGAAGAATACTGAAGCTTTCACTTTGGAACCTTCTCCGAGGAATTCCTGTGCATGCTTTAGCTTGAACTGGAAGTCATGTTCATCAGTGTTGGGACCGAACCTTATCTCCTTGATGACGATCTTCGTGCTGTTCTGCTTCATCTCCTTGGCTTTCTTTTTCTGCTGGTAGACATACTTCTGATAGTCAAGGATCTTGCATACGGGAGGATCGGCCTTAGCGCTGATTTCAACGAGGTCAAGGTCGAGCTCATCGGCCATCTTCATGGCCTGTGCGATCGGATATACGCCGGGGTTGGCGATGTTGTCGCCGACCAGACGCACCTGAGAAGCGGTGATCTCCTCGTTGATGTTCAGGTCATTCTCGTCCTTTTTCCTTTCGGGACGAGCAGACCTCGCACCTGCTGCGGGCTTTGCCGTAGCGGGCTTAGCTGCACTAGCGGGTCTTGGACCGCTGAAGTGGTTGGGCTTGTAAGGCATCTTAAAAAAGTAATCCTCCTATAAATAATTAAGTAAACAACATTACACCATGTAAGTGAAGATGTTCTAGGACAGTTCAGCCTTTACGGTCTCCTTGAACCAATCCACGAACTCTTCCACAGTCTTGGAGCCTACATTGACTCCATCCTTTCTTATTGAGAGTGTTCCCTGAGCCTGCTCCTGTTCACCGACGATCACCAGCAGAGGGACCCTCAACATGGAGATTTCACGTATCCTCTTACCGAGGGTTTCGTTACGATCGTCCATGGAAGCGCGAATTTCGGAATTTCTCAGCAAATCACAAACTTTTTTTGCATAATCCGCATATTTTTCGCTGACTGGCAGCACTTTTACCTGATCCGGAGCCAACCAGAGAGGGAAATGTCCTGCTGTATGCTCGAGCAGAACTGCCGTGAATCTCTCGATGGATCCGAAGGGGGCGCGGTGGATCATGATAGGGCGCTTCTTCGAGCCGTCGGCGTCAGTGTATTCGAGCTGGAACCTTTCGGGGAGGTTGTAGTCAACCTGGATGGTTCCGAGCTGCCACTTCCTTCCGAGGGCGTCCTTCACCATGAAATCAAGTTTCGGGCCATAGAAAGCCGCCTCACCGTACTCGACAACGGTCTTGAGACCCTTCTCGGCCGCGGACTCGATGATAGCGCTTTCAGCCTTCTCCCAATTCTCCTCGCTGCCGATATACTTCTCACGGTTGACTTTGTCACGCAGAGAAATCTGGGCGGTGAAGTTGTCGAACTTGAATGCGTTGAAAACGTACATGATAAGGTCGATGACCTTCTTGAACTCATCCTTCAGTTGCTCGGGACGGACGAACATGTGGGCGTCATCCTGGGTGAAACTGCGGACCCTGGTAAGTCCGTGGAGCTCTCCGCTCTGCTCATAACGGTAGACAGTACCGAATTCAGCGAGCCTCAAGGGAAGATCCCTGTATGAACGGGGTGCTGAACGGTAGATCTCGCAGTGATGAGGGCAGTTCATGGGTTTGAGCATGTACTCCTCACCTTCCTGGGGGGTATGGATGGGCTGGAATGAATCCTTTCCGTACTTGGCATAGTGGCCGGAAGTCACATACAGCTGCTTTCCTCCGATATGGGGAGTCACGACAGGAAGATATCCGGACTCATCGAGCTTCTTACGGAGGAAGCTTTCAAGCTGATACCTCATGACAGCGCCCCTAGGGAGCCACAGGGGAAGACCGAGACCGACCTTGTTGGAGAAGGTGAAAAGCTCCATTTCTTTTCCGAGTTTACGGTGGTCCCTCTTCTTGGCTTCTTCCAGAAGTACAAGATACTCGTCAAGCATCGACTTCTTGGGGAATGTGATTCCGTAGATACGGGTAAGCTGCTGACGGTTCTCGTCACCCCTCCAGTAAGCACCTGCGATGGCGGTCAGTTTGACGGCCTTGATGAGCTCGGTGTTGGGGAGATGAGGTCCACGGCAAAGATCCGTGAACTGTCCGTTCTCGTAATATGTGATGGTTCCGTCCTCGAGTTCACTTATGAGCTCGCACTTGTACTGGTCGCCCTTTTTGGTGAAGTACTCGAGAGCGTCCTGCTTTGACACGTCAATCCTCTTGAACTCCTGCTTCTCTTTAGCGAGTTCAAGCATCTTCTTCTCAACCTTGGCGAGATCGGAATCTGAGAAAGGCTGGCCGGCGAGGTCCACGTCATAGTAGAAACCGTTCTCCACTGCGGGACCGATACCGAACTTCACACCGGGATAAAGTATCTCAAGCGCCTCTGCCATAAGGTGTGAAGAAGAATGCCAGAATACCTTCTTTCCGGCTTCGTCATCCCATTTGAGAAGACGTATCGAGGAATCTTTGGTTATGGGACGGGTAAGGTCGATCACCGTGCCCTTGTCGGCGGTGGTGTCGTTTGCGTCTTTGACTTCAATTGCGAGCACCTCAGCCGCAAGCCTGGGGCTGATGCTCTTCGCGATCTCATAACCGGTTACCCCTTCCTCGAAGGGCCTGACGCTACCGTCAGGGAAAATGATGTTGATCATAACAAAAAATCTGATGTTTATTTGATTTGCCGGGATTCCGCCTGTGGTTACAAACAATGTACTTGAACAGCACGGTCCCGATTTTTCCGAACTGCAAAGATACCCATTCTGCGCTAGAAAACCAATATTAGGGGGATGGTATGTGAAAACGCACAAAAACACTATATTTGCATTCAAATAAGATGAACAATGAAAGAACCCGTCTCCCGCAGAATCCTGTGGAATGAAGCAGGCAAAGCCGGCCTGGTGCTCGGCATAGTACCTATAGTATATTCTCTTCTGGCCACCCTCCTGGCGAAACTCTCCGGAGGCGTCGGTGTAGCGATGCTGCTTTCCGTCTTCAAATTCCTCGTATGGGCAGCGAAGTTCGCAGGGTGCATCTACCTGATGAAGTTCTTCATGACCAAGTTCGCGGAAAAATACGATGGCGTGGACAACAAGAAGTCATTCCGTTTCGGAATGGCCATTGCCGCCCTGTCAGCTCTTATTGTCGCCGCGTTCACCCTTCTTCAGTCGACTCTCTTAAACCCTGAAGATATACAGGAAGCCATGCAGGAGTCCATTTCACAGTATTCTTCCATGCTGGACTCCAACTCAATGGCAGCTTTGGACAACATGATGAACAACATGCCCCAGATAATGTTCTTCTCCAACTTGATATACTGCTTCCTGTTCGGAACGGTGGTTTCATCAATACTCTCCAGGAACATCCCTTCCAGGGATCCGTTCGCCAACGGGCAACAGTAACAGTCAAGTAAGCAAAACACCAGCCGTATGGACAGCCGTAATCCCGACATTTCCGTCATTATCCCGCTTCTTAACGAAGCAGAATCCCTTCCGGAACTCTGTTCCTGGATCAAAAGGGTCGTTGAAGGCATGGGACTGAGCCATGAAGTCATTCTGGTGGATGACGGCAGCACCGACACCTCCTGGGAAGTCATCAGCGGAATTGCCGAAAGCGATCAGTCCGTCCACGGAATAAGGTTCAGGAGAAACTACGGAAAATCCGCCGCCCTTTATTGCGGATTCAAGGAAGCGAAGGGGGATGTGGTGTTCACTATGGATGCCGACCTTCAGGACTCACCCGATGAAATTCCTGAAATGTACTCCATGGTGAAGAACGACGGGTGGGATGTCGTTTCAGGATGGAAAAAGCACCGCAAAGACAACAAACTCACAAAGAACCTCCCCTCCAAGCTATACAATGCCACGGCTAGGTGGATAACAGGCGTGAAGCTCCATGACATGAACTGCGGGCTCAAAGCCTACAAGAACGAAGTCGTCAAGAACGTGGAAGTATACGGGGAGATGCACAGGTACATCCCCTACCTTGCCAAAAACGCCGGATTCGACAGGATAACTGAAAAGCCGGTACATCACTCAAAGCGCAAATACGGCAAGAGCAAGTTCGGGATGGAGAGGTTCGTCAACGGTTTCCTGGACCTTCTCAGCCTGTGGTTCCTCAGCACTTTCGGCAAGAAGCCCATGCACTTCTTCGGATTCACTGGTATCCTGATGTTTCTTGTGGGATTCGTGATTTCGGTATGCCTTATCGTGACCAAACTCGTACACCAGGCCGCCGGCACCAAATTCAGACCCGTAACAGACCAGCCCCTATTCTATCTGGCTCTTGTCGCAGTCCTTGTCGGTGTGATGCTCTTCCTTGCAGGATTCATCTGCGAGATGATTTCACGCTCTTCAAGCGAACGGAATCACTACAACATCAGGGAACAGTTCTGAGCATTTAATATTCAACTAAATAGAAATATTGAGTCCGAATTCAACAATTTTGTTTATATTCGCAGCGTCGCAAATACCGACACGGACTTAATATGAAGAAAACTTTTCTGCTCCTTTTGCAAATTGCAGCATTTCTTTTTGCTGCAAATCCCCTGTTTTCAGCTGAGCCTTCCCCAAAGGATTCAGTGGAAAAAAGGGTCTATTCCGTTTCCAAGGACCTCGATGCCATGAATGCCTTATTGAAAGAATTCAGGGCCAAAGGAGACAGCACAGCAGCAGGAATCGCCCTTTATCACATCGGACGGTACTACAACCAGGAAAGCGAGTACATCCGCTCCATCAACACATACAAAGATGCTTTGACCGCACATGGGACGCGCCACGACTCATATGAGAGCGTACGTACCATAATAGGCCTCGCCACAAGTGAACGGAGGATAGGTTCATACTCAGATGCGGCTTACGATCTTTTCAATGGCCTCAAAATCCTTGAAGAATCAGATTATGTAGACACAGACGAAGGCAAAAGACACCATTCGTATCTGTACAACGGCCTGGGCAATGTCTACAAGTATCTCAACAACGGGAATGAGGCGGAGGAATACTTCAGACTCTCACTTTTCTATGACGAGCAGATAAACAACTATACCGGTATGGCAATGAACTGGAGCACAATCGGCTCCATATACGAATACCGGAACATGCTTGATTCCGCGGAAGTCATGTACAACAGGGCCATGGAATTCAACCGCCGCGGAAGGTCAACCAGCGGAGTCGGAATCTGCTTGAACCATCTGGGACAGTTGTCCAGAGAATCAAAGGACCTGAAAAAAGCTGAAGAGCAGTTTCTTGAGGCATATGACTCCCTGTCAAAGGCCAAAGACCGCTGGAACCTCGCCAGATCCACCATGTCCCTTGCTGCCATTTACATCGATAACGGTGACCTCGCAAAGGCCAAGCATTATATTGACGAGAGCGAAGATCTTGTAGGAGGAAGGCACTCCTACGGACATGAACAGGAAGTCCACTCCTTGAGAGCCATGCTGAACGCCAAGGCCGGCAAATACAAGGACGCTTACCAGGAAAGCCTTATCGCCCTTGCATACAAGGACTCTTCAGCGAACCAGAAAGACGACCAGGAGGTAGCACAGAGCAGGATCAACTTCATCCAGGAACAGAATCTCAAAGCACTTGACAAAATCCAGAAGGAGAGGGAACGTGAATCCAGCCTCAAGAGGATCATTGGAGTATCGGGGTTGGCAAGTACGATAATACTGTTCTTGTTGGCCCTCATCATGTTCTTCTACTGGAGGCTGCAGCAAAAGCTCAACAAGCACCTTGCAGAAAGTAACGCTCTCCGTGACAGGCTTCTCTCCATCATGTCTCACGACGTGAAGAATCCTGTAATCGCCCAGAAGAACAGTCTCAAACTGTTGGAAGAGCATCTGGATGATATGCCGAAAGACGTTCTGAAAGCACACATAACGGAACTTGCAAGATCTTCTGATTATACCCTACGGCTTTTCACTAACATCCTCGACTGGTCCAAGCTCCAGATAGGAAGAATGACCCACGACCCCATAAGGGTAGATATCCATAACGTATGCATGGATACCATCAATACCCTGAAGGAATCAATGAAACAGAAAGAGATAACCGTTGAAGCCAGCATCCCCCCTGAGACATTCGCTTTCTGTGACATCAACATGTTCTCTACCGTATTGAGAAACCTGATAACCAACGCTATCAAGTACTCCAACCTGGGAAGCAAGATCGAGATATTCCATAAAGATGACGGAAACGGAAAATACTGGATTTACGTCAAAGATTACGGAGTAGGCATGGACTCAGAAATGGCGGCCAGCCTGCTCAAAGGAAAGAACGTATCCTCATCAATCGGCACTTTCGGAGAAAGGGGCACAGCTCTCGGACTAGTCATCTGCAAAGAGTTCATTGAACTTGCCGGAGGAGATATCACTCTGGAAACCAGTCCCGGTGCAGGAAGCACTTTCGGATTCACAGTATTGAAAAGCGAATAAACAAATAGACCATGAACTACCCGATCAGAATCATTATCGTAGAGGACCATTACCTCTTCCGTGCAGGAATCACTTCTGTCCTCTCTTCTGTGAAAGACAAATATGATGTCGTTGGAGAAGCGAGCTCTGTAGCTGAATTCGACGCATTGCATGAGAAGACCGATGCAGATCTTCTGCTGTTGGACATACGCCTTCCTGACGGGAATGGAATCGATATCGCCAGAAAACTTTCTGAAGAAAAATCATCATTGAAGATACTGGTCCTTTCAGCCGAAAACGATCCTTCGACTATCACCAATCTTCTTGATGCGGGAATCAACGGATTCATAAGCAAGAACGCACCTTCACAGGAACTGTTCACCGCTATCGATTATATAATGGAAGACGGAGACTATTTTGGAAAGGACATCTCGAAACTGATCCGTGACATAAGGGTAGCGAAAAAAAGCGCGAAAGAACCTTTCACTGACAGGGAAAATGAGATAATAGCCTTGTGCTCAGAAGGTCTGACCGCCAAAGAAATCGCCGAAAAGATGCACATCAACGTGGCTACAGTCAATACCCACAAGAACAACATCTTCAAGAAACTTGGAATAAACAACTCCGTTGAGCTCGTGATCTACGCCATCAAGACCGGTATCATTACCCTTTAGACATTCTTATCACGGCATAAAAGACTATCGGCAGCGTATCTTCTCGATATGCTGCCGAACATTTTCCATGTCATACTGTCAGAGTTCCCCTTTCGACAATGACTCAATCTTGGAAGTGTCCCAATCCATTGAATAGACTCTTCCGCCGACAGGGACATTCACAGTAATTACTCCAGAACGGGAATATCTTGCATAAGCATGACCTTCTATAGCGGTATCCGGCTTTATAGTATAGTCCCGTACATAGCCGAGATTCTCGGAATACACCCGGCTCATGTCACCTGAGAAATATGCACTGGCAGCCGCCATTCCCGCAAATGAGAGCTCCGAAATGAAGAATGAAGATGCCTCATGAGCTATATCCCTTCCGAAGGAATACTCATCGGCCCTGCCACCGAAATATTCTCCGTTCACTACTTCGTCAAGTATGACGCCAGTGGTCAGGATCGCGACATTCGTACCGAAAGAGGACCAGAACCTGCGGCGACGGGACTTACGGATGAACTCGTCATGGGTAAAGAGTTTCGCTCTTCCGTCAGGACTTATGACAGATGCTGATGAGAAATCGAACCTCTTCGGCGAATCCCCTTCATTCAGGATATAATAATCCACCCTGAACCATCTCCCGAAATCCTTGTATTTACGGACATTCACTCCAAGGATAAGACCGTCGACTCTGTACATCCTCCACTTGTCACCGTTACCATCCATCACAAGCCTGTAAGGTCCGTCAGAAGACAGATTTTCATCTGATACGGAAAGAGGAGTCTCGGATGAAGGGATAACCAGATAAGAATGGTCTGAATGCATAACATCCTTAGGGACGATATCCAAAGAGTCCTCTGGTGCGAAAAGCAGATCGGATGTGTCGTAAGAAAGTGAGTCCGGACGTTCCTGGGAAAAACAATCAACTCTCCCTAAAAGAACAGACAGGACAATTGAAACTGCTATATATGAAAAAATGGTTCTTTTCATTTCCAATCAACAAACACCTTAACTAAGATGCAAGGTACGGGCCAATCGTTGCCCTAGGGTGCATATAAATACAAAACATCCCGACTGGATTTCTCCAATCGGGATGTCGAAGAACGGCAGCTACCTACTCTCCCACCTGGTGTGGCAGTACCATCGGCGATGGTGAGCTTAACTTCTCTGTTCGGAATGGGAAGAGGTGGTT